>Ga0181587_10000592_pt1 | contig 29476 bp, 27 predicted proteins | sample 071ome_27_FD_132463 | JGI IMG/M metagenome (GOLD analysis project Ga0181587, IMG submission 132463) | Coastal salt marsh microbial communities from the Groves Creek Marsh, Skidaway Island, Georgia - 071409AT metaG (megahit assembly) | ecosystem: Environmental > Aquatic > Marine > Intertidal... | reverse complement strand
AGCCGCGCGTTCTCGGCGCTTTATTGAAAAACGGAAAAAAGTTCGATTTTTCGGAAAAAAATTCAACGAACGCCAAAGCCAAACAGAGAAACGCCCGCCACAAGGGCGGTTAGCGCCAATCTCACTTAACCGCGTTAAGTGACTGCTTAGCTCCGCACCGATGTAAATGAGCAGAGAGAGTCGATAGGTGTTTTCAGGGGCGTTGGGGAAGGCAGAGGAGTTGTTCGTTCTCTGTGACGATTGGAGGACTCTCTGGGAGTCTTCTAATCAAGTCCAAGGGTAAGAGTTCCGACCCGTGTCGGTCTGGCGCTTAGATCGTGTTCTGTATTTTGTTATCTCGCTCACGTTTCTTGGATCGGTAGTGCGCTTTTTACCGTAATACATTTCAATCATATCTACCGAAGTGCCCATATTACTGGCGAGTTGGTAGACGTTGACGCCTTGAGCGATCCGCATCGTTGCGTAGGTGTGACGTAAAGAATAGGGAACGCGCTTTCGTACCTGGTTGTCGTAGAGGATACCGCACTCCCCCAAAACTCTTTGAAACCCTTTTTTGAACGAACCGACGGAAGCTCCGTCTCTCGAGCAAATAACGAATTCGTCTAGCGGGGGTTCTTTTCCGAGTTCCTTGGTTCGATGTTCCCAAAGGCGGTTGAGATAGGTGGAAGTGTTTTTCATCGCTATGGCGTGACGTTCGCCAGTCTTCCCAGACACGAAAAAAGCGAGGAGGTCATCTCCGTCTTCTCCCTTTACCGAGCTTATGTCTCCCCACCTCACATTTCGAAGTTCGCCGACACGTAAACCTGTGTTCGCTAAAATCAGGATCCAGTTTTGAAGATAGAGACGCTCTCTGTATCTCCGCTTATCCTGCGCGCCTTTTACGTATTGGCGCAGATATCGATAAAGCGTTTGGTATTCCCTTTGAGGGATATCTGGGCGAGGTGAGACCTTGTTCTTCGGTCGCGGGATGTCAGGTACCGAAGCGATGTAGCCTTTGCGTTTAGCAAATTGAAAGATGGTGGTCAGAACGGTTGCTTCGTGTCGCAACGTGACGTTGGAAAGTTGCTTACCCTGGGATTGCCGGTGGATGTAGTACTCCTCGACCTTCCTATCGTTTATTTGGGTGATCTTGAGCTTTCCGAAAAATGGATCTAGGTGGTTTTCTACCTTGCGAATATTCCCGGCTATGTAGGTGTCCGTTCTATCCTTCATAAGGATGGGATACTCAGCACCCCACTCCTTGGCGACGCGAGTGAACGAAGGTGCGTTTACGCTTTCGCCCCTGCGTGCTCTCCCCTCTAATTCGTAAAAGAGATCTTCCGCAACCCGTCGAGCCTCATAGAGATCGGCGGTTTTAGTCGCCTTTACGACGTACCCTTTGTTCCCTGGTATTTTTAATCGAGCGGTCCAACGGTTGTGGCGAATATAGAGAACTATCCGCCCATCTCCTCTAACGTCTACGTATTCAGGATTTTCCGCGATTTCCGCCTTAATGGGATCCACTCAAAACGCTCCTATTTACGTTTCCCACATTTTACTGAAACGTCAACGAAACGTAAACCCCGAAAAAGCGATATATTTTTGGTGGGGTCTACAAAACAATAGTAATTACAATATGTTATATACTACCTACCAATGGACCATTTAATTCCTAATCCTGGGGTCGCAAGTTCAAATCCTGCCGGGCGCACCATTTCACTTCCGATAATCATCTATTCGAAAAGGAAGCTAGAAATTCACCTGATCTTCTAGATTTTCTCTTGCTTCCGCCGCCAGCATTTTCCAGACATTTTAAATACATTCTTAATGGGCAATCCTTGTCTCGTCAGGCAACTTTAATGACAGCATCTGCGGTATCCAGGTGTAACGTCGTCTGTTGGTCGAACATCGTCAAAATTCCGCCCATCCCCCGTTCGGTCGATGATGTCAGCGATATTTGAAAATACCTGTCTGCATCAAAGGGCCACCTAGAACAGGCGATTTTTGATTTAAAGCAAGTAGAGCAATCAACAGCAGAAATGACAGGGATGCCATCGGAGGGAATGTTTGGTGTTCTAGTTACAGAAGAATATATTGCTGCGTGTAAATTTATCCCATCAATTTTTGTTAATGAGCTTGGGTTTTCAAATGCCAGCAGCCTTTTCCGTCGACGCTCTTAAGCGTCTCACCTTTACCTTGCCCATCGGGATAGTGGGCGCGCTGTTGTTTTTATGGGCGACGTTGCCGGTACCGTGGATGCTGGGTCCGATGAGTTTTACGGTGATTGCGGCTTTGATCGGCCTAAAGGTCGGTGTTCCGAAACCATTACGCAACGTGGCACTTGCTATCGTCGGCAGCATGATCGGAACCGCATTTAGTCCCGCGATCCTTGATCATTTGAGCACTTGGTTAGTGGTGATTCTTTATAATTATGCATATCTCATAACGGTCATCAGTGCGGGCACGTTTTTCTTTTACAAGATTTGCCGCCAAAATGTGACCACTGCGTTCTTTTCCAGCTCTCCAGGTGGGCTTATGGAAATGCCCTTTCTTTGCGAGGCGGTGGGCGGTGATGCGCGGTTCGCCTCGATGGTCCATTCGATCCGCGTGGTGATCGTGGTGTTGGCGGTGCCGATCTATATCCGGTTTGCCGAAGCTGCGTCTTATGCGGCGAAAGCTGTTGTACCGGAAGTGGCTGCGGACCTGGCTGCGATAGACGCTATAATTCTGGTGGCCGCCGCAGTGGTCGGTTATTTGGTCGCAAAACAATTGCGCATTCCCGCACCCGCACTGGTAGGGCCGATGTTGGCTGGCGTTATTGTTCACTTGTTTGGGTGGACCGAGGCAAAACCGCCGGAGGGAATCTTCTCTGCAGCCCAGTTGGTGGTGGGCGCCTCCATTGGCGGATATTTCGTCGGTGTGACCATCCTGAGCCTCGGACGCATCACGGTATACTCACTCGTTTGGACGGTAATTTTGCTGTTGATTGCGGCGGGCTTCGCGCATCTCGGCACGCATGTCCTTGATGTAGATTTTAATGTTCTGTTCTTGGCATTATCGCCCGGCGGGCAGGCGGAAATGGCATTGGTAGCGTTATTTATGGGGATAGAAGTGCCGTTGATCGCGACGGTTCATATTTTCCGCTCCATGTCGATCTACGCTATCGCGCCGCTGGTGTTTAAATTTTTCAAAAAGGCGAAGCAGCAGTAAAGCGTGGCCGATTGCGTTCACTGGTTTGCTACCTGATATCTGGACTACTTCGAGGGAGGCAAACCAAAACCGATGGTGAATGTATCAACTCATTGCGAACATCACTTATGTACTGAGTTGAATTTATTTAATCGAGACAGCTAAAATTTTTCCTGTTTCATAATCTTTAATTATGGAAAATCGGCTGCTTTCACTTCCGATAGTCATTCTCCGGGCGGAAGTCACCCTTCCTAACGCCCGATAAACTATTATGATCGGATGTTAAATTAACTTGCCGATAAAATAGGGAATATAATATCTCGTCGCACCATAATGTCCGCTATTAGCCAAAAGCGGCTATTGGGGCACATAAATCGCATGATTGCCGTAATAATATTATCCAAAATAACTTATTATTAGACATTGCCATGACAAACGCGTATTGGGCTGAATTCGATTTGTGTAGGCAGGGAACAGGGGTTTTGTGTACAAATGCAAAACTCATTTTTCCAACTCAGCTTTATTCACTCAAATACTCGCTTTCTTAAGGTTCTAAATGAAACTCCGAAATTGGCAGCAAAATATAATTTCGGACTTCCCGTCCATCACAGCGAAATATAAGCGGTTCATTTTGAAAGCGCCGACCGGTGCTGGAAAAACTGTTCTTGCTGGACAGATCATCGATCAATTTTACGCAAATAAAAAAGTCATCGTCCTCTGTCACCGCCTAGTCCTTTTGGATCAACTACAATCGGAACTGGGAAAAACGAGACGAGTCCGGACGCTGGCGGTATCAGACACCGGTACTGCTTTCGATGATTATGATATTCTCTTATCGACAAGCATGCGTGCAAAAAACGTTCTCGACGATGCGATTCCGAAAGCGGATCTCATCATTATCGATGAGGCTCATCGTGTATCGCCGAATGGGCGCGGATACCGGCGTATTATTGAAAAATTTCAAGAAAGTGGGAAACCAACGGCTCATTTCATGGGACTCACGGCATCGCCGGAACGCCGAACCGGGGACCAGCGCGACCAGTTGAACCTAGCATTCGATTCCATCATTGATTGCGCCGATATGGAGGAGTTGATAGCGGAGGGCATTCTCGTTCAGCCAAAATATCGCCCTCATTTTGTCCATGACTTGAACCTAGACGGTATCGATGTGGGTTCCGGTGAATATCCGGTATCGCGGCTAACCGATGAAATTATAAAATCATCAATGCTTGATTATGCCATGCATGCCTACTTGGAAGAACGATCGGCAATTGGGGCAACCCCCATATCGGCATGGTTCTGCCCTGACATTCGGGTTGCGAAAATCACACGAGACCGGATCAAGAGCGCTGGAATAACCGCTGAGATTATCACAGCAGGCACGCGGCCCAAAGAACGTCGCAGCATATTGGCCGGTCATAAGACTGGCGATATTGAAGCCTTGGTCTCCGTGGGGGTTCTAACGGAAGGTTGGGATAACCCAGAATGCAATATCATCGTGCACATGCGGCCGACGTTATCAAAAGTGTTATGGGGGCAGTCTGTCGGGCGCGGTCTTCGTTCTGCCCCTGGCAAAAGCCAATGCACCGTCATTGACGTAAGTTCGAATTGGTCGACATTCGGCCCTGTGGAGAATCTTAAGTGGGCATTGTGGAGCCCGCCAAGATCCTTTCTACAGTATCAGAACCGATTTAATTGGATCGGCCAACAGCAGGATGACGAGGAAAAACCGGAAACCTATCTTCTTTGTAAAAATGATATCGCGCAGGGAAAGTTGTGCTCTCATATATACAGAAAGAATGAAACTGAAGACGATGTGTGTCCTGTTTGCGGCAAATATGCAGCGGTGGATATTTACAAAGAACGCCGGCTTGATTTGACAATCACCGACAACAAGCTTCATAAAATATTTTTCTCAAGAGTTCCTGAGATTTTTGAACGTTTGAATTTATCGGTTTGGAATAGCCTCGGCGACAGTGCATGGCGGACGGCAACGCAACAGGAAATCGCCTACCTATTGTTTTGTGACGCATTTATCCAGGCATCTGCAGAGAAGGCTGAATCAGAAGGTGCGTACTGGAAAACAACATTGGCGACCGAGGCCAAGATGCGAGAGGATATTATTACTCGCGGATACAAAGTCGATAAACAAATGGAGTTTGATTTAGGCTGGATTGCTGATGGTTTGGAGACCCGCAAGTATGTTCGAACGCTTCAAGCCAATTATGGGGTGGCGATCGTTGCCCCCGTTCTGAATTCATTATCGGGGCGTGAAAGTGAAACAAAATACCAACGTGCGGTTAAAATCACGGAGCGGCTGGTTACGCTTGGCTGTTCCAACGAGGACGACCTGCCCTATTTCAGCGCAAAAAATGTGGAGTTTAGTAAAAATTAAGCCTGATGTTTTTTTCAATGAGTATTTGCCCTCCAGGTTGGAGCAGCAGGCGTTAAAGCAGGCAAAAGAGCCCCTGGCGAGCTAAGCCCGCAAACATCCGCTTGGGTCACAAACGGACGTCTGCTTAGGGCATAAGTCTCATTTTACGCTGAGTTTGTATTGTTTTTACTATTAGCGAGATGTGGACATTGAATTCTCAACATCAACAGCTATGTGCTTACCGAACGTCTTTCCATCCACGAACTTTGCCAGAACATACCCAATCTTTTGAGCCCTTCACGGAGCCGACCCAATTCGCGTAATATTGGCCGGTTGCATTGCGGCTTGTATGCCAAGCTTTTCTTTTTCCTGCCTTAAGGCCTGACGCGCCGCAATCCAGAGTCTTGCCAGCTCGTTTATTGCAGAATCGAATATAGATACGCGCGCCACAGTTGTTCGTGTAATAAGAAATGAAACGCTTCTTCTTCCACTTAGAGCTCATTGCAACGCAATTTCTTGGTGTTTTAAAGCAACCGTCCTTATCGACGGAAGCAGCTTGAACATCATAATTAGCGGATAACAATATTGTCCCCATGACTAGTATTTTAAAAAACACCTTGATCATATTTTTTTCCTTTTTTTATTATGCTAACAGGCAGGGGCAGGGCTGTTATATGGCATATTTTTCTAATCAGAAGCGATTATTTCATGTCCCACTTCAGCTGATCGCGGGGATGAATTTCACTAAATTAACGGAGCAACCAGAATCGCACCCTACTTTAACTTCAGAAAACTCATTTCAGCGAACGGATATATGCGATTACGTCCTCAGTTTGCGTTTTCGTCAGCTTGATATCCGGCATCGGCGGGTGGGGACTAAAGAGCCAGCGCCGAAGGCGGGCATCCGAATAGGCGGATCGATCCGCCATCATATAAAACGACGGGGCGCTATCTGTTGCCTTTTGACCTGGCCCGGCTAAATGACAACTGGCACACCATTTCCGAGCAATCACCTGACCCACCCCGACATCGCCCGCGAATACAGGCCCGGCAATGGAAAATAACAACGGAACCGCCAGCAAAAATGTCCGGCACATAGCCGCACCATGACGGTATCTTTTATATATCGCAGAGATCATTCGCCTTTATTCCCGGTTCGATCAAAATGCTTAGAAAACGTATCTGAACAACAACCGGGGGACATTGACCTAAATCAATGAGACGGCCTGCTCGCTCAATCTCAATCTATACTCTTTGCTAAACAAATTAAGCATTCGAGGTGTCCGGGCGCTTCAATTTTGAAACGGCTTTCATGCGAAGAACCGTATCGGCCGCCAAGTGCGGCCAAATTTCCGCATCACGCACTAACTTTTCGACACGGGCATTCATAAAACAACCTTCGGCGCCGTGAATCTCCATGTTCAACTTGGTTACGCGCAGTATCACATCACTTGAAAAATTAACCATCAGCACACCACTGGCCGATCGATGCCCCTGGTCATGCTCCCAAGCAACCCGCAATGTGAAAGAGCGCAAGGCTTCGGTCAACATATGCATTTCCCCAAGACGCACTTGAACAATTTGATGATCAATTAACGGTTTTCCCGCTTTGTTTTGCGAACAGGCATAACTCATTGCCAACCCGCAAGCATCATCACAGACCCCAACGGCATTCGATGCCAACTCTAAATCGCCGAATAAATCACCGCCCGTGACATCCCCATCTCCTGTTTTCGTCGAGCCGCCGGCAACTTCACCGACGACGTTCGCATGCGGAACACGCGCATTTTCGAAAAACAACTCGGCATTCTGATAAAATCGCCAACCACTTTTGTTAAACAGCTTGCCGACACGAAAACCGGGGGTCTCCTTCGGCACCAAAAATAAAGTACCTCCTTGTGAAATATTGACACTCGGGTCGGTTCGGGCATCAACAAAAAAAAGCGACCCAACGCTACCGTTGGCGATGAAACATTTCTCGCCATTCAAAATCCAATCATCGCCATCCCGTTCGGCACGTAATTTAAAACCCGCTTTCGGGTCCTCTTTCGGCGGCAGCCGGTTGTCCGAGCCCGCATTCGGTTCCGTAATACCGCGGCCCATTAGGTAACGGTGATCGGCGAGGAAAGGCTTCAAGAACCGCTCTTTTTGATCCTCGGTACAAGCATGAGCAATTAAATGACTCCATTTCCAGTTTTGGCTGAACGCTTTGCTCATCGCGCTATCACCCTTAGCCAACTCCATCATGACCAAGGATTGTGTAACGAAATCCGTTTCCGGACCGCCGTATGCCTTCGGTACAGCCATGGTCCGCAGGCCGAGCTTGGAGCCCTTTTCGATAAGGTCCCAATGCCAAGGATCGAACGGCCCTTCGATTTGATCCCGCGCAACAGATAAAGGACGAATTTCATTTTCAGAAAACTCGCGCGCCTTTCGTTGCCACGCCTTTTGCTCGTCTGATAATGAAAAATCCATCGGCAATCTCTTATGCAGCAAAGGCACGCGAGTAACCGACTGCTGATTCGGCTATCCGCAATACCGTTGCAATATCATGCCCGTCACCATGGGCAAAAACCAAACTGTCATGAACGAACTGATGCAAGGGCATGTCCCGCATCACACCCATAGCCCCGAAGCACTCTGTTGCAATCTCTGATATCTCGAGCACTGATTGCGCCGTGTAGGTCGAGGCAACGATATCCAGTGGCAAATTCGATAAACTTCCCTGCCCCACAGCGTCAGGGTTTTCGATTGCCCATGCGGCTTTCCAAATCATAGTGCGGGCGAGCTCTAACTTACTCGCCATATCAGCAATTTTCGCGCCGATGTTTTCGTGTTCGACAATATTCTTCGCTCCTTGGTGGCGAATATGCGCATAATCAACCGTTGTTTCGAACGCGACCTGACCAAGACCGAGATTAATGGCAGCCCGTTGCAGCCTATCCCGCACAAAATAATCGGATGAATGAACGGAATTTTTCCCATCGACTCCGAGTAAATTTTCTTTCGGCACCCGACAAGATTTGAATTCAACTTTTGCCGCCGTTCCGTGATGCCAGCGGACGAACTCGCCCCTTACCACATCGGATGGCTCTGAAACGCTAAGACCATCCGTATCACGTGGCACCAAGAGAACACTCGCCCCCGATCCCGTGTTGACTTCAACGGCGAACAATTTGGCGATGGGTGCGTTCGCAACATGCTCGATTGTACCGTCGATGACATAATCATCGCCGTCGGCATTGGCACTGGGCAGCACAGCGTCGTCTGAAACCGCACCATCGTGATAGTGCCATCCTAATGCGGCGTTGGGATCACCGCCCGTATAAGCGAGGTGAAACGTTTGATCATTATGAAACGCATCGAGAAATTTTTTGCGTTGACCGTCCGACATCTGCACAACATCGAATAGCTCATGGGCCAATAACATGGTCCGGCCCATTGCCACCGAAATATCGACATCACCGGTTGCGAGCTCCTCAAGGACAATACAGGCGGATAACATATCACCGCCGACACCGCCGGCATCTTCCGAGAGCATTAAGGTCCGCAATCCCAACGCGGAAGCTTCGCTTAAAAGATCCTCCAAAAACGGCTTCGCAAAGGCTTCAAGCCGCTCGGGCTTCAATGCAATAGGACGAATTTCATTGGCGGCGAAATTCCTCACCATTTCACGAAATTCGATTTGCTCGGGCGATAAATGCAAATCAACCATGATTGCGAAACTCCTCCTCTGCTGCCGCCGTTATCGGCAAATTCAGCTTTTATTCAATGTTATGAAAGGCTTCGGCGGCTCTTGGAGATCCCATTAAACACTGCGAATCAGTCGCAGTCCATTTCAAAAATTGCTATAGTAGAGAATGGAAAGGTAACGTGGCATATGCTTAGTCTTTTAGCACAGATGACTTGTCATCAAGGCGCATTGCTCAATAATAACCAATAAACGAAACTATAAATTTCAAATCATTTGGGAGGTTAAAAATGAAAAGTTTATATCGCGGCAGCATTATCGGGGCCGGTATTCTTGCGCTCACTGCAACTGCAAATTTTTCGTCCCCTGCTTTGGCTGTCGATTTTTCCGATAAAAAAATCCAAATCATCGTTCCATTCAAAGAGGGTAGCGGCACCAACCGCTATGCCCGGTTAATCCAACCCTATTTTGAAAAATATTTACCCGGCAATCCCACCATCCTCGTCGTCAACAAACCTGGCGGCTCGGGCATCAAAGGTGCGAATTGGTTTCAACGAAACGCAAAGCCGGATGGGTTGACCTTGTTTACCGGTTCGACATCCGTGCTGAATAGTTATGTCTTCGGCGGTAAAAAAGCGAAATATAAACTTTTAACGTGGCGCCCGATCATCGTTTCGCCGAACGGCACCCAGTATTATACGCAACGCAAAAACGGTGTTTACGGCAAGGATATCAAAAAAGATATTAAAGCGTTGCAAAAGGGCTCTTGGAATTCCGGCGGCAAAAACCCGACATCGTCGGAGCTGCGTAATTTCCTGGCCTACAATTTGCTCGGCATGAAAAACGTAAATCCTGTGTTCGGTCTTTCGACCGGCAAGCGCCGCAAGGCGACAATCCGGGGTGAACTGCACCTGACCCACGACAATACGGTGGCCTTCACCGGCAAAACGCAGAAGTACGTTAAAAAGGGGCTGCTGTCCCATTACATGACGCTCGGTTATATCGACGCCGACGGCAAGATGATACGCGACCCGGCATTCCCGAATTTACCGACGGTGGCGGATGCCTATAAAGCGGTTTACGGCAAGGATCCCTCGGGTCCGCAATGGAAAGCAATTTGGCATTTGACTAACATCGCCGTGATGTCGTCGAAATCGATCTGGCTACCGGCCGGCACGTCCGATGAACTCGTCAATTTGTACATCGCAACCATGAAAAAAATCCTGAAGGATCCAAAATTTATTAAGGCCGGCGGTTTGGCGTTCAGTGCGTACAAACAATCTTTCGGTAAAGATGCAAAGAATGTTGTTAAGAACGCCGTCGATATCGACAAAAAAACCTACAACTGGATCAAGGGTTGGGTGAAAAAGAAATTCAACCACAATATTTAATGATCTCATAAATGAATCATAAGGGCCGGTTTTTTTTGAAACCGGCCCTTTGTTCAATTTAAAAGGAACGCGCATGGTAAAAAACGTTCTTTTCATTATGGCAGATGAGCATCAGCAACGCGCAGCAGGGTGTTACGGCCATCCGTTCCTTAAAACGCCGTCTATCGATGCACTGGCAGCAAGCGGTACCCGGTTTACAAACGCTTACACCAACTCGCCGATTTGCGTGCCGGCGCGGGCCAGTTTTGCAACAGGGCTTCAAGTACACGAAACAGGCTACTGGGATAACGCACAAGCTTATGACGGGCGCTTCGAAAGCTGGGGCCACGCCTTGCAGAAGGCCGGCATGTATTGCCTTTCCATCGGCAAGTTGCATTACCGCAATGAAACCGACCCGACCGGGTTCAACGAACAAATCGATCCGATGCACATCACCGAAGGCGTGGGAAGCATCAACAACTGCATCAAAAACCCGCTGCCGCCACCAATCAAGCGGAGCAAAATGGCCGAAAATATCGGCCCTGGGGAATCGAGCTACAGCCGTTACGATGAACGCACCACCAAAAATACGATTGATTGGCTGGAGAATGAGGCGCCAAAACATAAAGACCAACCCTGGGCATTGTTTTGCTCGTTCGTCTGCCCTCATTACCCGTTGATTTCGCCACCGGCGTTCTACGAGATGTACCCGCATGATCTCATTGAAAAACCGAAAGGCAACGATAAGGATTACCCGCTGCATCCGTGGATTGAAAAGTTCCGGGCCATGCAATGTCATGATGAGTTTTTCACGGAAGAAACACGTAAAGTTGCGATTGCGTCATATTATGGCCTTTGTTCGTATCTCGATTCCAATATCAAAAAAGTCTTGGATACACTCGAAGCCTGCGGGCTACGCGATGACACGTTGATCATCTATACCGCCGATCACGGCGAAAACCTCGCGACCCGCCGACTTTGGGGTAAGGCCAATATGTATGAAGAAGCCGCCAACATTCCGCTGATCCTTTCGGGGCCCGGCGTGCCTGCTGGTCAGGTGATCGACACGCCGGTCACGCTGGCGGAAGGCGGCAACACGATCCTCGATGCGCTTGGTATTGGCGATCATGGCAATCCAGTCAACCAAAGCTGGATTAAAACCGCGAATGAACCGAATGATATGAACCGCGTGGCCTTTAGCCAATATCACGCCGCGGGCGCCGACTCGGCTGCCTTCATGATCCGCAAGGGCACACATAAACTCATTTACTATGTGAATTACGAACCCGAGTTATTCGATCATGAAGCCGACCCGGAAGAAATCAATAACGTCGCCGGTGACCCCGCGTATACCGGCGTCATGAAAGATTTAAATGCAGAGCTCCGTAAATTTGTTAATCCGGAAAAAGTGAACGCTGAAGCGCAAGCTTCGCAAGCAGCCCTCCTCGCCAAGCACGGTGGGCGCGAAGCCGTTCTCAGCAAAGGCTCGACCCAAGGCACGCCGCCGCCCGGCGAGAAAATCGAATACGTCGAAGGCGGTTGATTCACACGATATAAATACGCATTGGCAAAACAAATCTTGGTTTATTTGTATCTCAATTTTTAATCAGCCAGTCATGATGCATGAAATCATCGAAAACCAACTGAGGATCACATGAAAAAATCCGGCGTGATGATTTGCGGTCACGGCAGCCGGCATACCGATGCCGTACGCGAGTTTGAGGAACTCGTGCGTGCGTTATCCGAACAGTTTCCCGATCTTCACGTCAGGCACGGCTTTTTGGAATTTGCCGAACCGGACATCCCTATGGGGCTTAATGAATTGCGCACTGAAAACATTGACACGATTTTAGCCATACCGGCGATGTTGTTTGCCGCAGGACACGTGAAGAAGGATATTCCCGAAATACTCGATGCATTTATTAAAGATCATCATGGCGTGACGATACAACTCAGCCGGGAATTGGGTCCCGATCCTAAACTTGTCCACGCGGCAAAAGCGCGAATTGAAGAATCTTTAGAACTGGCAACGGCAGACATACCATGGGCCGAAACGGCCTTACTGGTTGTCGGGCGCGGTACAAAAGATGATGCCGTTAACAACCTTGTCAAGGATATCAGCCAAACCCTGGGCCGTGCGTTACGTGCCGGTCATGCGCGTGTGTGCTACGCGGGTAGCGCTGCCCCATCGCTGGAAGAGGGACTGAACGAGGCCGCCGGCCTTGGTGTCCGGCGTGTAATCGTCTTCCCGTATCTTTTAAACACCGGCGCCTTGGTGCAAAAAATTTACACCGCGACGGATCAGGCCGCACGCAATCATACGTCGATCGAGTTCTTAAAAGCACCGTATCTCGGCAATCATCCAGACGTCATTGATACGTTTGCCGCACGCATCCGGGAATTATTGTAAAGTGTATACAAATGCATATTGCACTGGCCGCCTAATTAGTATTTGATTCACTCAATAACCTGAGCGAAATCAATTTTATCAGGCTGCCATTCAATTAAATTCTTCATGAGCCTTCTTATAATTCACATAGAAGGCACCCATTGAGGCAGCAGGAAGGGAGGCAAGCATGGCTGTAAAATTTGACCGTTCCGCAGAGGACTTCGGCAACATCACCGGGCTTGAACACACCAACGTGACGGTACCGGATCAATTAATGGCGACGGTATTTTACATAACCGGCATGGCCTTCACCCGTGACCCCTACATGGTCGCCGGCACCTGGAACATGTGGGTTAACATCGGGCGGAATCAAATCCACCTGCCGGTCGACCCAAACCCGCAGGTTTTCCGCGGCCACACCGGCCTCGTGGTACCGAGCCTCGATTACCAAGTCAAAAGCCTCGAAGCGGTCAAAGACGATCTCGCGGGCACTAAGTTTGATTTCGACCGGGGCAATGACCGCCTCGATGTGATGTGCCCGTGGGGCAATGAATACCGCTGCTATGAACCGAAGGCGGAATACGGCCCGATTAACCTCGGTATGCCGTACGTTGAATTTAATGTTCCCAAAGGAACGGCAGAGGGCATCGCACGATTTTACCAGAACGTTTTCGGCGGACCGTCAAGTGTCACAAAGAGCAACGGCTCTCAGGTTGCCGAAGTTAACGTCGGATACCATCAACGATTGTTCTTCCGCGAAACCGACGACTCGCTACCCGAATTCGACGGCCATCATTTTCAAATTTATCTCGCGGATTTTTCCGGCCCGCACAAAAAACTGCTCGATCTCGGCGTCATTTCGGAAGAAAGCAACCAATATCAATATCGCGTCGTCGATATCGTCGATCCGGACAACGGCGATAAACTTTTTGAGGTCGAACACGAGGTCCGTTCCATGAGCCATCCGCTTTATGGCCGTCCATTCATTAACCGTAACCCGATCCAAACCAATCGCAACTACCAACCCGGTCACGACGACCGGTCCTGGACACCGGCACACGATGATCCGAATGATCAACTTGGAGGTAAATAATGGCGCCTGAAGCGAATGGTGGCGGTGGCCGGCGATCAGCAGCACCGGTCGATACAGCAGATTATCTCGCCCGCGTCGCCCGCGTTGCACCCGCCATCAAGGAAGCATCGTTTCGAATTGAAGAAGACCGGCGCATTCCGCCAGAGCTTCTTGAAAAACTTCACAGCGAAAAACTGTTTCGTTTATTGCTGCCGAAAGTTTACGGCGGTGAAGAAATCGATCCACCGACGTTTTTTCAAACCATCTCCGCTGTCGCCGAAAATGATTCCAGCACCGCCTGGTGCCTATGCCAGGCAAACGGCTGCTCGACAGCATCGGCTTATGTTGAGCCGCACGTCGCCGAAACCATTTGGGGCAATGACCCTAAAGCCGTCGTTGCCTGGGGACCTGGCAAAGGCGAATCGCGCAAAACCGATGACGGATATATTATTTCCGGACGCTGGCAATTCGCCAGCGGCAGCCGTCACGCGACCTGGCTCGGCGCCCGCATGCCAGTCGAACTCGACAATGGCGAAACCGCCTATCGTGCACTGCTGTTACCGGCGTCGGAAGCAAAAATGGACGACATCTGGAACGTACTTGGCCTGCGCGGCACCGCCAGTGACGGTTACGATGTTAAAGACTTATTTATTCCAAAAGATTTCAAAGTCACCCGCGGCGTTGAAGCCGAAGAGCGCCGTTATGATTCACCGCTTTATTTGATTCACGCCAACATTCACTTTGCAACGGGCTTTACCGGTGTGGCACTTGGCATTGCGCGCGCGATGCTGGAAGAATTTAAAGCCTTGGCGTCGAAAAAAACGCCGAACCGGCTGAAGCTACGGCTTTGCGAAGACCCGGTCGTGCAATTAATGGTCGCGAAAGCCGAGGCTCGGATCAAGGCGGCGCGCGCATTGATCCTGAGCGAGTGGACGGATATCTGGGAAGAAGTAAAAACCAATCACGAATTTACAGAAGATTCCCGCATGCGCATCCGCCTCGTCGCAACCCACTGCATCCATGAAGCGAAGGATGTCGTCAATGAATTGTACGATGCTTCCGGCGCGACCTCGATCTTCAATAGTCATCCGATGCAAAAATATTTCCGCGATATTCATACCCTCACGCAACAAGGTCAGGGGCGGAAAATGTACATGCAGGTAGCTGGCCAGCACCTCATGGGCCTCGAAGCCGACATGCCGGAACCGTCTTGATCAATCTATTCTAAAGCGCCTTTAAGGCTTTTTCATAGAAACTGAGATCAATGTATTTGCCGGGATCGTTTAACGGCGCTTTTTGGTCGACATATTGGCTACGCAATTCCAACACGGTTTGGAAACCTTTCATATTGATTTTACCCAAGGGCGTCAGGCCGCTACGGGGGTTCAACAATTTTCCCATCACTTTATCAATGGCCTTGGGATTGATCGCCGGCATGCGCTTGAGGAGCAGTTCCGAGGCTTCTTGATAGTTCGCTTCATTGAGGGTCCATGCGAGGCCCTTCAAATAGCCGATGATGTAACCCAGCAACGCACCTTCGTTTTCTTCCGCCCAAGCCCGGCTCGCCGCAAAACTGCCGCCTTGATAATCGTCAAATGTATCGAGACTGCTTTCGAGCACGCGAAATCCCTTCGCCAGTGCCATGGATGTAAACGGCTCGATGGTTAGCGTACCTGCATGGGTACCGTCCTCAACCGATTTCCAACGGTCCGGCGTCGCGCCGACCGGGACCAGTTCGTAATCGTCTTTGGTGAGGCCCGCGTTATCGAGCATGCGGTACAACACAAATGCAAAGCCGGTCGCCAGGGCATCGAGTGCTAGGGTTTTTCCTTTTAAATCGTCAAAGGTTTCGACTTCAGGCGCAACCACGAAGGCAAGCTCGATTTGTGTCGCCCCCATAAAGGCAAACAAGTCTGGTTCTTTATCCAGTTTTGCCACCCCTTGGCCTTCCTGGTAAGCAACCACGTTATCAATTGCCGTGCCGGCAATCTGGAAATTACCTGAGACCAGGTTCTTGGCCTGATAAACCGAACTTGGCGTGGTTTCATGGCTGGCGACGACACCGGCCTCTTCGAAGAAGCCTTTTTCCTGGGCGGCAAAAATCGGCAGGTTGGGTGCGCCGGGAAAACAAATCAGATCGAGGGATTTAAGTGCCATTTTCTTCTCACTCTATATATGTATTTACTGCCGCTCGTGAATTGGCCGGTGACCGCACTTCTTTCAATTCCGAACTGAAACCCTGAAAAATTTATTTATCGTCACATTATATATATGCGCTCTGAATATTTATGCGCTCTGATTTGATCAATTTGTAGGGAAGACTGTATCTTATAAAGCAAGGAATTACCGCCTATGTTTTTGCCCTCAAGCCTCTGACCCAAGGGAGAGATCATGACAATCAATGTCCGCCGGGTCGTGACCGGCCATGATGAAAACGGCAAGGCCGTCGTGACCATCGATAAACCTTTCGAGAAAATCAACACCATGCGCTCGGGCAACTCCGCGGCGACGTTCTGGATAACAGACGATATGCCTGCCGAGGTTGATGTGACCGAAGACCCGGCCGAGCGCGATATCGATATTGAACCGCCCGAACGCGGCACCGTGTTTCGGATGCTTGAACTCGTGCCGGGCAAGGATCCGTTCATGCACCGCACGAACACGGTGGATTATGTCGTTGTGATTTCCGGTGAATGCGTGATGCTGCTCGATGAAGGCGAAGAGGTCGAAATGAAAGCCGGCGATGTCATGGTGCAAAACGCAACCTGGCACGGCTGGGCCAATCGTTCGGACAAACCATGTCATATCGTTTTTGTGCTCACCGGCGCAAAGGAGCCGAAAAAGCACCTGCATCACGATCATTAAAATTCACGCATTGGGAAAACACGCCGACAGGATGGCTTCTAGATGCTGATCCTGTTCCGGCGCATTCTTGATATCTGCTTGCTCAAAATATAGCGCGATATTTGCAGCGGCCGCCCGTTTGGCTTTGCCGCTGGGAATGTCCGACCGAACATCGATCGGGACGGCTTCGGCTAATAATACCTGTTCGATTTTTTCCGCTTCCAATTCCATGCCAAGAATTTTTTGCCGCAATGGTTCGGTTTGATTTTTCGGGACAGAATCAAAACCGCTTTTTAAGCGTTGGCGCACGGCCCGCAGGCCCTTCGCAATCTCGCTATGCCAAGGATCAACCACTGTTCGGCATTGATCTATTTGTTCCGTTGTAAACACTTTTCCCTGACGGCCACCGTAACAGCAGAAAAGCAGAAGATTGACGTCGATGCCGCATTGTTCCTGCAATGCCAAACAGGCCGATGCGACACCGTCGACGGCATAGTGATGAACAGAAAACTGCCAAAAGGGATGATCATTCGTCATGAGGTCACCGATCTCATGACCGGTTACACCGGCTCGAAATTATCCAAGGGCGCTGACGGCTCGACATCATGAATGACGATGCCGCGTAATTCGTCCCGAAATCCGGATGCAGTGGGCCGGCCGTGATCGTCGCATAGCCATAGGCGGATAAGGTGCCGTTTGCGATCCGATTCGGGCCAATCTTCAAAGGCTGTACGGGAATGCAGCATGACATGATTATGCAGCACCTGAATGTCACCGGGAAGAAAGTCCATATCAAAATAAATTTCATTGACCTTATCCAGATAAGCGGCAACCGCTTGTTGGCGCAATTCGGTGAACTTCGGCACGTCGGGAATATTTTGCGCCTTCATGATGCGCGATCCGATTCCCTTTGAGCTGAAATAGCCGTCCTGAAAAGAAAACACCGGCATGGTGTACCAAGACGGCTTACCATCTTTGCTTTCGTTGTATTTCGTGAAATAGAAATCCTTTACTAAATCCTCCACAAAATCGGCGTTCAACTTCAGCAGTTCATTATAAAGCGTTACCGAACTGGCGATCCGGCTTGCTCCTCCCGATTTCGACGGATGCAGGCACATCAACGCGACGTAATCACACATATCGGAATGGAAATGCATTTCATCGGCAGTTTGATAGCCGCGAGCCAGTTGATCTTCGTAATCCTGTCCAAGCGCTTTTACATGGCCGAGCATATGGCCTTTGGTGTTTTGCGACACGGTCCGGCCCAATCGTGTGCCGATCCCCCAAAACGCGATGGCGGCCTGCTCCTTGGTGAATCCTTCTACCGGCACACCACGTATGAGAAAGAAACCGCGACCTTCAAGCAACTCATCATACAATGCTGCCAATCCCTTATCGAATTCCGGCAAGGGAAAGTTTTCACGGGTGATATCTAAGATCGGCACGCCTTCGCGTTCAATATGTGAAACCGCTTTACAAATATCTGCTTGTTCCGCCTCCGATAATTCATAAATCCAATCATCGGATGCCGCGAGTTCGTCGGCGGTCCAGCCCGCTGGATCGACCAAGGGTTCTAGCGGTTTGGCGTGTTTACGTATGCGCGGGGCGGGCTTAAACGGCATGAATGGGGCTACATTTATTTTTTAAGGCGGTCGAACACACGTCCGAAACGCCACCGGTACACTTCGACCTTTTCATAAATGCCGGCCTTGTTGTTAGGTTCTTCCGCCCACATAGACCGGCCGGTTTCCAAATCCGGCACATCGAACATAAAAGCAGATCCCAACGGGGTTTCACCATCATCTTGCACCAACGGTCCGCGCATCATGGTGATATCGGCACGATCTTCGAGAAAGCCGCGATGGGCATCCTGCAGCTCTTTGCGTTTCTCAAGCATGCCGGGACCATCGAGGGCAAATACCAACATCGGGATATTACCTTCGGTGCGCGGGCAATCGCGCCAGGTGTGAGGCGCTTTATTGTTGTAGCGATGAATCACAGCACCGTATTGAACGCCATGCTGAATAAAAGGTTCGTTCGCGACGTGATCCTCGGCCGCCTTACGGTCGGGTAAATCAAGCACACGGAAGCTGCCGAGTTCTTGGCTACCATCATCCGTCGTAAAGGGACCGGCAAAGATTGTTGCTTCATCGAATTGCTGAAGATAGTCGAGATGAGCATTGCGGTACTCATCTCGCAGCGGACCGGAATCGGCCTGATCGAATATCTTAATGGCGAATAACATACCTTCCTCTCCAAAATATTTCTTTATGTCTAAACCGTGCCATCCGATCCTTCAAGTCACCCCCACCAAACAGCCGCGGATTCGCACTTGCTCCCTTGAGGACGGTAACTATGATGGAGATATCAACGGCTCACACCCCGCGCCGTCTATCAAACGTAGAGGAGAATTATCATGCCGAAAGCATCCATCGGCGTCATCGGCCTTGGCAACATGGGCTACGGAATCACAAAAAACCTTGCAAAAAATAACGTACCCTTACTGGCCTGGGATGCTTCTCCGGCAGCGCGCAAGAAAGCCGAAAAGCTGCGCGGCGTTACGATCGCTAAACCCGGTGAAATGGCCGCGCAATGCTTCGCCATTCATTTTGTTGTCCCCGCGACACCGCAAATCGAACAGTGCTTAAAAGGCAAAGACGGCATCTTGGCACATGCCCACAAGGGGCTTATTTTGTGCGATCACACATCTTCCGATCCAGTTAAAACGAAAAAGCTTGCAGCGAAGGTTGCCAAGCAGGGGATTGAATTCATTGATGCCGCCATGAGCGGCGGCGGTGCGGTCGGTGCCGAGCAAGGCACCATCAGCCTGCTGGTCGGTGGCGACGAAAAAATCTTCAAGAAAATGCAGAAGTACCTCAAGATGTTTTCCAAAAAGATATTTTATATGGGCCCGATCGGCGCCGGACAAACTATGAAACTCATCAGCAATATGGTGCTGCACACGACGTTCGTCGCCGCTTGTGAAGGCAGCCGTATGGCGGAAAAGGCCGGCATCCCATTGGAAAAAGCGATTGATGTTTTCAATGCCGGTAACGCACGCTGTTATGTCACCGAAGCCCGCTTCCCCAATCATATTCTCAGCAAGAAATGGGACGCCCGTTCGATTGTTTACAACCTCAATAAAGACGTCGGCATGGCTGTGAAACTCGGTGATGACCTCGGCGTAAAACCGAATGTCGGCCGCCAAGCTTCGCGTTTTCTTAAGAAAGCTATGAAAATGGGCATGGCGAATAAGGACTTTTCCTTACTCTATCGCGATTTCGACAAAATTCAGAAAATGTGAGGCTTCGCCGACCGGCACGAATATCCGGGTTCGCGGTAATCAAGGGCCTGCAACCTACTGAAATGAAAGGTTTTCACCGGCTCTCTGGGTCGTGTAGACTATCGCCTTCAAAGTTTAAAATAGAGTTGAACCATGGCTAACCGCCAACGCCTGATTATTGGAATCACCGGCGCCTCCGGGCCGATCATCGGCATACGCGCGTTGGAAGTGCTGCAGGACGTGCCCGATGTCGAGACCCATTTGATTTTCTCGCCGGCGGCGGCACAAACCATCGCTGCGGAAACAAATTTCTCACTCGATGACGTTCGCGGCTTTGCCGATGTGGTGCACAGCTTCAAAGATATCGCCGCATCGATTTCGAGCGGATCGTTTCAAACACTGGGCATGCTGGTCGCACCATGTTCGATCAAAACCCTGTCTTATATCGTTAACTCATTAACCGATAACTTGATTGCGCGTGCCGCCGACGTGTGCTTGAAAGAGCGCCGCAAGGTCGTACTAATGGTGCGTGAGACACCGCTTCACCTTGGTCACATCGAGCTGATGTCACGGGCGACTCAATACGGTGCTGTCATGATGCCGCCGATGCCAGCGTTTTATCACCGCCCACAAACGGTTGATGATATTGTCGACCAAACCGTCGGGCGCGCCCTCGATCAATTCGGCATTGACACTGATATCGTTCATCGTTGGCGCGGAACTCAATCCGCCGCCGCCGGCAACCTTTAAACAGTAACGTCATGCAACGTCCCTTTGAAGGCATCAAAGTTCTCGACATTACCCATGTGCTTGCCGGGCCGTTTGCCGCTTATCAATTAGCAGTGCTTGGCGCCGATGTGATTAAAATCGAAAACCCCGATGACGTCGATCAATCCCGTTACATGGGATCGGATAAAGACCTCAACCAAGCCAATATGGGCACAAATTTTCTCACGCAAAATTCGAATAAAAAATCCGTCACACTTAATCTTAAAACCGAACAGGGCCGCGGCATTCTCAAACAGCTTGTCAAAGAAAGCGACGTGCTGATCGAAAACTACCGGGCCGGCTCCTTTCGGGACCTCGGACTCGGCTACGACGATCTTCGGGAACTCAATCCGGCATTGATTTATTGTTCGATGACTGGTTACGGACAAGCCGGTCCGCGCGCGCATCACACTGTTTATGATCACCTCATTCAGGCGAACTCGGGAATCATGACGACAACCGGCACGCCGGAAACCGCGCCGTTGAAAACCGGCATCCAATTTATGGATTACGCCACGGGCACGATGGGTGCCTTTGCCATTTCGAGCGCGCTGTTCCAACGTGAGAAAACCGGCGAAGGACAATATATTGATGTCGCCATGCTGGATGTCGCGGCGATCCTGTCGGCGTCGCACATCACCGGCTATTCCGTCTCCGGCCATGCACACACAGCCAAAGGCAATTGGCACCGGTATGCCAGCAGCCAGCTCTATGAAACCAAAGACGGGCTGTTGATGCTGGGGGCGGCCAACCCGGGACAGCACCGCCGGTTGATGAAAGCGCTCGGCCTCGATCATCTCGCGCACGAAACCTACGAACAGCGCGATGCGCAACGCGACGAGGAAACCCAGTCCATAACCGAAAAGCTTAAAGAAAAAACCGCCCAAGAGTGGGAAACGTATTTACAGGAACGCCACGTGCCGGCGGCAATTCTCCGGACCATGCCCGATATGCTCGGCGATCCGCACCTCGATCATCGCGGAGTGTTTCACCATTACGAAAACATTGAAAGCATCGGTACGGGGGCAACCGTGCCTATCGCGGCGTTTACCTATCAAGACGGCGGGCCACAGATCGATACACCACCGCCGACACTGGGAGCGGATACGGATCAAACTTTAATCGATCTGGGCTACAGCGAATCCGATATCAAGGCCTTGCGCGAATCCGGCGCTATTTAAAACGGTGTATCGCCTTCGATGGTCGTGCGCCACATCAACCGGCGGTCGTTTTCGTCGTAATCGTTGATCGCGCAGTGCATGGAACACCGGTTATCCCAAAAAACGACGTCGCCTGCTTGCCAGCGGTGACGACATACAAAATCGTCACTCACCGCATGCTCGAACAATTCATCAAGCATGGCACGGCTTTGGTCTTCCGCCACACCCACGAGATGAGTCGTCATGCCTGGGTTTACATAAAGTGCCTTGCGCCGGCTTTCGGGGTGGGTGCGAACGACCGGATGTTCGACCGGCGGTGTTTTCGCCAGGGTTTCTTTGGAAGCCGGTTTCGTGAGCCCCTTGCCGGCAATTTGCGTTTTTTGCGTAAAAGCAAAATCGTGAACCGCCTTTAAATTTTTCAGCGTTTCTTTTTTGTGGTCGGGCAACGCTTCATAGGCACGGTACATATTCGAAAAAAGCGTATCGCCGCGCCCCGGGGGCACCTCGAGGGCATACATAATCGAGCCCATCGATGGTTTCGCCATATAAGAAAGGTCCGAATGCCAGTATTGGCCGGCACCGGCACGGCCGACTGGTTTGCCGTCTTCCTTCACGTTCGAAATAACATAAATTTGTGGAAAGCCCGGCAATAAGTAATCCTGCAAAACGTGCTCGGCAAGCGATCCGAATCGACGGCTGAAGGCGATGTGCTGCTCGGGTGTCAGGGACTGATTCCGAAACACCAAAATACAATGGTCGGCCAAAGCCCGGCGAAGCATCTCAACCGCTTCGGCATCAAGGGGCTTGGCAATGTCCAGTGCCGAAACCTCCGCACCCAAAACCGGCGATATTGGTTGAATGTTCATTATTCCATGCTGTCCAAATTGCCGAGCCGCAACATCATCATGGTGATGATTTTAACGTCATTGGCAAAATTGTTGCACTTCTTAAACTCATTCGCTTTATGGGCGGTGCTTTTCTCACCAGGAACGCCGGGGCCGAATTGCACGCCGTTGGGCAGCTGGCGCGCCGTCGTATAACCGCTCGAAGAGCGCGGCTTCGCTTTGATACCCGTAATTCTCTGAAACGTATCGAGAAGCGCTTCAATCCATGGCCCTTTCGGATTGCGATACATATAACGTTTAATTTTGATGCTGATATCAACGGCACTTCGGGTCCGTTTTTGCCATGCCGATAAACCGCGGCGAATTTCAGCAATGAGTTGTTCCGGCTCCTTACCGCGCGGCGCGCGCGGATTCACCACCAAATGCAATGCGCCATTCTTGATTTTTACATAGGTTACGACGGCCGTAAGCGGTCCCATAAACGGATCGGCATAGGCAACACCGAGTTTGTTGCCGTGATAATCAAGTCCCCAATTTTCGGACACATAAGAGGCCGCATCGGTGAAGTGATTACGCTTGAATTCGATTTTCTTTCCCGCTTGATGTAAAAAATCGAACTGACGCGAGACCGGGTTGATACCTCGCTGTGGTGATGCCGAATGCGCGGCTTCACCGATAACCGTCATGGTCACTTTGTTTTTATACGCTTTGGTTTGAATTTTAAAATTGGCACCGTTAGCCGCAACATATTTCGCTGCCAAATCATCAAGCTGCTTTTTCAATGCCTCTGGATTTTCTGTCAGAATTTCCGTCTGTGTTTGCGACGGAATTTTATTGAGCGCCCGCCCGCCGGTGGCCGATATAATTTCAACGCCTCTCCCCGTGGCGGTGCGTACCGGAAACTTGGCGCGGACGACGCCGAAGCCCTTTTCCGCGACACCGACCGGATAACGACCATCAAGCACAACATTATAGGGCGGCAGCTTATGGCGCTTTTTATAGTATTCGGTTGCCGAGCCACCGGTTTCCTCCGTGGATTCGATCATCAGGCGAATGGTCCGCTTCAATGGCATCCCCTCGCGTTTGATGGCACCCATGGCAAACAGTGCGGCAACAATGGATGCTTTGTCGTCACGGGAGCCCCGGCCATACATACGATTACCGATGATCGTCAACTTAAGCGGATCGAGGCGACGGCCGTCGTTGAGCACCCATTTTGCCGGATCAAAGGGCACGATATCACCATGAGTGAAAACGCCGAGTTCTTCGGCACCTGTCCCGCGCAGAATAACCTCAAAGATCCGGTTATCGACATTACGGTACGTCAGTTTGAATTTTTCAGCTATCGCTTCGACAGCTTTACCGAACTGAAGCGTCGCCGGATTTTCATGCTGTGGCTGATCTTCATTTTTGACCGTCGGTATCGCAACCAAGCCACGAAGCGTCTGGACTAAGTCACTGCTATATTTTTGAACCGTATACGCGCCCAGCAGACGATAACGTTCTATATCCGTATCGCTCTTTTTTTCCGAGGCAACGAATGCCTGAAAGCTCCCCAGTTGTTTTCCGTCCTCAATGTCTAACAATTCACATTTTTGCACTTGTGCAGCCGATGCCGCAGGGGCCGCAATGAGGAACAGCCAAAACATAAAGGGCACAGCGCTTTTGATCATTATCGACGCTCCCGTTTATTTTTGCTGCTTCAAATCGTAATCCCAAGGTGTCCAACGGGTTTTAATACCGAAGTCAAAACCTTTATCCCGCCAAATACTATGGATATGCCCGCTATCGTCATGAGCATCATGTTCAATCAGCAAACGGCGTCCTTGAATACGGTATAAATATGAGCCGCCTGGTTTGTCCGCGCCGCTCCAATGAAATCGCAAACTGCCGATTTCCCGGCGCCGCAGACTCTTTAAATAGGATTGAACATATGGGGCTGGTAAATATTCGATAAAAGCTTTTACTACGTCCAATAACAGGCTGATTTGTTTTTCCGTCATTTCAACAACGGTAATCCCGTCCTGATAACTAATATTATAAGTCTTCGTCCCGGGCGACGATTTAAGTCCGCCTAAAAGCCCCCCGCCTTCACGGGCTCTATTTTTCTGCGCCGGCGTCAAGCTATTGTACAGCGCCCAAACCGAATCAATATCGCGCGCTAGGGGCCGCAAGCCTTTATGGGGACCCGACGGGATAACAGACGGATTGCTGCCGATAAACGACGGCATCGCTGCGTCAATGCGATTGCCCTTAAAGGTATAATTCAGCGAAAGGTGATGCCCTTCGAAACGCAAACCCCATTTTTGGTTTAAACCCGGTTTACCGAAAACGGTAAGCCAGTATTTCCTTGGATCGCGATACGACGGCGCATCTTCAATTACCGCCAAGGCGGCTTCGGCAAGCAGAATATTTTTTACCTTTTTAAATCCTGTCGGGCTGAGCACCGAACGAAGGACATCGTAAAACAACGCTCGTTGTTTATTGTCTACATCCTTCAAGCTGACCCCTTCGCGTGTTCCCGGCACCCATCCGAAATTAAATCGCTCATCATGATTGAATGGGTACAGTAAACGGCTGCGTAATTCCGCCGGTAAGGCTTTCGTAAATGCCGTGACGGCCGCAATGGGCTGCTGTTGAACCGGTACAGCCGAGGCCGGTAGCGCACCGAAAACAATAACGAGAAAAAATAAAGCAGCAATACGATAGGAAAATCGAACTTGCTTCATGAAACTGCCTATCAGGCCGGCGGTTCTTGCAGTGGCAAACGTACCGGCTCGTTGCGTTCGGCCGACAAATCGGCGGCAATATAAAGCTCCATCACCTGCCGGGCCTGCTCCGGTTTCACCAATACCGGCTGATCAAGCGCGACGGCTTCAAGAAAATGAACTGTTTCATTGTGCATGGAACCGGCAAAAACATGCCCAACGGATTCGCCCGGCATGGTAGAAATCGGCAGAACCATGCCATCATTCATGGTGTTGAGAATCACATCTTTGTGGGTATCGTCGACCATCACAGCACCTTCCGAGCCGACAAACTCGATCCAGGTCGAAGAGAAGTTCGGATACCCGGGCGGCAAGATCCACCCCGCGCCGATCACGAACACGACACCGTTATCCATGGTCACCGTGATCCACGTGCAGTCGACTGTATCGTGGGTTTTTTTCATCACGTTTTCAACGGATTGGGCATACACCAAGACGGGCCGCGCCGGCTCAAGGCACCACAACACAAAATCGATATCGTGTGTCGCTTCCATAGCTGCCGGTGATAACTTCACACGGCCGCTGATTTTGTTGCCAAGATTGCGTGTAATGTGGCGGCTGACCAAAGCGCTAACCGGTGAACCCAAGGTGCCGTCTTCAAGACATTTTTTGACATAGGCATACTTCGGATTGAACCGCTGAGAATAACCAATGGTAAATTTTAATTTTTTGCTGCGCGCCAAGGTGATGAGTTCATCGGCTTCATCGAGGGTGATGGAGATCGGTTTTTCCAAAAATACATGCTTCCCCGATTCCAAGCTCTCCTTGGCCATGGGAAAATGCAAAGTCTCCGGCGTCGCCGAAATGAGAACAGCATCGATATCTTTATTATCAATCAACTCCCGATAATCTTCCGTTGCCGTCACCGGATTGGTCGCTTGCGCCACTTCTTTCAACCGCTCGGGTTTCGTTTCGGCAATATGCAATTGATCGACGATCACATTAGCCGCGCACGTATCGGCACGAATACCGCCACACCAGCCGGTTCCGATCACACCGACATTAATTTGCTGCAAAGAACCCATTCGATGATTCCCTTTATATTTTAAGTTCAATTTCCAATTTTCGGTATCCAGCCCGGTCGGAAATTCAGAAAATGACCGATTTTATTAGGTGGCCCGAAACGTTATTCGTTATGTTGATTTTTACCAACAGGGCTGCACCATATTCCGCGAACGGGACAATGCCAAGGCCAAACGAACTTACAGGAAAAGGGAAAACAATGGTCAAAATTAAACCGAAAAAAAGCCGCTATATTGAAATGACCGGCGATTGCATCTCGTCCAAGCGAACCGATACCAAGGTCCGGGACCTCACCATGATTATCGATGAGCCCGAGTCCGTCGGCGGCACCAATCTTGCACCGACACCGGTGGAAACAACGATTGCCGCTCTGCTCGGTTGCACCAATGTCATCACACATAAAATAGCCGAAGCCAACGGCGTTGAAATCAGCGATATGTCTGTCAGCGCCAAAGCGCATTTTAATCAGATGGGCACCGGGCTAATGGAAGAGGTTGATGTGCCGATGATGGAAATTGATCTGAATATCAACATTACGACAGCTGCCAACGACGATGAGATCGCTATCCTTAAACGCGATTTACCGAGATTTTGTGCGGTCTCGAAAATTTTCCGCCAATCGGGCACCGAAATCAGAGAAATCTGGACGATTACCCGGCCGTAAAACGCACTTAAATAATATTACACAGCGTTCTAGGCAGCCTGAGGCCGAACTTCATAGACCGTTTGGGTGCGGTTGATGATACGGTCATATTTTTCATCAAACGGCGTCGCCGAATGCATGGTGCAAAGGTTATCCCACATCACGACATCGCCCTTGCGCCACTTGTGGGCATAGACGAATTGGGGCTGCGTGCAAAATGCTTCGACCTCTTTCATTAATGTTTCCGTGTCTTCTTCGTTGAGGTCACCCAACGTACGGATAGTCGGCACGGTTAACAGGATCGATTTGCGCCCGCTTTGCGGATGAAAGCAAACCATCGGATGATCCACCGGCGGCACTTTAGCGGCTTGCTCGGGCGTCAGCGGCGGGCGTTCGGGGTACAGAATATTATAGCGATAAGCGTGATCGTGGTGTGCGACTTTACCGTCGAGCTTATCTTTCATGTCTTGCGGCATCGCTTCAAACGCACCGCGCATATCACAAACAAGCGTATCACCACCCTCCGGTGGGCATTCGACACCATGAAGAATTGTTGCACGGCCGATCAATTCGCAAAAAATCAGATCCGCATGCCAATAATGGCCCCCCCGATATTGTCCGATATAGCGGCCTTTCTTTTTTACGTTCGAGAGCACGCGGACTTCCGGGTGATCAGAGTAGGTATTTTCCGCCAAATGGTGGACGTGCAACGGGCCGAAGTGCTTGGAAAAGTCACTGAGCTGCGCCGGCGTCAGGTCTTGATCGCGAAAGACGAGCACGCCGTAACGGCTGAACGCATCATCGATTTTTTGATAGGTTTCTGCAGAAACGGGCTGCGACAGATCAACGCCGCCGATTTCCGCGCCAAATTCATCTTTTATCGGTTGAATATTCAACATCGAAGGCTCCTGACTTTACGAATGGATATAATTTTATCATTTTAAAGGCTAATAATACAAACACACTAATCGTTTGGAGAATTCGATGGACATAAAAGAATTAGGCGTTGCGGTGATCGGTTCGGGGCGGATCGGCACATTACGTGCCAGTATGGCGGCACGGCACCCTGCTAAAAAGTTTCTTATCGTTGCCGATAAAGAAAAAGACCGGGCCGAAGTGTTGCGGCAAAAAACCGGTGCCGATCTTGCGACTGATAATAATTATGAAGCGATCTCGCACCCGGAAGTCAATGCGGTGTTTGTCTCCACGCCCGAGGACGATCACGTCGAGGCGATCATGCAGGCGATCGAACTCGGTAAGCCGATCTTCGTCGAAAAACCCTTAGCGCTGCGCAACGAAGACTGTGACGCCATTATTGATGCGGCCGAGGCCGCCGGCGTCGAGCTGGTCATCGGTTACTCACGCCGTCACGACCGGCGCTGGATGATGGCCAAGGAACAAATAGCTCAAGGTAACATCGGCGAAATCATCGGCATGCAACAACGGGTCTATAATACCCGCGCGCAAATGCTCGAAATCGTCAAGCGCTGCCTCGATGCAACACCAGTCATGGATGTGCTGACTTATTATGTCGACATGGCGTGCTGGTTCATGGGCGACATCAAGCCGGTCGAGGTCGTCGCCCGTACCCACGGTAAAGTCTTCAAAGAAATGGGCTACGACATCAACGAGATGACCTGGACGCTAATCACCTTCGAAAACGGCGCCGTCGTCAATCTCGGTATTTTCTATGCCTTGCCGGCGCGCTATCCGACATATGGCCAAAGTCCGCGGTTTGAAATTCTCGGCAAAGATGGGGTGATCTTGCTCGACGTCGACAATAAAGACAGTGTGTTCTTCACCGAAAAAGGCACGCCGCACGCCTACGTGCCCGACCACGATGTGAACATGCTGTTTATGCAGACCAACTCGTCAGGCGATTGGGCGGTCGGCGATTATTGGGGCCCGATTGCAAACGAGACCCGCACCTGGCTCGATCATCTGATCACCGGCGCGCCGACCGGACACACAACCGCTCGCGAAGGCCGGCGCACGGTTGCTGTCACATTGGCGATTGAAGAGGCGGCCAAAACCGGCAAAGCGATCACGCTGGATCTCAAATAAGCTATTTCTTTGCT
>Ga0181587_10000588_pt1 | contig 29511 bp, 29 predicted proteins | sample 071ome_27_FD_132463 | JGI IMG/M metagenome (GOLD analysis project Ga0181587, IMG submission 132463) | Coastal salt marsh microbial communities from the Groves Creek Marsh, Skidaway Island, Georgia - 071409AT metaG (megahit assembly) | ecosystem: Environmental > Aquatic > Marine > Intertidal... | reverse complement strand
TGGCACCCGGCGTGGCACCCAGAATTTTCCGCCAGAGCTGCGCACCAGAAGGTGCACTTTCAGGAGAATACTAATGTTCCGAACTATTTCAAGAATTGCAGATCGAGTTCTCCCAATCGGTGTCGCCGATGCTCACTGTGATATTCCTTGTGGAATCTACGACCCACGAGATGCCATCCAGGCCGCTCAGACCGTGATTCGAATGACTGAACTCATCGAAGGTCTTGGTACTCCATCAAGCGTCCAGGACCACAACTCTTTTGCACGATACGTTGCGGTGAAAGAAGAGCACGCAAAGAAGGCCAAGGACGACATCCTCGTTATTTGGACCGACTACTTCAAGCCTGAGCACCTCGCAGCACACCCTGACCTTCACACCAAGGTTTGGGAAGCTTGCAAGCTCGGTTCACAGGTCAAGCAGCATGTCGACATGGATGCAGCACAGAAGTTCAAGGCTGCGCTCGAAGAGATCGGCGAAATCTTCGCAGACACCAAGAAGTAATCGACTTCTAAACGCAAATCAGGAGCAGGTCGAAACCTGCTCCTTTTTGTTTAACGGTTGTTATGCTGCGCCAACGCGCCTGGATCGCATAATTTCGTAGCCTTGAGGAACCTGTCCATTGCACATCTACGAGCTAGACACCCCATCCGTCGTAATAGATGTAGATGTTCTCGAGAAGAACATCCAGACGATGGCAGATCATTGCAAGTCGGTAGGAATAACTCTTCGGGGTCACACGAAAAGCCACAAGAATCCAGAGATCGCCAAAATGCAAGTGGCTGCCGGATCGCAGGGAATCGTATGCCAGAAACTTGGCGACGCCGAGAACATGGTCCGGAATGGTCTGGACAACATCTTGATGACCTACAACATCGTGGGACGACACAAAGTCAGGAGATTGTCTGAACTGGCTCGCAAAGCCAACATGACCGTCACTGTCGATTCACTAGCCGTCGCAGAAGGGATTTCTGCCCAGGCGGCACAAGACGGTGTGACTGTCGGTGTTCTAATCGAAATAGACAGCGGCGGAGGAAGGACTGGCGTTCAATCACCTGCCGCCGCTGAAGAACTTGGAAAACAGGTTTCAGAATTGCCCGGATTAGAGTTGCGAGGACTGATGACCTATCCGAGTGTTATTGAGTCGAAGCCAATTACAGACGAAGCCATACAGCGATTCAAAGACGCTGGACTGCCTCTCGACATCATCAGCGGTGGTGGAACTGGGCACGAGCAACAGTCGAAAGACCTCGGATTTACCGAACACCGAAGCGGTTCGTATGTGTACGAAGGACTTAGCCGAATAAATGGTCGTGGGGACGGAAGCGATCTCTCGCCGGATCGATGCCCTCTTCGGGTTGTGACCACGATTGTCAGCGTCCCTACTAGTGATCGACTGATCGTCGACGCTGGCATGAAAACTTTCAGGTTGTTTCCTGACATGCCCTACGGATACGTAATCGAAGACCCTTCGCTTAAGTTTTCAGGGATGTCTGTGGAACACGGACACATTGATGCTTCCGGTTCGTCTAAGGCGTACTCCGTCGGTGACAAACTCACGGTCATCCCAACCTACCAAGAAGGCGTTACCAACCTCCACGACGAGATCGTCTGGATGCGGGACAACCAGGTAGAGAGAGTCTGGCGAAACGAAGGGCGCGGCAAAGTTAAATAAAAAGACTCGGAGCGCTACGCCGACTCTTTTTCTAATGCACTTGGTCGCTTACTTCTTGAAGAAGCCTACATCGTCAGAAATGTATTCCTCACGAATTGGCGACCAGATGTCGAGTGCTACGCAGCCATTCTCGGTGGCGACCACACGATGCGGAACATTGCCAGGGATTACGTAGTGGTCACCAGCTTCAAGCAACTGTTCATCATCTCCAACGTAGAACCACGCGGCACCCTCTAGCACTCGTCCGCACTGTTCGTGTGGATGGTCATGCTCGGGCACCTCGGTGTTCGGGTCAATGTCGATGATCCCCATCATGATCTTTTCGCCCCAGATCAGGCGAGCAAACACACCGGGAAGTAGCTCTCGTTTTTCGACATCGTTCTCGCTGTAGAAATACCGGTCAGGCAGCACAACGATTATCCGTGGGAACCAAGTTTGCGGTTGATCGCAGCTTCGGCAACCGGGCTGATGATCTGCTCGATATCGATGTTGACCAGAGCCGGACCGTCGTACGCAAACGCACGACCAATGGCACCTTCAAGGTCTTCAGCACGTGTGACGTGTTCACCGTGTGCACCAAGTCCCTGCGCCATTACGTCGTACCGAGTCGGCAATAGATCGGTCCACACGGGTCGTCCGTAGAGTCCTTTCTGGATTTGCCAATCGATGCCCCAGATCGAGTTGTTTCCGATGAACATTTTGACCGGCAGGTTGTGTCGGACCATGGTGTCGATTTCCATGCCGTTGAACCCGATCGAACCATCACCGTTGGCTAGCACAACTTTCTTGCCTGGCAACGCTACCTGTGCGCCTAGAGCGTACGGGAGCGCAACGCCGATCATTCCGAAGCTGGAAACGTTGTGGAAACGGTACGGTGCGTCTCGCTTGATTGAAGCTCGCAGGAAGTGACAGTAGTCACCACCGTCGAAAGTCACATGAGTGTCGTCATCGATGAACTTCTGCAACGTGTTGGAGACGTGCATTGGGTGCATCGGGTTTTCGACTTTACCTAGCGCTTCGAGATCACTGAGCCACTGTTCATGCGTAGCTCGAATGGCACCAATCCACTCGGTCGGCTCATTCCACGACTTTTTGGCTGCTGCATCAGCGAGTTGAGTGACGATCGGTCCCACGTCACCAACAATGCCTACCGCTGCAGTTCGAGCTCGTGCGACTTGGGCTGGCGACGGATCAACAACTATGAACTTAGTGTCATCACCGAACGGAGGCGTTCCACCGAATCCGAGCGTGTAGTCGAGTTTCTTACCGAGCATCAATACGACATCAGCGTCTCGAACGTGTTGTACAGCAGGGTTCAGCGGTTGGTAGCCGAGACCCATCGAGTAGTCATGTGAGTCTGGGATGAGTGCTCGTGCAGAGTCCTCCGAAACGAAAGGAATCTTCATCGTTTCTACGAGACGTTGGACTTCAGAAGGCTCTGCCGTAGCTCCGGCTGACGAACCAGCGAAAATAATCGGTCGCTGAGCCGAGTTCAAAATCTCGACTGCTCGATCCACTTGTGCCGGGTCACCAAGCACTTGAAGCGGCGTGCCGTACTCGTTAGGTGCGTATCGAGCTGCTTCAGCGTCGTCTACTTCTGCGGACTGGAAATCGTGGGGGATCGTCAGGTGTACAGGTCCCTGGCGTCCGCTCAGAGCTGTTCGGAACGCAAGCGCAACATATTCAGGGATACGTGCTGGGCTGGGTATCTGCCATGCACCTTTGGTTATAGGAGCAGCCGCGCCTACCTGGTCAAACTCCTGCATCGCACCGCGACCCAGATTTGGAGACTCAGCGGAACCAGAAATATTGATCAGCGGAGCTTCGGAGTGGAGCGCATTCGCCAGTGCTGGAAGTGCGTTGGCGTGACCAGGTGTGGTCGAGAGCATTACAGCTCCTCGACGCAAGATCCTGGCGTAAGAGTCCGCAGCGTGGGCCGCTCCTGACTCGTGCCTGAAATCGATCATGCGGAGAGGAGCGTCAAACATTTGATCGAGCATATGCAGGATGTGGTCGCCTGCGATACCGAATACGGTGTCGACACCTTCTGCACGAAGGGCACGAATTAGTAGATCACTTCCAGTCGTTTTGGCCATGGCTGTTGAAGATTCCTAATTAACGCTCGGACGTGTGGAGCGCACATTCATTTCCAGATTAGAAAGATTAGCACCGCTGCGAATCGATTCACGTCGAAATCGCAGCGGTTTGCGGTTGCAGGTGAAACTATTCGTGCTGCAACAAGGCCATGAACTCAGTAACGGGTAACGAGTACAGCCTGCCCGAATCCTTGAACAACGATTCCAATGCGAGTGCAGAATCATGTCCGAATCTCCCGCTCATGTTGTTCACAAATTTCTGTTCCAACAGCGGCTTGGATTCGTCCCGACGGAACTTGTGACCAATCGGGTAATCGACCGAAACCGTGTATGTTGAACTGTCGTCGGTGAACACAACCTGAACGGCGTTTCCGATCGAGCGTTTGTCTGGATCCAGGTACTCCTCTGTAAACCGAGGTTCGTGTTCCATACGCATCAGGTCACGCAAGCGGTCGATTTCCGGATTGGCAGCAGCCTCATCCTCGTAATCGTCCGCAGTTAGATCACCCTTCAGGAGGCCAACTGCTGTCATGTATTGGATGCAGTGATCTCGATCGGCCGGATTGTTCAGTGGTCCGGTTTTATCGATGATCCGAAGTGCACTTTCCTGGGTGTGAACGACGATTTCTTTGATCTCATCGAGTCGACCATTAACTTCAGGATGTAGTTGGAAAGCTGCTTCGACCGCTGTTTGGGCGTGGAACTCTGCTGGGAACGAAACTTTGAACAGAATGTTTTCCATCACATACGAGCCAAGGTTTCGCTCAAGAGTGACTTCTTCACCTTTGAACCACACGTCCTGGAATCCCCAGCCCGATGCAGTCAGAGCTGAGGCGTAGCCCATCTCTCCGGCCAGAGCATTCAGCGCGAATCTCACCCCCCGGGATGCGGCATCACCGGCAGCCCAAGACTTTCGCGAACCAGTGTTCGGAGCATGGCGGTACGTCCTCAGCGTTGCGTCGAGCCATGCGTTAGACACAGCACTTTCGACTTGTTGAACCGTTCCTCCAAGCATCGCCGTTGAAACAGCAGCGGATGCAACTTTGACCAGTAAGACGTGATCGATACCAACCCGGTTGAACGAATTCTGGAGCGCAAGAACACCCTGAATCTCGTAGGCCTTGATTGCGTAGTCCAGCACTTCTCGGACGGTGAATTGCTTACCTTCGAATTGTTCGGGATTACGACTCACATAGTCTGCGACGGCAAGGATCGAACCAAAGTTATCTGAAGGATGCCCCCACTCGGCAGCAAGCCACGTGTCGTTGAAATCGAGCCATCGGATAAGCGCGCCAATGTCGAAAGCGGCTTTAACAGGATCGAGTTCGAATTCCGTTCCTGGAACTCGGGAACCACCTGGAACTTTGGTTCCCTCCACAACGGGTCCCAGCAACTTAGTGCAAGCCGGGTAGTCGAGTGCCAATACTGCACAACCGATTGAATCCATTAAGCACAGGCGAGCTGTGTCGAGCGCCAGGTCTGATTCCGGTTTGTAGTTGACCGCGTATTCAGAGATTTCTCTTATTACCGAGTCAGAGCTTGGTCCGGTCACGAACGGTCTCCAATCGCAACATATGGTCTTACGTCGGGCCCGGTGTAGTCGGCCAACGGTCTTATCAGTCGATTGTCGTTTCGCTGTTCAATGACATGGGCGATCCATCCCGACGTTCTTGCGATGACAAACACCGGAGTGAACATCGACGTTGGAATTCCGCACATGTGATACGCCGTGGCAGCGTAGAAGTCGAGATTCGGATGCATTCCTTTTTCTCGCATCACCACGGTCTCAATCCGATCAGAAATATCGTAGTACGACGTGTTCCCTGCAGCTTCGGAAAGTTGTCTTGCCAGTTCTTTCACGATCGGTGAGCGCGGGTCTCCGTTTTTGTACACCCGGTGACCGAATCCCATGATTAACCTTCGAGCTTCGAGCATGTGGAGAATCGACTTCTCGGCGTCTTGCGGTGAGTCGAATGATGAAACAAGTTCCATTGCCGCTTCATTGGCACCACCGTGCAATGGTCCCCGCAAAGCCCCGATTGCACCGGCTATAGCCGAGTAGGTATCCGCAAGAGTTGATGTGATGACGCGCACCGTGAATGTGGATGCGTTAAATTCGTGCTCGGCATAAAGGATGAGCGTTTTGTCCAGCGCATCACGCTTTGCCGGATCGACCGGTTTGCCAGAAAGAATGTTCAGGAAATGACCTGCAACGGTTGTCTCATCAGAGTCGGTATCGATCCGCTCCCCTCGTCGGTGATATCGATACCAGTAAGCAAGCATTGAGCCGAAGCTGGCGGTAAGGCGATCACCTACAGTCGCTCCGTTCCGACCACCTTCACCTTCGGGCTCAAGCGTACCTAGCAACGAAGTACCTGAACGCAAAACATCCATCGGGTGGGCTGATCCAGGAATGGCCTCCAGCAACGATTTCAGTGCATCCGGGAGTGAGCGTAAACCTGCAAGTTTGGATTTATAGGCGTCAAGCTCAGATTGATTCGGAAGCTTCCCATAAATAAGTAGATAAGCAACCTCTTCGAACGTCGAGTTTTCAGCAAGATCAGTGATGGTGTAGCCGCGGTAAGTGAGTCCTACGCCCTCTTTGCCTACGGTGCAGATCCCAGATGAACCGGCAGTTATTCCACTAAGTCCAGCAGTGGTCATTGAATTCCTATTCTTTCGCTCATGGTGCGATTACTCGGCATCTTCAGAAAAAAGTGCATCGAGTTTTTCTTCGTAGCTGTGATACTCGAGATATTCGTAAAGCTCCGCACGAGTTTGCAGCTCGTCAACAATTCCAGCCTGAGTACCGGAATTTCGTATCTCAGCCAATGCATGTTCCGCAGCGCGGTTAGCAGCTCTAAAAGCAGTCAGTGGGTAGAGTGCGATATCGACACTAGCGGACGCGAGTTGATCAACGGTAAACGCAGGTGTGACTCCGAACTCGGTCAGATTTGCTAGCACTGGAACGCCAGTCGCTTCAGCGAATCGACGGTAGTCATCAAGCTCGGTTACCGCTTCAGCGAAGATCATATCGGCGCCTGCTTCGACATAAGCAACTGAGCGTTCGATCGCGGAATCCACGCCCTCCACAGCAATTGCGTCGGTGCGTGCCATAAGCACGAAGTCGTCATATACCTTCGCATCACTTGCCGCTTTCAAGCGATCAGACATCTCGCCAGTCGACACCACATGCTTGCCAGGTAGGTGACCGCACCGCTTCGCTTGAAACTGGTCTTCAATGTGGACTCCGGCTGCACCGGCTTTTGCCATCTCAGTCATGGTGCGAGCAATCATGAATGCCCCGCCCCAACCGGTGTCAGCGTCAACCAACAATGGCAAATCAACAGCCGAGGTGATTCTTCGTACATCCTCCAGCACGTTATCCAACGTGGTCATTCCGAGGTCGGGGAGTCCATATGAAGCGGTCGCTACGCCAGAACCTGAAAGATAAAGAGCCTGAAACCCGGCATAGCGAGCCATGATGGCGTGATACGGATTTGTCGCTCCAATGAGTTGAAGCGGCGATTCTGCTTTCATCGCCGCGCGTAATTGCGATCCGGGTAAGTTGGTCATGGTGAGCCGATTATATTGCTCGACTCATGAAAATAAGTGAGTTAACCGAAGAACGCGTCGTAAAAAACAAGAGGTGACACTGCGAGCAGAACAATTCCAACCACAAGGCGCAATTTCGCAGGGTCTACGTTACCGCCCATCCGCGATCCGACGAACATACCAATCATCGCTGGAACGCCGATATAACCGATTAGTAACCAGTCGAAGCGTCCTGATATCAAATGACCAACGAAACCAGATGCTCCGACCAGAATAGTCAGGGCAAGGTTGGTACCGGCTGCAAGTGCAGGTTTCATTTTTAGCACGTGGACCAACGCTGGCATCCTGAGAACACCGAGAGCGAGTCCTACAGCACCACCGATTACTCCGATTCCAAATCCAAGGATGCTTTCTCGCGTGACCGTTTTCGGATTGAGGTCTCCCCTACCGCCGGTCTCTTCGGGTGTTTGACCTTCAGTAGTATTTCGGATTTCTGCGGTTGCCCGAACAATCATTGCTACAGCCGACCAAACCAATAGCAGGGCGACAATCGTCAGCAGTACTTGCCTCGAAACGATATCGGCGTACAAACCACCAACGAACGATCCAGCTATCGCAGGGATTCCGATGATGATCACGACCCTGTAGACGATTCGTTGCTGGAGGATCGCCGGCCATGATCCGGCAACTGAGCCAATCACACTCACGAACAGGTTAGTACTTGCTGCGATAAGGGGGTCGAGTCCAACCGCGGTCATGATTGGAAGTCTGACAACTCCCAGGGCAATTCCCACAATGCCGCCGACAACGCCAACGACGAGCGACATGATGACGAGTCCGGAGATTTCGAGCGTGGTGAGTTCTGAACTCGTCAGGGCCAGCCCGACACCGAAATCCATTACGCCGCTTCCATTTCCAGAGAAGCGCGTATGTTCACCCTGTTACAACAAGTGCAACAGTCAGAAGGACAGTCAGGTTCTAGTTCGATCATACGGTTGAATTTTTGAAACGCGCGAAAACAGAAAATCTTCAAAAACGATTCTACGTTTCCCGAGCTCAGCTGCAATCAACGATCAGCCGAAATTTTCGGGTATCGCTTATTTCCCTACGAGGTCGAGAGATTCCAACAACTGGTCGATTTCTTTGTAGTGTTCAGGATCAGGTTTCAAAGCCGGGTGGCGTGCGAAATCTGAACCAGGGGAAAACACACCTCGACGAACCATGATGTGTTTGTATACCCAGTTGGCGAATCCCTGACCTTGAGCCAGGATGTTGATCAGCGGTGAGTGTTTACGCATTTCTGCCTGTGCAGCTTCTTCATCACCAGCCTGGTACGAGTCCCAAACTCTGACAAACATGTCTGGCAAAGTCGAACCGGGCATGGTTCCAACCGAGCCTCGCTTGAACTCTTCAACTGCAAACGCGCCGCCAGCTCCACCGAACAAGATAAGTCCGGTTCCCCTGGCAAGCTCCTGCGTCTCACCCATTCGCGGGATCGTTGGCGGAGTCTCAACTTTGATGTAGCAGAGGTTCTCGTGCCGCTTCGCACACTGAACCGCCATTCCCGGTGGAACCTGGGCAGTTCCCTGATCCTGCAGGAAGATAGGGAGCGACACTGACTCAGCGATTCGACCGAAATACTCGATGTTTTCAGATGCAGGCATCGGGATGAACGAAGTCGGACGAATCATTAGTGCGTCGGCACCAAGTTCCTCAGCTCGTTTCGAGTAGTAGATCGCCATGTCGGTGCTTTCTGCACCAGTGTTCATGACGATCTTCACCCTGCCGTTCGCAACTTTCACGACGGTCTTTAGGATCTCGTCTCGCTCGGCTTCGGTGAATTTATATATCTCGGTGGCAACAGCTATACCCAGACCGTGTACACCCTTTTCGATGCACCACTCGACCTGTTTCTCAAGGTCTTCAAATACCAGTTGACCCTTTTCATTGATGGGGGCTGAGAGGATCGGGTAAACACCCTTCATCGATCGGTCTGGCATTCGTTCAGTTCTCCTGATTATTCAATTTCAAGCTCTTTGGCTGGACTGCGTGCCGAATATCGCGCTGGACGTGCAGTTACGCAACCGATGAGACGATTGTGGAGCGCCGGTTACAGGCAGAATTCAGAGATTTAGAGAAGGGTCTCGACGATTGCGAGAAGAACACCAGCAACGGTCGCTGTTCCGATCACACCCGCAACGTTTGGTCCCATTGCGTGCATGAGAAGGAAGTTCTCTGGGTCTTCTTTTTGTGCCATGTCCTGAACGACTCTTGCCGCCATCGGTACCGCAGAAACACCTGCCGCACCGATCATTGGATTGACCTTGTCCTTGGTGAACAGGTTCATAAACTTAGCGAGCAGGATTCCGGCAACTGTCGCAGTCATGAATGCGAAGAGTCCCAGGAAGAAGATTCCTATGGTCTCTGGTTGCAAGAAGACCTCCGCAGGCATAGTTGCCCCCACAGCAAGACCTAGCATGATGATCACGGTATTCATCAGAGAGTTCTCTGCAACATCTGCAAGTCTGGGCACAACGCCCGAAACTTTGATGAGGTTTCCGAGCATCAAGACACCGATCAGCGGTGTTGATGAAGGTACGAGAACCGCAATGATGATTGTGGTCACCACCGGGAACAGGATTTTCATCCGCTGCGACACAGGCTTCGCTGTGTACTGCATGCGGATCATTCGTTCTTTTTTCGTTGTGAAGAAACGAATAATCGGTGGTTGGATGATCGGCACGAGCGCCATGTACGAGTAGGCGGCAACTGCCGTTGCTCCAACGATGTCCCGCACTTCTACATCCGGAAGCGATTCACCGAGTTCGCGCATTCGGGTGGCAATGAAAATAGTGGTTGGCCCGTCTGCACCGCCAATGATTCCGATTGATGCGGCTTCAAGCAGCCCGAAGTCGAACAGATCGGTCATACCCAGTAGCAGCGCACCGATGAGTGCAATGAACACACCTGCTTGTGCTCCTGCTCCTAGAAGGATTGTCTTCGGGTTCGACAGCATTGGAGTGAAGTCAGTCGCTGCGCCTACACCAAGGAAGATCAACAGCGGGAAGATATCCGTTTCCATTCCGACAAGCTGGAATGTTCGAAGGAGTCCGGCAGGTTCACCGTCTCCACCTTCGCGGACCAATTCACCAAGTGGAAGGTTTGCAAAGAGAATTCCCATTGAGATGGGAACGAGCAAGAGTGGCTCTTTCTTTTTAGCTACACCTACATATAGAAGAGCGCCAGCGATGAGCCACATGATCACCATTCGTGGCTCGTGACCTATTGCTGTGAACCCTTCCCAGAGGGCGCTGAATTCATTCGACATTTATGCGCCTTAAGAGATTTCCACGAGAGTCTGACCGTGTTGAACCGAGTCACCTGCAGCCACGTGAACTGCCGTTACTGAGCCGGCGGAGGTTGCAGAGATTGTGTTCTCCATTTTCATCGATTCGAGAATCACAACTGCCTGTCCGCTGGTCACCGAGTCGCCAACTGAAACATTCACACTAACGATACGGCCCGGCATAGGAGCCCTGACGATGCCATCACCGCTACCGGTCGGAACCGCTGGTCGCGAAACCGAAGGTGCAGGAGGTGAAACCGATTTGGGAGCCGCTGCCGGTGCTGGTGCGGGGGATGCCGGAGACGCCGTCGAAGCGGACTCAGGAAGTTCCACCTGGTAGTCAACACCATCAACAGTTACATCAACCGGGGAGGTAGAGGTGTCGCCCACTTCAACGTCATACGTTTGCCCGTCGATCGACAGCTTGTAGTTCTTAGGGCTCACTAACCTCGCCTTTCTCGGTAGGCAGAATTTCCAGAATTGTTCAACACTCTAGATCGACCAGCCTGCAACCACGAACCGGCGGAAGATTTCTCCGATGTCCGGGCAGGGATAGATCGAGTCGGTGATTCAGATAATGCAATAGCGACGGCAATAGCAGCGACTTGCTCGCCGGAGATTCCGTCACTTGAACTTGCAGGAGCTGCGGCGGGCACAGGGGCAGGGGTTGCAACAGATGGTTGCTCGTCACGGTCAAGCAGGCTTATCACTTTGATCGACACTGCAAGCGAAGCGAGAACAACAAAAACGACACCCATACCAACGACACTTACGGTCAGTCCATCGTTGAACAAATCCTGATCGAACGTTTTGGGTCTCCTCGCAGCTGAAGTAACTATTGAACGGACGTAATGTCGGCTCAATATCTAAATTTGCCGACGAAATTCTAGCAAAGCCCCGGCTTATTTCGGGTCTATATCCACCCAGTCAACCGGATATATCGTTCCATCAACACTCACCAACCGAGCGCCGTTGTTATGGGCAACACCGACATGATGATGTGCGCCATTCACCGTGAACAGCTCAGGTTCCACAGCTTGAGCAACTTGTGACGGTTCGCTGGCCGCGTGATCTCTGACTAACCGTTGAGCGTCTTCGACTGTGATTTGTTCGAAAGAAAGTTCGTCGCCAGGTCTGAGTTGACCGAGCTTTGGCAAATCTATCGAAATCACCGTTGCAATCTTGGCGTAACCCCCAGTCGTCTGGCGATCAGCAAGAAGAACGATTGGCTTACCGTCACCTGGGATCTGGACCGAGCCGTTCATTACAGCGTCCGAAACGATGTCGTAGCGACCGTCTTTCGATTCGATTTCTGCGCCATCCAGCCTTACACCTTGCCGGTTCGACTGGTCGGTAACGACGTACTTAGAGCCAAAGAACGTTTTAATTCCTTCCTCGGAAAATTGATCGTCTTGAGGACCGAGCACAGCTCGAACTGCCACGCTTCCCAACGCCGCCGGAATCTCGTAGTTTACGTCGGTACTGCCGGGTGCAACCGCCGATTCGGAGTTACCTAGCGGCACTATGTCTCCAGCTGTTAGTGCCCTTCCTTCATGCCCACCGATTTCAGAAGCCACGTGGGTCGAAGCTGAATCAAGCGTTTGAGTCACATCGATTCCGCCTGCGATACACAAATACGCTCTCAGGGCCTGTTGAGCGAAGCCAAATGTGAGGATGCTTCCATCACGGGCCTCGTATGTCAGGTTGGTCCCGACCCTGATCCCATCAAGTTCTGCGAAGCAATCCGCTCCGGTCAGAGCGAATGTCGAATCGCCATTGAATTTGACCTGAAGTCCGCCCATTGCCACTTCAATCGCCGGTGCATTTTCCTCGTTACCGATCAATCGGTTGCCGGTCTGGAATGAGTAACGATCGGCTGCTCCAGAAACTGAAACTCCGAATCTCTGGAATCCGATTCTTCCGGCATCCTGAACTGTGGTTTGCATCCCAGGGTTGATGATTTCTAACGATCTAGTCATGTGAATCCACCGGGACAAATCTGACTTCCGCACCCGGCTTGATCAGTGACGGATTTTCTCGTTGGACATCAAATAGTGGAACCGCCGTGCGACCAATTAACTGCCAACCACCCGGGCTTTCGTTCGGGTAAACACCGGTTTGGGATTCTGCAATGCCGACCGATCCCGCCGGCACCTTCACGCGAGGAGTCGTGAGACGCGGACACGCTATGCGTTCATCCAATCCGCCTAAATAAGGAAAGCCGGGAGCGAATCCGAGCATGTAGACGAGATACCCCGTGCCAGAGTGGATATCGATAACTTCCTGCGTGGAAATACCGGCATGCTCAGCTACATGATCAAGGTCTGGCCCATCTTCACCACCGTAAACAACTGGAAGTTCAATGATTTCCCGTGTGGTACTCGTCTCGGAATCACCTTGTATTCCGTCCAGTAGTCCACCGACCTGTTCTGAAATTTCGCCGAAAGTTATCTCGACCGGGTTGTAGACAACTAGCAACGATCGGTAAGTCGGAATCATCTCGACGACCTTGTCGCCAAGAGATTTTTCAACCGCATCGAACAAGGCATAAACTCGGCTGTTAACAACCGGATCGATTACTTCGCCGAATTCGACAAGGATTGCTGAGTCACCGGCTGGGAGTATTCTGGGAGAGACAGTCAAAGGCGTGATCGGTTATCCGACCAAATCGGACATTCGAGAGATCTGAACGCCTGCAGATTCGAGTTCAGTTCGAACCGCGCCAGCTAATTCAACCGCTCCGGCTGTATCACCATGAAGGCAAATTGAGTCAGCGCTGAAGTCGATCTCTGTTCCATCCACCGCGAAAACTTTGCCCTCGGTTGCAAGCTTTAGCGAACGAGATACGACTTCTTCGGGATCGTGAACCACCGCACCGGGTAGAGACCGTGGAACTAGCGTTCCCTCAGGCGTCACTGCGCGGTCGGCGTAACACTCACGAGCTACCTTCACCCCGGCCTCACGGGCAAGCTGTTCCCACTTCGATCCAGCGAGCACGACATGAATCAGATCTGGGTCAAAATCCTTCACTGCTTGAACTACCGCTTCCGCAGTTTTCTCGTCTTGGACAGCCGTGTTGTACAGCGCACCGTGTGGCTTCACGTGCTGAAGTTTTCGACCAGCAGTAAATGCTGCTAGTGCACCAACCTGATAGGTGACAGCGTTGTAGACCTCTTGAGGTGTGAGGTCCATGTTCCTGCGACCAAACCCAGCGAGATCCGGGTACGCAGGATGAGCGCCTATTCCAACGCCATTCTGATCGGCGAGTTCAACCGTTTTCGCCATCCAATCAGGATCGCCAGCGTGGAAGCCCGTGGCAATGTTCGCCGACGTAATGAATTTGACTATCTCGCTGTCCAAGCCAAGTTCGTACCCGGCAAACGACTCGCCAATATCAGCGTTGAAATCTATTCGTCCGTTAGATTCGGTCAATGGAATCTCCACTTTTGCACTGGTTCGCACACTCTCTGTTTTTGCGAACATGATGCATTAATAAATAGGAACCGTATCGGTTACGCAACTAAAATCATGTGATGCTTCAGTTGTTCCTTGAATTTTATGACAAGGTAATTCGCTTCTTCGCATTCCTTTGGCGAAGTTTCGGTTCACCGCGGATCGCGGGCGACGAAAAAGCAGTTGGTGCGGCTAAAAATCTCTGGTCGAAAAAAAATCACGCTAGGGCAGCGGGAACAAGCCTGCCAGCTCGGACCAGGAATGCAATCATTGCCGTCTCAGGTGTCGTTGTAGCCATACTTCTTGTCTGGTTGGTGTTCACACTCGTCTCACGAGACGAGGAATCTGATGGTCCTGAGTTGGCAACAGCACCGACTCCGACGCCATTCGCAGGCCCGGCCTACCTCACTGAAATTCAGGCCATAGATCACGCATTGCAGGCAGCTCGTGACAACGGACTTGAAAGTTCTGAGTTTGAACAGATTGCCAGGCGCGTAACTTTCGGCGAGTTCGCTGAAGCGATCGGACAGCGGGATCGAGCAGAGCGAGGTCTACTTGAAGCACCGACTGAAACAGAGGTTTGGGCGGTGGCTTTTGCCGGCGATGTAGAGCTTGGACTTTCCAACGGTGAATCCGTGGTTTACGACAACCTGACCGTGATTCTTGATGCACTCACTGCACAGGTATATCGAGTTGAAGCTTTCTACGGCGACTACGAATCAGAGGTTCGTGCCCCGGTTTGGCTTAGGCCACCAACTCCTACTCCGCTTCCGAGCGTTCTCGAAGTTCCAAACTAATCGAAGCCAAGCTTCTTTTCTCGCATTGAAATGTAGCGACCTTGCCCAACGACAAGGTGATCTACCACTTCGACATCCAGCAGTCTTCCAGCTTCGACCAGGTTCTTGGTAATCGAAACATCGTCCTGACTTGGAGTTGGATCACCCGACGGGTGGTTGTGGACTACTGCAATTTGAGGAGCGTTGCGCCGCACGGCGGTGGAGAAAACTTCTGCAGGTCTTACCAATGCTGCGTTCACACTTCCTGAGTAGAGGTTTTCAATACCGAGAACCTGGTTGCGGGTCGATAGTACGGCAACCCGAAAATGTTCTCGGTCAAGAGTCGACATTTCAGCCATGAACAGATTCGCCAGATCGGAAGGCGATGTAATTACAACTCGATCTTCTGGAGCCAACGAAGCCACGCGTCGACCAAGCTCAATACCAGCGAGAATTTGACTGGCTTTCGCCTTAGATATCCCATGTAACTGGCAAATCTCATCGAAGGTGATTCGAGACAGACCCGACAAACCGCCGAACTCAGCGAGCAATCGACCCGCCATAGAAAGAACGTTCTCCCCTTCGAGACCGGTTCTCAACAGTATCGCCAGCAGTTCAGCGTTCGAAATCTGATTCGCACCGTAGTTCGCAAGTCGCTCACGAGGACGTTCAGCAACAGGAAAGTCGCGAATCGCTGGATGTTCGGATTGAGTTGATTTATCGAGAGTTAAAGTCATAGCCCCGGCAACTTATACCGGGGCTATTTCAATCACGAAAAGTTGTTGGCAGGGATTGCCGACCTACAGATACTGGCGTTCACCTGTCTGCCAGGCTCGCTGGAGGGCGTCGGTGAACTCCATGTACTTCACTGAGTCTGTGAAGTTTGAGCGGGTTACCTGTTCAGTTCCTCGGATGGCGTTGATGAACTCTTCTTCAACGCGCCAGTCACCTCGCTTGTCGGCAGGTACTTCGATCACTGACATCGAATCGTCGCCTTTGCGACCACCAGAAACAACAGGGTCATTGCCAAGTCCGCTGGTCTCGATATGCAGTGTCCCTTCGGTTCCGAAAATCCAAATGTCGGTTGCCGGAACGAATGGACCGGAAACCGTTGTAACGGACAGGTTCACTGATCCACCGCCTGAAAGCGAGTAAATGATGTCGAGCTGGTCGGGAATCGTCATCTGTTCCCTGGATCCGTCCCAACCTTTGCGGTGAGGAACAACAATCTGGGCGTTCGCAGAAACTGAACTGGCTGTACCAACGAGACGCATCAGGTTTTCGTACCAAATGCCGGTGGTCATCACATTGTTTCCGGACAATCGTCGAATGTGTCGCCAGTGGGCTTCCTGGTCGGATTCAGGGAAGTCGCTGCCGTCGGTGATTCGGGCATTAACGTTGACCACATCGCCAACATATCCGTCAGCAATGAGATCGATGAGGTGCGCTTCACATGCCATCAGGTGAGGTGGCGGAACTACCTGCGTGACCAGGTCGGGGTTCGCCAGCGATGCGGCAAGCATTTCCTTCGCTTCAGCAGCGTTCATTGCCATTCGAGCTTCACAAAGTACATGCTTGCCGTTGTCGAGAGCGGTAAGCGTTGTGGTCGAGTGCATGTACGGCCATGTACCAATGCATACGGCATCGATGTTCGGGTCTTCAATCAAATCAAGCCAGGTCGGGTATGCCTCGCCAAGCTCCCATTTGTCGGCGGCTGCGCGGCTCGACTCAAGTGAGCGGTTTGCAACACCAACCAGTTCAACTCCTGGCTGTGCTCGCAAGCCCGGAATGTGTCGCAACCCGGTGTTGGCTCCAGCCCCTATAAAACCGACTCGAATCGTGTCGTCTGCCATGTGGCGATATTCCTCTTCTGTGATCACAATGTGATCTTGCGTTTGCGTGGCTTCTGGTCCTGTTCCGCTGAGAAGCGGACAAAGTTTACGCTAATCTTGCTCGTCGACCAGCCCTAAAACTGGTTTTGCACAAATCGTTATTTATGCGGGAGAGGTGATGATCACTCCAACGTCCATCAACATGACTGGTGAGGGAATTCAGATAGCGTGGGATGATGGTCGGACGTGTACCTACCCGTACCGATATCTGCGATTGCAGTGTGCGTGTGCGGCGTGTGTTGAGGAAATGACTGGACGTCCGATTTTGAACGTCGCCGCTGTGCCTGACGACATCATTGCGGTCGAGTACATCGAGGTTGGCAGATACGCCTATCAATTCCTCTGGACCGACGGACATGACTCAGGGATTTATCCGTTCGAGATGCTCCTCCGACTCGCCGCGAATGATGATTTGGTGACCTGTGAGTAGTTCGTCGACGGATCACCGCGACCTGTTTCTGCAGTCAATTGGTGATTACGAGCGGCAGTTAAATCGTGCGTTACGCGACCTGTCGCAGGAGGAAGCCATGTGGATGGCTACTCCTGAGACGAATCACATTTTGTGGATCCTGTGGCACATCGGACGGATGGAAGACATGTGGGGCTGGTACCTGCGTGGAACCGCGGGTTACGAAAGTGATACCCGGTGGATCGAAGGTGGCTGGGCTGAAAAATTCGGGCTTGATGCTCAGCGTAACGGCGCTGGTGATTCGATCGAGCAGGTACGGGATTTTCCTGAAATTCCGCTGGCGGATGTAATCGAATACTGGCAAGCATGCCGCGCCCAATTGGTTGAGACGGTTAAGAATATTTCAGCCGATCAGTTTGAAGTAAAACGTCCTGAAATCTGGACTCATGCCCCCGACAGCGCGCCAACGCTGCTCTGGGTACTGGGGCGGATCCCTGTAGAAAACTCGCAGCATGTAGGTCAAATCGCCTTTATACGCGGTCTGTACGCGGCGCAGGAGTCGTAGCTAGCCAGAACAACCCGGATCTCGCTGGCACCTATTGCTTGAACGGCGTTGGCGAGGAATGAAGAACGGAACTGGACTCCCCATTTTCCATCGAGTTTTGTAAACACCCAGAGAGTGTCGAAGCCGTTGTACTCGAAGCCGTCTTTGTGCTGACGTGACTGCCGGATGGCAAGGTGAAGTTTTTCGGGGTTCGACTGAACAGCGGTGATCGATTTGGTGAACGTGCGCGCCCATCCTTCAGCGATTAATTGCTCGGTCATCTTGGGTTGCGGACCGTGGAAATCCACCGGTTTCTCCCAGACGTGGAACTTGTTGTTCGCTAGTCGCATGTGCGGGAAGTGCATTTCCGCAACCATTCCGTCTGCGTCACGATCGTTGAACGCTTGCGCCCATCTGTCAAAGCTGGCAATCGCGTGTTTCTCGGCTTCTTTATCCATGTTTGTTTTGACCCTCTTTGTGGCAAACAGGCTTTGTTGAGCGACATTCTCGAAATTCCTGCACTAAGATAGCGTCCCGAATCTGATCAGGCGAGTTGACCTTATTCCTCCTAGGATGCTGGCATCCTCGCGAATCCAAACACAGGGAGATCGAATGGCAAAGCGAATCAACCGGGTGATCGAGCTCATCGAGATGGGCGAGCCCGTTTACTACACGGGCACCGGCCCACTGACTTACGAGAACGGCAAGAAGCAGGCTTCGACCTGGGCTGATTTCCTTATCACTGACTTTGAGCACCATGCTTTTGACGTTGCCGGACTCACCGAGTTCATGCGAGGTCTTGTGGATGGTGGACCAACCAAGGCCGGACACCGAACTCCTGCCGTTATTTCAACGCTCCCATCAAACTGCCGAACTATCGAAGAAGTTCGAGCGAATGCATGGCAGATCCGGCAGGTGCTTTCAGCCGGTGTTCACGGAATTCTCCACACACACGCCCGACAGGCTGATGCTGTCAGAGCTTTCATTGAAGAGTGCCGATACCCGTTCCACAAGAGCGGTCGAGAAGGTCTTGGAGAAGGACAGCGTGGTGCAGGTGGTCAGCGACAACCGGCTGAAATCTGGGGCGTTTCTCCTCAGGAATACGTAAAGATTGCCGACCCGTGGCCATTGAACCCAGACGGTGAATTGTTCCTCGGACTCAAACTCGAAAACCAGGAATCTGCAGCAAACGCAGACGCTATTTGCCGAGTACCAGGTTTGGCTTTCGTTGAGTGGGGTCCTGGTGACATGGGTATGTCGTTCGGTAACCCTGACGCTCACGACCCACCGTACCCGCCAGAAATGGACCGAGTTCGAAACCACATCAAGTCGTGCGCAGATGCAAACGGCTTGAAGTTCCTCTGCTCATGGAACGATCCGAACAAGACTGACGAGGAGAACATCCAGGTCCTTATCGACATGGGTGCGCACATCTTCTCTGGTGGTGGAGAAGAGAAAGCGGCAGTCGGTCGAAAGATGACCAACCGACAGATGCCAGTGGGCTAACCAGTTACTTTTGGAATTGGATTAAAAAAAGGGGCGACCGGTTTGGTCGCCCTTTTTCTTTGGTTGCTCGAAGAACCTACTCGCGGCCAAGCATGTTCTTCACTGTGCCGACAATGTCTTCTGGCTGAGGCATGAACGCCATTTCCAGTCCACGGTTGTATGGAACTGGGGAGTGAGGAGCAGTTACTCGCTTGACTGGAGCGTCGAGATAGTCGAATGCTTTGTCAGCGATCACGGCTGCAAACTCCGAAGCCATCGAAGCTCGAGGTGTGTCCTCGTCAACAATCACAACATTGTTCGTCTTCTGAACAGACTCGATGAGAATGTCCTCGTCGAACGGTGATAGCGACATCATGTCGATCACTTCGGCGCTAATACCGATTTCGGCAAGTTGTTCTGCTGCCTTCTGGCAAGCGATCGATGTGTACGACATTCCAACAAGAGTGACGTCATCACCTCGCTGCATGTATCGACCTTTACCAAGCTCGATCGTGTATTCCTCATCAGGAACAAAACCTGTCAGGTTGATCAGTTTTTTGTCGTTCACAACGAACACAGGGTCATCGTCACGAATTGCAGCTGCGAGCAGTCCTTTTACTGAGTACGGATCCGATGGAACCACTACTTTTAGACCCGGGATGTGCGCCAGCATCGAGTAAAAACTCTCGGAGTGCTGAGCGGCGTGACCAGTGCCGGCACCAGATCGAGCGAACAATGTCATCGGGACCTTCGTCTGGCCACCGAACATGTATCGGCTCTTAGCTGCGTTCGACAACAACTGATCGAATGCAACAGTCACGAAGTCGAAGTACATCAGATCAACAACAGGTCGCAGTCCGGTGAGTGCTGATCCAACGGCTGCACCAACGAAGCCGGCCTCTGAAATCGGTGCGTCCCGAATTCGATCAGGACCGAATTCCTGGACCAATCCCTTGGTTGCGGCGAATGGACCACCCCATGCATCGAGGGGTTCTTTGGTGTCTTTATCGAATCCGCCAGAAATGTCCTCTCCCATGAGGAACACTTCTTCATCCCGAATCATCTCTGCGCGCAGAGTGTCACGAAATACATCTCGGAATCGTTTTTCCGAACCAGCAACGTCATAGCCGGGGCCGGTCGAGTTGTTTGCTTGTGAGGTCGTCATTTGAACTTCTGTTTACTGAACTAGATGGTGAAATCGATTTCTCTTAGCGCAATCCCTGGATCGGGTTGGAGTAGTTGACGTAAACGTCGTCGTAGAGGGTAGAGACCTCTGGCATCGGGCTAGTGAGAGCGAAATCGACCGCGTGGAGCATCTCTTTTTCGATGTCGTCTCGGATGCCTTTGAGTTGCTTTTCGGTCATCAACTTCTGCTTGAGGACAGTCGATTCAAAGTGCTTGATGGCATCTTTTTCCTTGTAATACGCCTCTTCTTCAGGCTTGCGGTACTTGCTGGTGTCGTCAGCGTGGAAGTGGCCGTGGTAGCGGTATGTCTTCATTTCGAGGAAGGTTGGACCTTCACCGGCTCGTGCCCTTGCAATCGCCTCACCGGCTGCATCGTAAACGGCGAAAACATCCATGCCGTCGACAACTACACCCGGCATTCCGTAGCCCTCAGCTCGCGATGAAATGTCCTCGGCAGATACTGCGTACCAGGACGGTGTCGCTTCGGCGTATCCGTTGTTCTCGCACGCGAAGATCACAGGAAGCTTCCATACTGATGCGAGGTTCATAGCCTCGTGAAGCACACCTTGTGACGATGCTCCATCGCCGAAGAAGGCAACTCCGACAGACTCGTTCTCGGTTCCTTTGTACTTGGAGGTGAGTGCAGCCCCGACAGCCAGCGGGATTGAGGCACCGACGATTCCGTTCGCGCCGAGCATTCCCTTTGAGAAGTCGGAGATGTGCATCGAACCGCCCTTGCCACCGCACTGTCCGGTCGCCTTGCCGAAGACTTCAGCCATCATCTTGTCGGTGTCGAGACCCTTGGAAATACAGTGACCGTGACCTCGGTGTGTCGAACCAATCCAGTCTTTGTCAGTCAGGTGGGCACAAATTCCTGTCGGAGGTGCTTCCTGACCGTCCGATGTGTGAGCGACACCCATCGAGTTTCCTTTAAGGGTTTGTTCGAGCATCGTCTCCTCGAAGCGGCGGATCCGGTACATCGTTGTGTAGATCCACTCCAACTTCTCTTTGGAGATGTCCATTTTCTGTGCCTCCACTCAGCGGATATTTCTCACGCTAAGATGACTGTTTCGAACTGCAATACCGTGCGAGCTAGCTCGCAATAAAAATCACGGAAAGAACTTTAGCATCGGGTAGCCCGAATGAGACACGACCACTTCATGAATTCGACAACAATGCAAACTGCGAGTGAACTACCGACCGATAAAGCGGGACAGGGACTTTTTCAGGGATGATTCCTGAGGTTTTTCATCGTGCATTACGCCATCGAGTAGCGAGTCGTATGGTGATGATTCGGTATTCACCGCCGGAGTAACCGTGAACAAAATCGTTGGTTGGCGGTTCTGTTGAGCCGCAGCTATTGCTCGCTCGATCACTTCTTTCACCGTATACATGGATTGTGGTGAAAGCACGATTCCTTCGGAGCGGGTGAAGATCAACCCGGCGCTGTACGACTCGATTTGAGCGTGAGTGACAGCCTCGACGTACTTCTCCTTATAGAGAGACGAAACGATTGGTGCGACACCGTGGTAGCGCATTGCCCCGGACAATACACCTGGTGGTGCGTAGTCGCGCCCTAGTGTGTACATCGGTACTTGCGGCATGAGTCCTGCGGCATCAGCACTTTCACCTGCATAAACACCACGCGTCAGACTAGGAGTTGAAGACTCTTCCACAGCAACCAAAGTGGCGCCTGAACCGCGAAGTTTTGCCGGCACGAACGGTGCGATCAGACCGCCAAAATGTGAACCGGCTCCTATTGAACCGATGACATAGTCAGGCTGTTCGTTCACCGCTTCTAGTTGGCGTTGAGCCTCAAGCCCGACAACCGTCTGATGAATCAACGTATGTCCCATCAATGTTGGGATGGCGAATTTCACATCCGGGTTTACAGCTGCCTCTTCGTAGGCCTCAGCGAGGGCAGTTGCGATCGAGCCTGAATTGAGTCCAGAAGTCTTAATCTGATGTTTTCCAGCGCGAGTGTTTTCTGAAGGGCTCGCCTGGACATCAACTCCCCAAACCCTGCCGTGAGATTCGCCCCACGGTGAGTCGGAGTCTGGCTTTCGCACGCTGTATACACGACTCGACAAACCGAACACGCTCGCGGCGTGACCAATAGCACTTATCCAGACTCCGCCTGACCCACCGGTAACGATGCCATTCGCGCCGGTCTTGGACGTGAAGAACGCCTGAGGGATCGCCGTGTTGGACTCATACGATCCACTCGGGCTTCCACCCTCGACCTTGTAGTAGAGCTTCGCTGAAGTTCTTAGTTCTCGCTCCAAAGCCTCTGCACGGAACATGGGGGTTGGTCGCCACTGCTGGTATGCCGCACGAACTTCTTTTGGGATGTTGAACGTTTTCGTCGTGTCATTCAGTTCATGCTCGATGATTTGCTTTGGGAAGAACGGCTCAAGCTCTCTTGGCGTAACTGGGTAGCCGGATGGCGACATCATCGGCGGAACTCGGAATGGCAAATCTGCCTCGACGTTGTACCAGCGCCCTGGCAGTTCCCTGGGAGAGAGAGTTATTCGGTTTCCCGTAACAGAAGGCATTCAGTCGAGTCCTTAGCTTCAAATCAAGCTTCGTGTGGTGTTGCAGGTTACCGCAGGTTTGTTCTTGCTGCCATTAGCTGACGTTTATTTCCCATCAAAGGAGGTTCTGTCGCGGCGAGTCGGTCAGATCAACACGTACATAAAGGAAGCGAATTCTGGGCGACATTACAATCCCGACCAACTACGCCATTCACCTTCAACTCTGCCCTTAAATTAAGGGAAGGGGTTTTTGCACCGATGCCCTCTCGGAATCACTCAGTTATTCGTTCCGCAGCCCTGGGGATGTTGTTCGCAATATTTCTTGGCCTAGTCGCTGCATGCGGTGGCACAGGTGAGCAAGGTCCACCGGGACCTCGAGGTATTCAAGGTGAACAAGGTGATACTGGTGAAGCGGGTCCAACTGGTCTTCAAGGATTTCCTGGCCCAACAGGTCCTGCGGGTCCAGCTGGTAAACGAGGACCTGCAGGTCCAAAGGGTGATTCTGGGGTGCTGGCGATCGGGAGCGGCTTAGCTGAGAACGACGGCGCAGCGACCGTTGATTTCGCAGGTTCCGGTTCAGCGTCCACCGCAGCGCGCAGTGACCACGAGCACGACGAATATGCAACCACAGGAGGTCTCGCTTCAGGTGATACCGCAGTTGCCTGGAGCGCTCTGACCGGAGTGCCATCCGATTTAAGTTCTGGCGGTGTCGCAGCTTCAGTCGACTGGGACAACATCAACAATCGTCCGGCCGGACTTGATGACGGCGATGACGGCCTTGTGAGCGTCGAGTGGACCGATGTACTGAACCGTCCACCCGAGTTGAATAACACGCTCGGAGGACTGCAATGCGGCCCAACCGAGGTAGCGATTTACAACGGTTCGACCTGGGTTTGTGGCGACAAAGGACCTGATACAGGGGAATACGTTGCTTCAAATCAGTCCTGCCCTGCCGGGCAAATCCTGACGGGTATTAGCAGCAGTGGCAGTTTGGTTTGTTCAACTGCAATCTCAGGGACTGGAACCCCCTACTTGAGAGGTAAGCACGTCGTCACAACTGCAGTGACAACTCCCGCCGACGCGGGTCTCTGGAATAGCGTGTCAGTTAGAGACGATGGAATCCCTGTCATTGCTTATGAAGCCAACGATTCGTTGTACGTAGCTCAATGCGATGATGTCGCTTGCACCGCCGTTACTCCATCTCTGATTGAGTCGACTGGTGTCGGTGATTTACATGCATCAATCACTATAGGTTCAGACGGGCTGCCAATAGTCAGCTATCACGACAGTACTAATACGAACTTGAAGGTTGCACACTGCGAAACCCTGGCTTGCTCAACCAGTTCGATTTCATCACTCGACACGATCGACAGCGTTGGATCTCACACCTCAATCGCTATTGGCACAGACGGCTTGCCGATCATCAGCTACTACGACGCAACCAACGGCGACTTGAAAGTTGCCCATTGCAACACCACCGCTTGTTCGTCTGCCGGTCTCACCGCTGTAGATACCACGGGGGACGTTGGTCAATACACGTCGATAGCGATTGGGTCGGATGGATTACCGATCGTCTCCTATTACGATGTGACGAATTCAGCACTTAAGGTTGCTCATTGCACAACGGTGAATTGCTCCTCAAGTACGGCTACGACTATCGATTCGACCGGTGATGTTGGAAAGTATTCATCTGCAGCGCTTGGTCGAGACGGGCGTCTTCTGGTCGCTTACTTCGACCTGACTAACTCTGATTTGAAAATGGCTCATTGTTCGAATTTGTCATGCTCAAGCTCGACAACCGCGTCGACGATAAACAATGGTGGTGTAGGTGAATGGATATCACTAACCATTGGTAGCGACGGACATGGGGTAGTTAGTTACTACGATCTGTTCAACGGTTCACTTGAGGTCGCACATTGCTCTTCGGAAGATTGTTCTAGTGCAACCTCCCTTGACGTGGACACCGTCGGAAACGTCGGAAGACACTCAGCGATCACGATTGGCGCAGACGGGCTCCCTTTGATTGCCTACCACGACTTTCTAAACAAGAGCCTGAAGGTGACGCACTGCTCCAATACACACTGTGTGCCGCACGCTCGATCGAGGTAATTGATTGCCTGTTGAAATACGAATGTTCGAGCCGCGTGATTTAGACGCGGTGCTTGAGCTGGCTGTGGCTGCATGGCAACCGATATTCGCATCATCGAAAGACATTGTTGGCGAAGAACTTTTTGACCTTGTGTATTCGAACCCAGACGAAAGAAAACGGGAACGGATAACTGAAGCTAGCGATCCGGATGATCCGCGAGAAATTTGGATCGCTGAGTTGGACGGGAAGCTTGCAGGATTTCTCATCCTTCACATGTACCCGGACCGAAAAGTCGCTGAGATAGGAAACAACGCTGTCATTCCTGAATTCCAGGGGCGTGGAATCGGGTCCGAAATGTACTCATTCGCGCTCCAACGTATGCGAGACTCAGGAATGAAGGCGGCGGTCGTAACTACAGGCGGTGATGACGCGCACGCACCCGCGAGGCGAGCGTACGAAAAAGCTGGTTTCTCCGGTGCGGTTCCTTCTGTTGAGTATCACATCAAGCTTTAGGCATACGAGAAAGGCAGCTCATGCCAGATGACTTCGGTCAGTTGATGATCGACATAGAAGACAACGAGAACTGCGGGTACTTCCCAATTCAGCTATTCGAGACTCAGAGTAAGCCAAAGACATCCTCATCAATAATCGTCCCGGAAGTACCAGGACGGGATGGCGAGTATGAAGTAGTCGGTTGGTGCGATGAAAATGGCGGTTCACCATGCGAAGCAACCGCGGTGATAGTTGGCGACTCGGGATCGGGTCAGGCATTGATGATTTACGGTGGGGAATTCGGGGTGCGCCTACGTCCGTCTGGAGCAACCTCTCAGTGGTCTTTGGAAGCGGCTGATCAATTCGGAGAACCGTACCTACTGCTCCCAACTGCAACTCAACTCAGGATTTCCTGACCTTTTTAGTCCAAATTTATTGGTGCAAATAAATTGCTTCGCGAACTGTTGACACTCGAAAAAAGCTCGTGATAGTTTTCACTTGCGCTAATTTAGAAGTAGTGCCTACGGGTGTTCGCGCCCGACGCATACTTCAGTTGAACAGACCTTCTAGGAGCTAAAAAGCAGTCTTATGGATCCGCAACCGCTGTCCAGAGCCGAATGGGCCGAAGTCGGCAACGCTCTCAAATTCCTATGGGTGGCACTCGGATTTGCCCTGATAGCTGGACCATCGCTCCTCACCGCTCACGCAATCATCCCTTCAGCTATTGACACGAAGACAGTCGCCTCTAAGTGGGCGCGGTTTCGAGCACCTCTGTACATCGTCGGTATTGTCTGCGTAGTCGGAATTGCTATTTCATTTGTAATGGCATTCTCTATTGCAAACGATGTACTGCTGAATGATTTCTATGACAGGTGGTGGCAGTAAGATCTGCCCACCTTTTTTACGTAAGTAGCAGGCTCGCGCCTGCTCGGACTGGAAAGAACGCTTGGCGTCGGAAAACGAAAACTCCAAATCATCAATGCCGAAACTGCTCATGCCCGTGTTGGCCATTGGCGGATTCGGTGTGATTGCCGTTCTTGGTGTAGTCGCCGCATTCGTGATTACAGGTTGGATCGGCCAACCAGTACCAGTTCTCGGCTTCGAGCAAACGTTCAAGCAACCAATTGACTTCCCGCACACCATCCATGCTTCGACCGAGCAACTGACTCACGTTGCTGCTGACGGTCAGACCATGGAAGGACTGGGACTCGACTGTACTTTCTGCCACAGGACAGTTACCACCCAGGCAAACGCTGGAGTTCCACCCGTGAACTTCTGTGCTGCATGTCACCAGGTGATCGGTGCTGATGGTAACGCCCAGTTGGCAATCTTGAGAGATGCCGCTGACATTATTGGCGATGACGGGACCGAGCCAATCAACTGGCGACGAGTTCACCGACTGCCAGACCACGTTCGGTTCGTTCACGAGCCACACATTCGTTATCTGACTGCAAACCAAGACGAGGTTCGCAACTCGACGAGCGGAGTTAAGGAAGGACCGTCCGGTGTGTGTTCCACATGCCACGGTGACGTAGCCGCTATGACTCAGGTTGAGCAGGTTGAACCATTGAAGATGGGCCAGTGTGTTGACTGTCACCGAGACAACGGTGCACCAACCGACTGCGCAGCCTGCCACCACTAAGCCCGACGAGACTGACACGGCGAACACAGGAACACCAGTAACCAGATGAAGCTAAATCGACGAGAATTTCTAGCGCTCACCGGAAAGACTGCTGCAGGAGCAGTGATCTTCGCTGCATGTGGCTTGCCCGAGCGCGAGCTAATCGTTCAAAGTCCAGTTGATCTCCCAGAAGACCTTGTCCGAGGTGAGGACGCCTGGTACGCCACTTCGATGGGTGACTTCACGACCGGTGATGGTGTTCTGGTCCGAGTCATTCAAGGCCGTGCGAAGAAAATCGAAGGTAACCCTGACCACCCTGTAAACCGCGGTAAGGCAACCGCTCGTTACGACTCTGCTCTCCAGCTTCTCTACCATCCAGACCGAATTCGAGAGCCAATGCTCCGGTACTCCAAGGGTGGAAATCTTGTGGGCGTTACCTGGCAACAGGCAGAAGAGCGTTTCGCTCAGGCAATGTCTGGCGCAACAGGATCTCTCACCGTTGTTACCAACCCACTTCGAGGTCACCTCGGTGCAGTTGCTGGCAACTTTGCATCTCACTTCTCCGGTAAGCACATGTCGTTCGACCCGGTTGAACAAGGTGTGCTACACAGCGCAGTAAAGTCGGTACTTGGTCAAGACCAGCTCCCGACCTTCGACATTTCTCATGCGCACACGGTCCTTTCATTCGGTGCCGACTGGTTGGGAACCTGGGGTTCGCCTGCTCAGTTCGGAGTCAAGTATGGCGAGTTCCGCGAGCAGGACGAGCGTGGCTACCTGATTCACGCCGAGCCTCGAATGTCGATGACTGCTGCTGCTTCCGACCTCTGGCTGGCTCCAAAGCCTGGTACAGAAGGTGATCTAGCACTCGGTATCGCCGACGTGATCATCAAGGAAGAACTCGTAAGTTCTTCGAACATATCTGCATTCAACAACGCTGTTCCGGGTGGCACATCTGGTCACAGCGTGGCAGACGTTGCTAACCGAACTGGTGTTGACGCTGACCGAATCGTAAAGGCAGCGCATCACTTTGCTGAGCACACTCCATCCGTCGCTTTCGGTGGTGGTTCGGCCGGTGCTCACACCAACGGTTCATTCAACCTCGGTGCGATTTACGCACTCAACATTCTCGTCGGCGCAGTCGATGCTAAGGGTGGTGTGGTTGCCAACCCTGGTTCAGCAATCGACGATGTTCCGGCTTCTGCTACCGGTGCTTCATTCCAGTCATGGGAAGAAGAGCTTGCAGAGTGGCGAGCGGGCAACGTTGAGACCGTAATTATTCGAGGTGCAGACCTTGTCCACGGAATGCCAAACTCCGTTGCCGTCAAAGAAGCACTCGAGCACGTTCCTAACGTAATTGCGTTCGGTGCAGTCCACGACGACACGATGGACTTTGCCGATCTTGTTCTCCCAGAGCAGACTTTCCTTGAGGCGTGGGGGTCAGACATCCCAGAGCCAGGACCTGGTTACCAGGTAGTTGGTCTTCAGCAGCCAGTTGTAGGACCGACAGTTTCACATGACGAGTCTGGTCTCATCAGCGATGCACGTGGTTTCGGCGACGTTCTCATGGCAATGGCTGACGGGGCTATAGGATCCAGCATGGAAGCGACCGTAAAGGCATCCTTGAGTGACCTTCACTCCGAAGGACGAGGTTCCGTGTCCGCTTCCAGCTCAACACTGTTCTCGAACGGTGCATTCCAGCGTGGTGGTTGGTGGGACACAGATGAAACCGCCGACAGCAATGTCGGACGTGTCTCGACTGGCAACAAGAACGCTGGTTACTCCGACACGGGTTCACTGGGTGAAGGCGATGACTTCCACCTGGTACCGTTCCTATCTAACTCTTTGATTGATGGTCGACTCGCAGCAGCACCTTGGGCTCAGCAAACCCCTGACCCAATCACATCTGCTTCCTGGACGACATGGGCCGAAATCAACAGCCACGATGCTGAAGAACTCGGTATTCGAGAAGGCGATGTTCTTCTCATTCGTTCGACGTCAGGCGAGATCGAAGCGCTCGCATACCCACACCCAGGTGTTCGACCTGGTGTGATTGCCGTTCCTATCGGTCAGGGTCACCACGAGGGTGGTCGTTACGCTGAAGATCGCGGTTCGAACGTTCTTTCAATTGTTACGGACAACAAGGACTCCGAAACCGGAGCGCTTGCATGGGCAGCCACTCGAGTACGAGTCCAGCGCGCTGGCAAGCGTGTGAAGGTTCCGAAGTTCGAAGGTAACGTCGAGGCTCGACCAGTTGAGCCTGGTGTACCTGTTCTTGTGGTTGGTGTTGGCGAGTCTGCTGAGCACGCACAGGAAGAAAACCACCATGAGTACCAGAAGAACTTCCTTCTCGATGGGGATGAT
>Ga0181587_10000586_pt1 | contig 29530 bp, 24 predicted proteins | sample 071ome_27_FD_132463 | JGI IMG/M metagenome (GOLD analysis project Ga0181587, IMG submission 132463) | Coastal salt marsh microbial communities from the Groves Creek Marsh, Skidaway Island, Georgia - 071409AT metaG (megahit assembly) | ecosystem: Environmental > Aquatic > Marine > Intertidal... | reverse complement strand
CTTAACATCCTCAAGCATTTGGCCAATCATATCGTGTTGTACTAGGTCTAAAGCAATTTTTATCGCTCCACTCACATGATTACGATTGGAAGACCCATGAGCCTTGATCACATTTCGGTTGAGTCCCAATAAAGGGGCACCGCCGAATTGCTCCGGGTTGATCCTCTGCTTAAGGCCACGAAATGCTCCCATAGAAAGCAGAGCTCCTGTTTTTCGTAAGGTATTTCTCTTTAATTCTTCATCCAAGAAACTACCGATCAACTTACTCAAGGACTCACAAGCCTTGAGTACAATATTTCCAACGAATCCGTCGCAAACTACGACATCAACAACATTTTCAAAAATCTGAAAGCCCTCGATTAGTCCAGCATAGTTTACAATACTGCCATCAATCTCCTTAAGCATTTCATGGGCATCATGAATCAACTCATTACCCTTCCCCTCTTCGGTACCAATTGTTAGCAAACCAACTTTAGGGCGTACAAGACCAAGGGCTACCCTGGCATAATTTGAACCAAGAATGGCATTTTGAACAATATGAAAAGGCTTAGGGTGAGGATTGGCACCTGCGTCAAGCAAGGTAAAATATCTTTCTCTCCCCGGCCAAATCGTGCAGAGTGCAGGTCTTTCAACACCCTCTAATGTTCGTAGCCTGATAGTGCCTCCTGCCATAAGGCAACCCGTGTTCCCGCAACTTAGAAGAGCGTCCGCATTTCCTTCTTTTAAAGATTGCAGGGCAAGAGCCATGGAAGAATTCTTCTTGTTTTTGATCCCAGCGATTGGTTTCTCATCCATCTCCACAACCTCGGGAGCATGATGAATGGAAAGATTCAGATGACTTAACGCAACATCACTTGAGAGCAAAGGGGATAATTCCTCTTCTCTGCCAAATAACTGAAATTCTAAATCTCTGGGTGCAAAAGAGGCAGATTTTGCGATACCGGCTAGAATTTCACTTGGCCCCTTGTCTCCGCCCATTGCGTCGACTGCGAGGGTAATGCGAGATTCTGGCCTACCCATACCGCTTTGGGTGGGCTAGTTGTTAAACTTCCAAGTCAAGAACTTGGCGACCGCGATACTCTCCAGTCTCAGGATTAACGCGGTGCGGGCGAGAAAATGATCCATCAGGTTCCTTAACAAGTAATGGAGCTTTGAAGCGATTAGCTCCACGACGCTTGCGACTACGTTGTTTGGATTGTTTTCTTTTTGGCTGTCCCATGGTCTCAATAAATCATTCTCGAAAAGAATGGTCAAGAGCACAGTACATCATCGAAGGCTATTCTTTTAGGGATAAAGAATACCAAAATAAACCAAAACTATTAGCCCGAGTGCTAAGCGGTACCAAACAAAAAAACCGAGTCCATTTTTACTCAAATAGCCGACGAGCCATCGAACAGAGACTGCGGCGGATATGCCTGCGATTAAACAACCAAAAAGCATGGGCCCGAATGCTAGGTTTGAAATGATGACCTTTCCGCTTGTCACGCCCTTGTAAACAGCAGCAGCGGTAAGGGTTACCAAACCAAGTAAAAAACTGAATTCTGCAGATTGCTTACGACTCAGGCCCACTAGGTAGCCACCCACAATTGTCATCATTGAGCGACTAGTTCCAGGGCACATCGCAACACATTGTAAAAGCCCAATCTTTAAAGAATTCATTAAGTTTAAATCATCTAGACCCTTTTCTGCCTCTCCGCCTATCCGCTCAATCTTCATTTTTCTCTTCTCTGCCCAATGCATTAGTAAGGAACCTGCTATCAAAGCAACTGCTACTGGAATAGGACCGAAAAGAAGAGACTCAATCCAAGAATCAAGTAATGGGCCAAGTAATGCCGCAGGGATAAAAGCAGTGATTAAGTTGATTCCCAACTTTCTCCCCATACTGTCTAAACCAAGAAAACCTAGAAAAACAGAAATGATTCTACGCCAATAAATAATAGCCACCGCAAAAATAGCTCCGGCTTGAATAACAATTAAATATGCGTTAACAGCTTCTTGTTTAGACAATTCGATATGGCCGGGCTTCTTGATCCACTCGTTGGTTAAAATTAAGTGCCCAGTTGAGGAAACAGGTAAGAACTCGGTTATCCCTTCAACAAGTCCAAAGACCAGTGCTTCTTCATATCCAATAATTGAATCTGAGTATCCATCAACTTCATGATTCTCTGAATTAGCTTCGAGAAAGTGAGGAGCTAAAAATGTGAGTAAGAATAAAATTAAGATTTTTGATTGTAGCATGCCCATGCATTTCTTACTTGATGAGTTTGATTGTCGGCAAGGTCATAACAGAACGGTTGCCTGGACATGCAAAGAATTTCATCTATGAACAATCTACTAAACGATTATATTTCCGAACTTGCTTCCGGAAAGAGCTTACCTGCACCACAAATAAACAATGCGGCTTCATTATTGGTCGACGAAGTCATTCCAGTGGAAAGTAAATTTAAATTTCTTAAATTTCTTGCTTTGAAAGGTGAGTCAAATGAAGAATTTTCCGCTTTTGTTTCCGCGTTTCGTGCGATGGCTCAAAAACCACAATTAGGTGACTTCCCTGAACGGGCCATTGATTTATGTGGCACGGGTGGAGATGGGTTTGGCAGTTTTAATATATCTACTTTTGTATCCTTAGTGGTAGCCGCAGGCGGAGTTCCCGTGATCAAGCACGGAAATCGTTCCATTAGTTCAAAATGCGGTAGCGCAGATTTACTAGAGGCATTAGGCATACCTCTAGAAAATGAAAGCAATCAACTTCAGGACAGCTTAGAACATTTAAATTTCTGCTTTCTTTTTGCTCCTCATTATCATCCAGCCTTCAAAAATATTGGACCCACTCGAAAAGCTCTGGCAAAAGAAGGCATCATTACTGTCTTCAATCGATTGGGCCCATGCTTGAATCCTGCAAATCCAAGTTTCCAAATCCTTGGAGTTTATGACCCAAAATACCTCGATCAAATGGCCTACACCCTTGAGGAAAATGGTGGAAAATCGGGGTGGATCGTTCACGGTAAAATTCTTGAAGGTGAAAAGCAGAAAATGGATGAATTAACTGCCTGTGGCCCAAACATAGTAAAGTCTTACGGGCTCACTCCAGAGCATGACAGCTCGACCCTTTATCCTGATTTTTGGGGGCAAACTACTCATTCACCCAAAGATTTATTAGGCGGGACATTGCATGAAAATCTTAATATTTTAGAGTGTTTAATCCTAGGAAATGGGGCAAAAGGCCTGAAATCTAGTATCATAATAAACGCCGCTTCAGCATTTTTGATAGCGGGAGCTGTTCGATCAATAGATGAAGGTGTATCTAAAGCACAAGAGTTACTCGACCATGGCGGTCTCATGAATTGGCTAAAAAAAGCCAAAAGATTCTTTTCTTGATCACAATGTATTTTGGAACAGACGGAATTCGTGGAGCCTATGGTTCTGCTATTATGAATGAAAGTTTCACCAAAAAGGTTGGTGCGGCGATTGGAAAGTATGTAAACGGCAAATGCAAATACACCCCCACTATTCTAGTGGGTCGAGACACTCGTCCTTCAGGCCCAAGTTTACAATACTCACTGACCGAAGGCCTTCAGTCTAACGGAATTACCGTTTTGGATTGTGGGGTTATTCCCACCCCCGCTTTGGCATTTGGCACGCTTCATCACCAAGCAGACTTCGGAGTCATGATAACCGCCTCCCATAATCTTTTTAGTGACAATGGGATTAAGTGCTTTTCCTCCAAAGGCACAAAATTGAGTCCAGAGGATGAGGAACTCATTGAGACTTTTATCGACCATGACTACCTGTCAAACTCTCAGAATCAAAAAGTTGAAAAGCTCAATTTATTAGAAAGTTACCGCGAGTTTATACACTCTCTTTTTCCCAAAAATAATTTAGAGGGTTTAAAAATTGTTCTTGATTTGGCCAATGGAGCAACCTGTCATACAACCCCACAAGTTCTTGAAGAGATGGGAGCAACCATCATTTGCATTCACAGAGGTTGCGGCACGATCAACGATCAATGCGGTTCTGAATATCTAAATTCTCTTCAATCAACCGTTCTGAACAATCAGGCCGATCTCGGAATTGCCCATGATGGGGATGGGGACCGTGTACGATTTGTGGATTCAAATGGAATAACAGTCAACGGCGATAAGATTCTCGGTATCATTGCACTTCATGCAAAATCTCTCAAAAATTTAAAGAGTAACACCTTTATCTCCACAATACACAGCAACTCTGGGCTTTCCTCGTCCTTACAAAAACATGAAATTTCATGTACGCAAGCAACTGTAGGTGACCGAAACGTTTTCCTAAAGATGCAGGAACTTGGAGCAAATTGGGGCGGTGAATCTTCTGGGCACATCATTGGGCTTGATTACTTACCTACTGGTGATGGGTTAATCGCTGCCTTGATGGTTCTCCAAGCGGTAAAACAAAGTAAAAGTAACATTCGAACGATTGGAGATAGGATTACGCTTTGGCCAGCCAAGTCTGACAGCTTTTTTGTGGAAGAAAAAATCCCTCTTAATGAAATCCCATCGCTCTCCAATGCTATAGACGAGGAGAAAAGAAAGGCTGGCATAAATGGTAGAATTCTTTTCAGGTATTCTGGCACAGAAAAAAAAGCTCGTCTATTGGTTGAGGGAAAAGACGAGCAGTGGGTTAATTCTGCATTTGACCGAATTTGTAAAGTGATCCTAGAAACATTGTAATTGAAGATCTGCTCGACCTACAATTATACTTTCTTTCCCTATCAACTACTCCCCCCTTGCCCAAGCCAACTCATGATTGAAGAGATTGACATTTCCAAGCTGGACCCACGCCAAATCAAGCAACTTGATAGTGCGGCCAAAGCTCAAAACTCCGACCTTAATTATTCATGTGAGATATACAGTGCTATCTTGAAACAGTCTCCCGGCTGTCTTGAATTAAGGAAACGCCTACGATTCCAACAACTGAAAAATGTATCCAAAAACACCAATGGGTTGAGCAGCTTCATGGGCAAGGTCACCGCTGCTCCTTTTCTCTTTCGTTCAAAAAATGATAAAAATCCTGAAAAAACACTTTTAGCCGCGGAAGATTTGATCGCAAAAAACCCTGCTAATGCTGCGGCTCATGAGATGCTGGCTACAGCTGCTAGGTTTTTAGAAATGAAAGGAACCGTTGTATTTGCTTACGAAACGATCCTGAAATTTCAGCCCAAGGACTTAGCGATACTAAAAAAACTCGCTCATGCATACCTTGAAGCAGATGAACCTGATTCTGTGATTAAAACAGGAAACACCATTTTAGAAATCAACCCAGGTGATGGCGATGCTGAAGATTTAATGAAAAAGGCATCTGTGGCTCTTGCTATGCATCAGGGGAAATGGGAAGGCTCTACCGACTTTCGGGAACAACTTAAAGACAAAGAGGAAGCTGCTTCGCTCGAACAATCCGCGAAAGCCGTCACCGACACCAAGAGTCTCGAGGAACTCATTAGGAAGACCTACGATTTAATACAGGCTGAGCCCAATAACCTTTCAAACTACAGACAATTGAGTGATTATTACCAGCGATATGGAGATCTGCAAAATGCAATTGCCTGGATCCAGCAAGCCCGCAAACAAGATGCAGGCAAAGGCGATATTTCATTAGAGGAAAAAGAGCGTCAATTAACCTTAGCTTATTACGATGACTTGATTGATCAATGGGAACAGGCATTGGCTCGACAACCTGATGATGATGAAACTCTTAATGGGCTGGCAAAGGCTAAGTCTGCCCGGGAGCAATACCAAAAGAATCAGCTTGAGTCCTTGGTGAAAAGATATCCGAATGATTACGGGTATCGTTATGAATTGGGATGCCTCCTCTTCGAAGAACAACGATATGACGACTGCCTGCCCCATTTTCAATTAGCACAACGAAATGCAAATGTACGCTTAGATGCCATTCTGTTTTTAGGACGCGCTTACAGTCGAAAAAATTTTTATGACCTAGCCGTGGAACAGTTCAATGTTCTAAAAGCTGAGATTCAAATTATGGATGAGCGCAAAAAAGAAGCAGTCTACGAGCTTGGATGTTGCTTTGAAGCGATGGAACAGTCTGAAAAAGCGATTGAAGAATTTAAGCTTATATATTCTTCAGACATTTCATTTCGTGATGTTGCTGATAAAATTAATGCGTTCTACTCAAAGTCATCCTAAAGGTGAGAAGCATGGCGGAGAGGGCGGGATTCGAACCCGCGGTACCTTGCGGCACACCCGATTTCGAGTCGGGCACATTCGACCACTCTGCCACCTCTCCACAAAATATATTCTTAGAATATCACTCTTTCTGGCAAACCTTTATCCCTGCGAAATTAAAATTTACAAACATTTACGCGCTTGCCCGTTTCCCTTAGATCATTTTGGATTACACCCATGACCCGTATCCGTTTAATCTTATTTTCCTGCTGCATAATCTTTTGGGGGTTGTTTGGGTGCAAGTCTTCTCATCATGCCAAGGTTGACTTCGCGGACGGCAGTTACACGGGCACACTTGACAAGAGTGGCAAAAAAAACGGAAAGGGGATTTATCGTTGGAATAATGGATCTATCTACGATGGTGAATATCGTAATGACCTAAGACATGGTAAAGGTCGCTTCATGTGGGCTAATGGAGAAAGTTACATTGGAGATTATCGTAATGATGAACGAACTGGAAAGGGAATTTATCTCTGGCCAGACGGTTCCCGCTATGAAGGTGATTTTTTATCTGGGATGCGCCACGGGAGAGGAATTTTCACTTCAACTACAGGAGTAATTTACGAGGGGGAATGGTTTGATGACTTACAACACGGTGCTGGCACATTGACCTACCCAGACGGAAGAATTATTAATGGTATATGGAGACGCGGCGAACTAGTCACTCAACCCTCTGCCCTGCCCCCGACTTCTCCAAAGCCAAAACCACTTAGTATTCCCGTACCTGCAACGGCTTCGCTAACCAAAGAAGAAAAGGTTTCTTCATTCCCGAAGCAAAAAGAAGATAAAGCTACACAAGATAATTTTCCATACGCACCGTCCTCAAGTTCTGGTCCAACAATTGATACACCCGCCCCCCTCACCACAGTAGATTCACAGCCAGATAGCTCTTTATCGACTGCAACCGAGGATCAACAAGACCGACAACCAATGGAACTTGAATTACAGGAGACTGGCGAAACAGAGGAGTTGAAAATTCCTTACACACAAAATAAACCTGATTGGATTGGCACTGTAAGAGAAGCCGAAGATATCTTTCTCACTGAACTCATTGATGGTCTTGATACAGTCAGTTATCGAAAATCTGGAGAAGCCTTTACTGGCAGAATGCGAATCGTAAATGAGCAAGGTAAAGCACAAGGCGAAGTTAACCTTTTGAACGGCCGACTTCATGGAGAAGAAATCTTTTTCAATGGGGCTGGTGATGTGATTGAAAGCAACTTTTGGGAAAATGGTCGTCAAGTAGGTCGTTAGTCGCGTCTGCACTTAGATTTTAAGTTGTCATCCGAGAAACTATTTATGGACGTGAATGATTTTGCGTTCATGAAATTCATGCACAGGTATAAACTTTTTCTATGACTATTTCATCGAGAGTAAAATCCTCTGAAGGTTTAAATTTATTTAATCTACTTCCCTACGATCCGGAAGAATATCCAAGAGAGATCTCTCGGCATTATATTTCTGCAACAGATTCGGATATCGCAGATATGCAATCGAAGATTGGAATTACTGACCTGAAAGATCTCTTTTCTCACTTCCCGCAAGAAAGCTGCTTCACCAGAGGCCCTTCCCTGCCTGCCGAAATGTCATACGAAGAGGCGTGTAAACATCTAGACTCAATTGCAAACTCAACTCAACTTTGTCCTTCTTTCATCGGAGACTTACTACCTGTTTGGAGCGTTCACCAAATCGTTGATGAAGTATCGAAACTCCGGCCACTCACGACTTCCTACACTCCCTACCAACCTGAACGGAGTCAAGGCACCCTCGTTACACATTGGATCTATCAGTGCGTCCTCTCCACTCTTACTGGATTTGAGGCAATCAATACATCTCTTTACGATCGTTCTGCTGCAATTTTTGAAGCGGTTTCCTGTGCTCGCCGTTCAAGAAAACGGCCTGGCAAAGTTTTACTTGCCGAGTCTCTTTTTCCGGAGGACATTTCTTTTCTTAATACCCATGCTAGCGGAACTGATCTAGAATTCTCTTTTGGCCCAATTGACTCAAATTCGGGGCGACTTAATTATAGTGGGCTCGAAGATTTATTTTCAAAGAAAAGGGACGAGATTTCTGCATTCGTATTCCCTCAAGTGAACTCGCTTGGACTCCTAGAGGATGTTGATACCCTAAGTAATCTTGCAAGGGAATTTAGCATACCAACCATAGCCGTTATCGACCCGATACATCTTGCTACCGGTGGGCTCAAACCTCCCTCAGAGTTTGGTAGACATGGAGTCGACTTTATAGCTGGCGAGGCTCAACACCTTGCAATACCTCCAAGCTTTGGCGGACCAGGACTAGGACTTTTTGGGTGTCGTCATAACGATAAATCGAAGAAAGATCTTCGTAATACACCAGGCCGGTATATCGGGCGTGCCAAGGATGCCCAAGGTCGGGATTGCTTCGTTATGGTTTTATCAACTAGGGAGCAGCATATTCGAAAAGAGAAAGCCACTTCTAATGTATGCTCCAACCAAGCTTTCCTCGCTACCATAGCTGGTGCAAACTTACTCGCTAAAGGTGAGCAAGGGCTGAAAAAATCATTACAACAGGCCCGTTCAGCCAGGAATCAAGTCTCTGAATGGATAAGACAACGGGAAGGTATCGAAATTGCATTTCCGCAATCGCCTGCATTTAACGATTTGCTCATTTCGGTTGATGAAGACATTGATATTATCCAGCAAGCAAGGGATCAAAACCTGCACATAGGTGTTGATGTTTCTAAACGGCTACCGGTTAATTCAAAAAAATTCATAAAATTAAGTTTTTCCGATGTTCACGATGACAATGTATTAAACCAACTGAAGGATTTTCTTTTCTCCTCTTTTCCCGCAAGTTCTAGCACTCAGGAAGAATGTTCAGCCCCCCCCAATCTTTTACGTCCTGATGCTGCTAACCTTCCTAGTTTTAGTCACGATGAGCTAATTAATTATTACGAACAACTGGCCAACTTAAATGTCAGCCCAGATGATGGATGCTACCCCCTAGGCTCTTGCACCATGAAATATAATCCACTGCTCAATGACTGGGCCGCGAGCCTTCCTGGATTTTCTCAAGTTCATCCACAAGCACCTGAAGAGGATGCCCAAGGCCCCCTATCTATACTTTTTGAAATTCAGGAAATGTTTAAAGCCATAACTGGGTTGGCAGGGGTTACTACACAACCAGTCGCTGGGGCACAAGGAGAATTAGTAGGGCTCAAGCTCTTTCAGGCTTATCATCGTTCAAGAAACGAAGAGAATAGGAATGTAGTCCTTATTCCAAAATCTGCTCATGGAACAAATTTTGCCACTGCTGCCACTGCTGGATACGGAAAAGGAATCGTATATCTTGAAGCGAACGATCAAGGCATGATCGATATGATTGATTTTCGGGATAAGCTTAGAGTGCATGGAGAAAATCTCTGCGGAATTATGATTACCAACCCCAACACCTCTGGTATTTTTGAAGAAAATTTTTCTCAAATTGCTACTGAAGTCCATGACTCCGGTGGGTTGGTATACATGGATGGTGCAAATATGAATGCAATTGCTGGGATAGTTAACTTGGGAAAACTTGGGGTGGATGCCGTCCATAATAACCTGCACAAAACTTGGACAATTCCACATGGAGGAGGTGGCCCGGGAGATGCAATTGTTGCTGTTTCAGAATGTCTTGTTGATTTTTTACCCGGAAAGCAAATAGAGAAAGGAGAAGATGGTGTTTTAAGGTCTCGAACTCCTTCTAAGAGTATTGGGAATTTTCACCGCAACTGGGGTAACTTCGGACACAAAGTTCGTGCTTATGCCTATCTTCTCCGCTTAGGAAAAGAAGGTGTTCCAAGGATGTCATCTATCGCAGTACTTTCCGCCCGTTATCTATTTGAAGTCTTACGAACTCGATACCCCACCCTTCCAACTGGGGCTTCTAAAATTGCTCGCATGCATGAATTTATTCTTACCTTAAGCGAGCAAGACTTTGCCCAACTGGAAGCAGTTGGAGTGAGCAAAAGTCAGGCTATCCCTCAAGTGGGCAAACTATTTTTGGACTTTGGCTTTCATGCACCAACGGTAGCATTTCCGGAAGTTTTTGGTTTAATGATTGAACCCACTGAGAGTTATACAAAAGCTGAACTCGATCGCTTCGCAGAAGCAGTTCTGGTAATCAAAGATTTGATCGATGAACATCCCGAGATTGTGGCAAGTGCACCTCATTTCACTCCAATTGATCGAGTCGACGAAGTATCCGCCAACCGCAATCTATGCCTAAATGAACGGCTTGACCACTTGCCAGCCCTCCCCATCAACCGCATTCAACCGCATGTTTTGCTTAACTTGGAAATAAGCCAAATTAAACAACGTCTTCTAGATTTACAGGGTATTCATTCCTAGATTGAATTGACCTACATTAATTTGCTTACATTGTGTTAGTTTATGTCTGAAAGTTCATCCCCCAATAACCTCGTGTCCCGTAAGGGAGTAGTCATTGATCTTTTTCTTTCTCTGTTGTTTTTTGTATTTATGAGAGAGGTACTTGTTCCTCATGTTCCGTCTCAGGACCCTCTGGCAGTAAATATTGTACCAAGCATGACATCATTTTGTATGTCAGGCGTTTTCTGGCTTGCTCTTGGCATGCTCAGAGTAACCTGGGTGGACTACAACAGAAATAAACCTAAAAAGGACTAACCTTTATTCTTTTACTTCAAACTCCTGCAGATTTTGAAGTAAACTGTCGCGGGGACTTCCAGTGACAAAATAACCTTTTTCGTCGCTTTCTTCCGAAATCAGTTCCCCCTGTGATCTGACTTTGGAGACTAAGTCATATCGATGATGAGGAATCAAATACTTTTTAGGTTCCAGCTTCCCGGTGAACATCGAGTCTAAGAATTTTAGTAGAGCGCTTGTCCCCTCACCCGTTTGAGCACTTATGAATACCGCATTTTTAGTTATTCTTTTAGCCTTAATTTTATCAAGTTCGTCGGTAACTGAATCCACTTTATTGTAGACGGTAAGTAGATCTTTCCCAGATCCACCCAGCTCGCCCAACACACTCTCAGTGGTAATCATTTGAGCTTCGTATTCTGAATTGGATAGGTCAACAAGATGGATAATCAAGTCTGCAACCAATGCTTCTTCTAGAGTTGCCTTAAAAGAATCCACTAGCCGGTGAGGTAATTTGCGTATAAAACCAACTGTATCGGTAAGAACAATCACACGGCCAGATGGAAGTTTAAGTCGGCGGCTGGTAGGGTCTAGGGTAGCAAAAAGTTTATCTGCTGAAAGAGCATCCGACCCAGTCAGTAAATTGAGTAAGGTCGACTTTCCTGCATTGGTATATCCCACTATAGCCACACTCGGCAGAGGAAGCTTTTGCCTGCTCGACCTTCCTGTCTGCCGTTGCTTTGCAACCTGAATGATTTCCTTGCGAGTAGAAGCAATCTGGTCCCGGAGTAATCTTTGATCCAGTTCTATCTGAGCTTCACCCTCGCCTCGCTGAGTCACACCGCCACCTCGCTGCCTACCTAAGTGAGTCCACGCCCTTCGCAACCTCGGTAACGAATATTGAAGACGAGCCAACTTGACCTGTAATTTGGCTTCTTTTGTCTGAGCACGCTCAGCAAAAACATCAAGAATAATTTCATGTCTATCAATAACTAGTATATTGCTCTCTTTTTCCCAGTTTCTCTGCTGGGCCGGAGAAATTTCATTATCAAAGACCACAACATCCGCTTTAACTTCTTTGATTTCATCAAGAACTTCCTCCACCTTTCCTTTGCCAAGAATATAACGAGGAGAGGTTTTACGGACCCGAACCACCTTGCGTCCGACAATTTGAATTCCAAGATTACGAACTAATTCATCTAATTCATCCAGCAGGGACTCCGCTTCACTTCTTTCCTTTTCTGCCTGAATACAGGAAAGAAGGAAGGCTTTTTCCACAATTCTTGGTTTTTCCTTTACCTCGAACATCAAAAGGAAATCAGTTATAAAAACAAAGCCCGGTTGCAGGTGCAACCGGGCTTTGCTGTATTAAATAAACTAACAAGTGCAGATAGGGAATTAAGAGACGGCAGCTTGTGCAGCAGCAAGTCGTGCAGTAGGAACACGAAATGGAGAACAGCTCACATAGTTTAATCCAATTTTATGGCAGAATTCTACGCTAGAAGGATCTCCTCCATGCTCACCACAAATTCCAAGCTTAATACCCCTGCGGGATGACTTTCCTTTTTTTACGGCAATTTCCATAAGTTGACCAACACCTGTTTGATCAACACTGGCAAATGGGTTTGCGGACACCACATCTAGCTCAGTGTAATTTGGAAGAAAACTACCTGAATCATCCCGACTCATTCCCAGAGTGGTCTGAGTAAGATCGTTTGTTCCAAAGCTAAAGAACTGAGCAGTCTTTGAAATTTCATCTGCGACTAAAGCAGCTCTTGGAATTTCGATCATAGTACCAACAAGGTACTTAACTTTCTTACCTTTGGCTGCAAAAACTTTTTTGGCAGTTGCATGTATCACTTCAACTTGTAGTTCAAGTTCTTTGGAAAACCCAACTAATGGAACCATGATCTCTGGATTTACCTCAATACCTGATTCCTGCACAGCAATGGCAGCCTCTATGATTGCTTGTGTTTGCATCTCCGTGATCTCAGAGTAAGAGACACCGAGACGACATCCACGGTGACCAAGCATAGGGTTAAACTCGTGCAGATCTTCCACTCTTCTTTTCACCGAAGCCAAAGACACTCCAAGTTTTTTGGCTAAATCACGCTGAGATGATTGGTCATGAGGTAGGAATTCATGCAAGGGAGGGTCCAACAACCGAATAGTGGCTGGTCGACCTTCTAAAGCCTTAAAAATACCAGTGAAGTCTTTGCGCTGGTAAGGAAGCAACTTCTTAAGTGCTGAACGTCTATTTTTTTCATCATCGGCCAAAATCATTTGACGCATTGCATCGATACGATTCCCTTCGAAAAACATATGCTCGGTACGGCAAAGACCAATTCCACTGGCACCAAATGCTACAGCGTTGGCAACTTGTGATGGGGAATCTGCATTGGTACGAACATTCATCTTGGTCGCTTGCTCACACCACTTCATTAATTTTGAAAAATTTTGATAATCCCGACTCTTTTGCGGGCTTAACTTTTTATCAATTAATACTTGGATGATCTCGGATGGTGCAGTTTTAAGCTCTCCACCAAATACTTCACCGGTGGTGCCATTGATAGACATGAAGTCGCCCTCCTTGAAAGTCTTGTTACCCACTTTTACCGAACGGGTGTTGTAATCTATATCAAGAGCAGCTGCACCACATACGCACACTTTACCCATCTGGCGGGCAACTAAAGCCGCATGAGAAGAAACCCCCCCGCGAGCGGTTAAGATTCCTTCGGCAGCAATCATTCCACGAAGATCCTCTGGAGATGTTTCCTGACGAACAAGCAGTACTTTTCCTTTCTTAGCAGCTTCAACAGCACGCTCAGCATTGAGGCAGACCATTCCAGATGCTGCTCCCGGACCAGCTGGCAAACCTTTACAGAGGGTTGCCGCTGCTTTTTGTGCAGCCGCATCAAAAACAGGTGAAAGAACTTGATCCAATTGATCAGCTGGAACACGATTGATGGCAGTCTTCCAGTCAATTAAACGCTCCTTTTCCATTTCCACTGCAATACGGACAGCAGCTAGCCCAGTTCTTTTTCCGTTACGTGTTTGCAACATGTAAAGCTTTTCATCCTCAATAGTGAACTCGAAGTCCTGCATATCCTTGAAGTGCTTTTCTAGCTTTTTTTGAACTGCAATTAATTCCTTGAATGGTTTAGGCAACACTTTTTTGAGCTGGGCAACTGGACGTGGCGTACGAACACCTGCAACCACATCCTCACCCTGGGCATCCGTAAGAAACTCTCCGTAAAGTACTTTCTCTCCTGAAGCAGGATCCCGAGTAAACGCAACACCTGAACCAGACTTTTTACCGGTATTTCCAAATACCATGGCCTGAACATTGACAGCTGTCCCCCACTCGGCAGGGATACCATATTTACGACGGTACACGATCGCACGGTCATTCATCCAAGAACTAAATACCGCCCCAACTGAACCTTCCAATTGTTCCCATGGACAGGTAGGAAAGTCTTTTCCGGAACGTTTTTTGACCAAGACTTTGAACCTTTTCACGAGTTCTCTCATTTGAGTTGCAGAGATTTTTGAATCGTCCACCTCTCCTTTTTGCTTGGGAAATATTTCAGACTTAAACTTCTCGATTACCTCTTCAAATGGATCATGATCTTCCGATGGGAGTTTTTGAACACCCATGACCACATCACCATACATCTGAATGAATCGACGGTAGCAATCCCAAGCGAACCGCTCGTTACCAGAGGAAGATGCTAAAGCCTCAACGGTTTCATCATTCAAACCGAGATTCAAAATAGTATCCATCATTCCGGGCATAGAATCACGGGCTCCAGAGCGTACGGAAAGTAAAAGGGGTTTTTTCAAATCTCCCAATTTTTTACCCAACTGTTTTTCCATTAATGCAACAGACTCCCTGATCTGAGAATCTAGAACCTTAGGATAAGATTTCTTGTTTGCATAGAAGTAGGTGCAGACATCGGTAGTGATAGTAAATCCTGGAGGAACAGGTAGACCAATCTTTGCCATTTCTGCCAAGTTGGCTCCTTTGCCGCCAAGCAATTCTCTTTGTTTAGCATCACCATCTGTTTTCTTTCCGAAATCATAGACATATTTTGCCTCTTTAGATTTGATTGCCGATTTTGCAGGTGATTTTTTGGCTGACTTTGATTTGGCTGATTTGGTCTTCTTTTTCTGTGCCATGTGTAGGTGTAGGGTTTTTGTGTTTAATGACGGGAGGTCTTTTGTAAGTCTTCCACGACTGTAAGAAAATAATAAATTCTCGAATATCTAAATATTTAGCTCAATTGTCAATGGAGCACTTATTCTAGTAGATCCTCTAAAGAGGGAAGCGTTTAGGCCAATATGTGAATGCATTCGCTTAAGCTGTTCGAGTTATTAAAAAATCCATATCGTTTCTCTATTCCAAGCTAGACGAATAGGAGCTTTTACCACAAAATTATCCATTTACTCAACAGCTCACTTAGTAACCATTACATCAACACTTTATGTCTTCTAATCCTTATTCTGATAAACCTCAAACCTTTGGGCAGCGTTTTCGCGAGAAAGGACTGGTTGGGGCATTAGGCAAAAGGCAGACCGAGAAAAAAGACCCGAATAAAATGCATTTCCTCGATCATCTTGAGGAAATGAGGTGGGTAATATTCAAAGCCGTGGTTGCCTTTATTTTCGGCTGTTTGGCGGTTGCCACTTTTTTAGACGACTCCGTGCGCTTGCTACAACGCCCATTGGTTTCTGCGGTTCAGGACTTTGGAAATATGTCCATTGACCTACAAGCTACTGGTTTAACCGAATACCAGGCGAGCCTGGAAAAGCAGGGCGTTAAGTTGAAAGATTTGATAGATGCCGATGAACAGGAACTCATCGCATGGGGAATAACTGATCCTCAACATCGTTTACGACTCCTCATTCATTTTGCAGGTGGCAAAGACCGTAACCTACTTCAAGTTATCCGTTCTTATTCTCCGATTTTCATTGCTATGAAAATATGCTTTTTGGGTGGATTGGGTCTATCACTTCCCATTATTCTTTATTTTATCGGAGGCTTTGTTACCCCAGGTCTAACTTCGAAAGAAAAGCGAATCTTTTTTCCGGGCTGTCTTGCCGCAACTCTTCTTTTTATTGCCGGTTCTGGAATGACATACTTTTTCATCCTCCCATTGTCGTTAGCCTTTACGATAGAGTTCTCCTTTAATGTACTTGGTCTCGAAATTTACCGCCCCGAAGCTGGAAATTATTACAGCACTGTAATTTGGATGACTTTCGCGGTGGGTTTAGCCTTTCAATTCCCTCTTGTCTTAATTTTATTAATTCGGATTGGTTTGGTAACTGTTGAAAAACTCCGATCAAGCAGAAGGTTTGTACTCGTTATTTTAATGATTTCAGCCGCCCTGATCACTCCAGGGGGAGATCCAGTAAGTTTATGTATTTTAACAATTCCCTTATATTTCCTATTCGAAGTTTCAATCTTAGTAGGCACTCTAATTGAGCGAAAGAAAGAAGACCCCCTAGAAAATGTTACCAATAATCGAGGGATAGCCGGCTCCCTTTTTCTTCTTACCACCTTAGTTTTTCTTGGAGGTTCTGGTGCTTGGCTGTATCAAAATTGGGATAAGGCAGAATCTTTTATCCTAGAACTATCGCCAAAGGACAAAAAACAGCTGAAAACCCCAATAGTTCCGGATGAGGCAAAGCACAGCCTGATCATGCCAGCACAGGAAAGTTTTATTTTGGAACTTTCCTCGTTTTCAACTGCTGAAAATAATACAACAAATCTGCCAGCAGAAGGTATTTATCGTGCTCGAATCAGGCCTTGATCCTGAAACTTGAAAATTCCTCGACACATAGATGGTAAAAGATGAACAATTGGAAAAGACTCGGGTCGATCGATGGTTGTGGACTTCCCGGCTGTACAAGACACGCAATATGGCCTCTGCAGCTTGCTCCAAAAATTGGGTAAAGCTTGCTGGAGTACCTATCAAGCCCTCGAAAACTGTTAGAATTGGAGATATTCTAACTCTTAGAATGGGCCCATTAGAAAAAGTGGTTCAAATCGTAGGAATAAGTCAAAGGCGAGTATCTGCCTCCCTTACCCAAAATCTCTTAAATGATCTCACCAGCCCAGAGGCTTACCAAAAAGCAAAGGAACTAAAACTTCATATTTCTCCCAGATCGATATCCATAAAAGGAACTGGAAGACCCACCAAAAAACAACGCAGAGACTTAGAGGATTTTCTATACCCTGAATAAATCGTAAAGTGGAGACTGAGAAAAGCTTTCCCGATTTTGTATCGCTGAATGTACATCTAAAATGTCCTTAAGTTCAAGCAAACGAGTATAACTCGAGCTCAGCTTTCTAAACACAGACTTTGCCACTTGAAAAACCTCTTGCAAGGAATAGCTCTCAGCTGCATTACATTTATCATGAAAAAGATTAGTGCCTACTCATTTCTCCTTCTTTTTTTCCTTCTTTTTTCATCCTGTACAAAGAGAGGTATATTCAAAGGAAAAGATGATCGATCCATCAATGATAGCATGGTCATGCTGCATTGGTTGGAAATGGATGATGAAGGATTGGTCCGCGAAACTAAAATGGAAGGCAACTATCCAGTTGCAGGAGATCCGTATTCAGGAAAAGCGATTGAAACCTTCGAAAAAAGTCCCACAAAATCAATTTCAACATGGAAGGAAGGAAAGAAGCACGGGGAAGTGACCGAGTTCTTTTATAACGGGAGGAAAAGGCTGATTATCCAATATCAAGAGGGGCGCAGAAATGGATTGTCTCAGGAATTCAGAATAACTGGTGAGTTATGGCGAGAGGAATTTTATGAGCTAGATATACTCAACGGTCCCAAACGGGAATTCCACCCGAATGGATCAAAGATTTTTGAAGTCCAAATGGTTAAAGGTTTTCCACATGGGGAAGCTAAGGAATGGTACCCCGATGGGACTCAAAAATCATCTACGCTCTTTCGCCATGGATTAAAAGAAGGTCCCTCTTCAGAATGGTACCCGAACGGAAAACAAAAACTGGGTCTCTTTTACGAGAGGGACAAACAGCATGGTCTCCGTACGATTTGGTATGAAAATGGACAAAAAAGATTAACTGCCCAGTTTGTGGACGGAATGATGCAAGGTAACTCGCAGGGGTGGTTTCCGAATGGGCAAAAACAATTTGATTACAACTTTAAGGACAACCAGGAGCATGGTAATTGCACTGAATGGAACGAAGCTGGAGAAAAAATATCTCAAATCCAATTTGAACATGGGATTGCGAAGAAGATTCTATTTGGTTCTGCCCCAACTAAAGTACAGGAAGTAAAAAAGAAAGTGCCCAAAAAGAACGAAAAGGAGCCAAAGAATGACCCGAAGAAAACGGTAAAAACCGTAGAAGCAAAAGCTAAAGCAAGCAAACCTGCACCAATATCTAAAAAAGTAATTCCCAAGAAGAGCACCCCCAAGAAAAAACCTATTCCCCCAACATCTCCAAATGGTAAAGAACCTCCACTTCCCGTTTTATCGAACTCAAATACCAATGACGAAACCCAAGATCTTGCTCCTAGTTCAGCTGAAATAAAGCAGGAACCGCCCCCCCCTGCACCTCCTCCCCTTCCACCACTCACTTCACCAACGGACCCGTTTAGTATTGAGAGTCCAGAAAGTGCACCCCCACAAGATCCTTTTGGCGATTTACCGCCAACTGACAAGAATTGGGACAATTCCGAAAACGAAATAACACCAGCAAAACAATCGGTTCAAGACGACTCGTTTGCCCCTTCCCCAGCACCTCCAATAAACGATCCTTTTGACCCTTTTGGTACACCGTCTCCTCCAGCTGAAGCCTTTGACCCATTTGGAGCTCCCCCGCCTCCTTTGGAAAGTAATGATGCATCTCCAAATCCATTTGATACAAATGCTCCCACTAATCCAGGTGCTGACCCACAATCCAATGTCCCTTTAGGTGATATATTTGGAGCACCTCCATCTGCTTCCTCCGCAGAGATCCCTACACAAAATTTACCGCAACCACCACCACAACCACCTACATTTGATCCATTTGCTGAATAAAAAATGGAGGGAAATTTGAACCCTTCACCTCATGTTACGCATTTAAAAACAATGAGTGGCAGCCCGGTAGGGATTCGAACCCCAACTAAAGGTACCAAAAACCTCTGTGCTACCATTACACCACCAGGCTACAACAGATCTATATTGCTTTTAAACCCGCTAAAGTCAAGGAACTACCTCCCATTACAAGCATCATGCCCTCCCCAAAATACAATCGAATTATACTGAAAATCAGTGGTGAAATTCTTGGAAGCCGAGAAAATGGCGAACCTATTTTCGCCCAGTCACTAGAAAAGATTTGTGGTGAAATAAAGGCAGTATCTGACATGGGAGTAGAAGTTGGCCTTGTAGTTGGTGGGGGAAACATCTTTCGTGGATTACAAGGTGCGGACAAAGGAATTGACCGAACTACCGGAGACTCCATGGGTATGCTTGCCACTGTCATTAATGGCCTCGCTTTAATGGATCGATTGGAAAAAATGGGATCCACCGTTCGAGTCCAAAGTGCTATCCCCATGGACAAGTTAGCTGAACCGTATATTCAAAGGCGGGCTATTCGACACCTTGAGCGTGAAAGAATTGTCATTTTTGTTTCAGGAACAGGCAACCCATACTTTTCTACCGATACCACCGCGGCCCTCCGTGCGAGCGAAATTTCAGCTGATATCATCCTTAAAGCAACGAAGGTCGATGGCATTTATGACAAAGACCCTCATCAATACGATGATGCCGTGAAATTTGATGAACTAACCTACATGGATTGTCTAGAGAAGCGTCTTTCAGTCATGGATTCCACTGCTTTCTCTCTTTGTATGGATAACCGAATGCCAATCCTTGTTTTCGACCTACAGCAAGATCAATCTATTCGCAAAGCTGTTTGCGGTGAATCGATCGGAACTATAGTCCAATAAATCTCTACTCATACCTACTCATACATTAACACCTTTCTAACATGGAAACTGATTCTATTTTTTCTAAATTAAAAGATGATATGCAGAAATCTGTAGATCATGTCTTGAACGAATTTGCCACCCTTCATACAGGCAAAGCGAACCCTTCGATGGTGGAAGGAGTGACTGTCGATGTTTACGGATCCTCCATGAAATTACGTGATGTTGCCGCGATCACGACGCCCGATCAACGCACCCTTCAAATTCAAGCATGGGATAAGGGAACTGTAGCACCCATTGAAAAAGCTCTTATCGATGCAAAGCTAGGCATCAATCCCGTTGTAACTGGGGAACTTATTCGCCTGCCAATTCCGGAACTTAGTGGCGAAAGGCGAGAAGAATTATGCAAAATGGCTCAAGGATATGCGGAAAATGGCAGAATTGGTGTTCGTGCATCTCGTAAAGATGGGTTGGACGCACTCAAAGCCCTCCAAAAGGATGGATTGCCAGAGGACGACTTCAAGCGGGCTGAAAAAGATGTGCAAAAGTTGACCGATGATATGGTCAATCAAATCAATCAGGCAGTTACCGCAAAAGAAGCTGATTTGCGAAAAGTGTAAAGACACGCACTTAAGCCTAAGCAACTTTTGTAAGGTAAAGCGGAATCACTTAGCTTTGCTTACTCAACTGCCAGTCTTGTTTTTATTGTTTAATTGATGAATCGTGTGGTAATCAAATTGGGTACTGGCCTCTTATCCGCTGGTAATGGCAACATTCGGGATGAAAGAATTTCTCAAATTTGTTCCGGAATAAACCTACTTCGCAAACAAAACATTGAGGTAGTGCTCGTGAGTTCTGGAGCTGTTGGGCTCGGCATGGGTAAGCTCGGTCATCAGTCTCGCCCCAAAGACTTATCGGTTCTCAGGTCTTGTGCCTCAGTTGGGCAAAGTGAACTCATGCATGCGTGGAAATCTGCATTGGGCAACCACGGTTTTCTAGCTGCCCAGATTTTATTAACCCGAGAAGATTTCAACGAGCAGAGAAGATCAATTAAAGTGAGGGAAACGATTGAATCTCTGCTCCAACAAGGTGTGGTTCCTGTTGTTAATGAGAATGACTCAATAAGTGACGAAGAATTAAAATTCGGAGATAATGATGTACTATCTGCCCTTCTTGCTTCTCTGACAAAAGCCGAGCTCTTAATTATTCTCACCACCGCCAAAGGTCTTATGACTTCGGAGGGTTCTGGAGTGCTCGTTCCTTTTGTAAGCGAAATTAATGCCGACATTGAAAAGATGGCAACGGGAACTTCCAGCCCAACTGCAGTGGGTGGGATGGCAACGAAAATTGAGGCTGCAAAAGTAGCTACAAAATCTGGTTGTGCCGTATTTATTGGAAGTGGTGAGACACCCGGCAGATTGCCTCAAATTATTGACGGCTTGGCAGAGGGAACTTTTTTTACCCCCTCCGGATTGGAGCTCAACCAGAGGAAAAAATGGTTGGCTTTTTTCCCAAATCCAAAAGGCTCTATCGAAATTGATGAAGGTGCTTGTCAAGCTATCTTAGAACAAGGTGCCAGCCTTCTAGCCAGTGGGGTTTTGCGTATAAGTGGCTCATTTAGTCGATCTGATGTTGTATCAATTATCGATCCATGCGGAAAGATAATTGGGAGGGGGATTTGCCGTTTTGCAAGTGATGAACTTGGTCAAATTATTGGTAAAGATAATGAGAGCGTACTCCAACTCCATACATGGAGCGAACGACCAGAAGTAATTCATCGTGATGTGCTGGCTCCCTTGGTTCACAAAGTGGATTTTACTTAGACTTAATATGTACGATTATGAAGACGAAGAGGACGATTTGTTTGGCCCATCTCCTCAGGATAAAAGAGCCCCAGCAGGTAAAGGTATCGATTTCGAAAAAGATCTGAACCAAGATCAATTCCAAGCGGTTACAGCACCCAATGGACCGGCTCTTGTATTAGCAGGTGCAGGCTCCGGGAAGACACGAACACTCACTTATCGCGTTGCCTACCTACTGGAGCAGGGTGCATCACCCGAATCGATTCTTCTTTTGACTTTTACAAATAAGGCATCCAAACAAATGCTTGAGCGGGTCGAGGAATTAACGGGTGTTGGGGGGCATCGATTTCTAGGAGGAACCTTTCATCATGTGGGTGGACAAGCTCTGCGCCTTTTTGGGGATTTAATCGGATTACCCCGAAGCTTTACTATTTTAGATGATGGTGACTCAGATGCACTCTTAAATGAAGTTATACGAGAATTAGATCCCGATTTTTTTAAGTCCAAAGAAAACCCCAAGGCAAAGCCCATTAAAGGACTTATTAGCTTTGCCAGAAATGTAAGTAAGGATGTGGAAGAAGTCGCTCTTGCACGATATCCTGCAAACCGGGAACTGGTCTCTAAAATCAATCAGTTTTACAACGCGTATTCAGAGACAAAATTATCGCGCGGATTAACGGATTATGATGATCTTCTTGTCTTTTGGCTCAGACTCATGGAACAGCATGAAGATGCCCGGGCCTATTTCCAAAACCGTTTTTCACATGTGTTGGTCGATGAGTACCAGGATGTTAATTCATTACAGGCCAGAATTGTTGATCAAGTGGCCGCCAACCATCAAGTCATGGCAGTCGGAGATGATGCCCAATGTATTTACACCTGGCGAGGGGCTGATCTCGATCAAATACTCTCTTTTCCCGAACGCCATCCAGGTGCTAAAATTTATAAAATAGAAACCAATTACCGCAGTTCTCCAGAGATTCTTGAACTTGCCAATGGTATACTCGAAAACCGAAAAGCTGAAAAAAGTTTCAGCAAGGAATTAAAAGCTTCTCGACCCCATCAAGAATTACCCAAAGTTGTACCGACACTCGATGCCTACCAACAGGCAGATTTTGTGATCTCGAAAATTGAGGAACTTTATGATTCCGGTGCTCATTACGATCAAATTGCAATTCTTTATCGAGCACATTTCCACGCAATGGAACTGCAGGTAGAACTTTCACGTCGTGGCCTTCCATTTCTAATTACGAGTGGACTGCGTTTTTTTGAACAAGCACATGTCAAGGACCTGGTTGCTCAAATTAGATTTGTGGTCAACCCTAAGGACAACACAGCCTTTATTCGTTTTGCCTGCCTTCTCCCTAAAATTGGTGAGAAAACCGCAATCAAACTACTCAAACTTGCAAAAACAGTTAGTAAAGAAAAGGAACAACCATTGTGTGAGGTTTTTACAGATGAAAAGGTATTTGCAAAGGTACCGGCAGATGCAAAAGAAGATTGGGAATCGATGTCAGAAACACTTGCCACCATCCATCAGGTAGCTGCCAACTCCACACCTTCGGTAGTGGTCGAAGAAGCCGTGTCTGGCTGGTATCAATCCTATCTTCGGGCGACTTATGAGAATTGGCCCAGGCGTGAAGAAGATTTGGAAAGCTTAATTGATTTTGCATCGAAACATGAAAATTTAGCGGAAATGCTTTCTCAATTAGTACTTTTAAGCTCAGAATCTGGAGATCGTGTGGTCAAGCAGGGAGAACGATGCATTCGGTTATCCACCATTCATCAGTCAAAAGGGCTCGAATATCCGCATGTATTTATTATTGGATTAGCCGATGGACTCTTTCCAAATAAGCGGGCGATTGATGGCGAGGGAGATTTGGAAGAAGAGAGAAGATTGTTTTATGTGGCCACCACGAGGGCCGAGCGTTCGTTACACATTTTATTTCCCACGCTAGCGAGTCAAAAGGGAACACCAGTCCGATTAATGCAAAGTCGCTTCATAAAGGAATTATCTGATTCCCGATACGACCTCCTCAATGCTCATTCTCGCCATGGATACGGTCGTGATCGTTCCTATGGAAACTCCAATTGGGGCAATTCTGGTGGGGGTTACAGAGGTTTTAAAAAGTTCACTTACTAGTCGCTAAGAGCAGTAGCTAAGGAGCGCCAGCAAAGCATCGAGCAGTCTAAACGCTCTGGATATTGTCGGAGTGATTGGTATACAGCAATATCCCCTACCCATTCCTTAGGAGCAATGCCTTGTTCAATCCAAGTTTCTACTGTTTTCAACATAAAATGAGCGTGTTCCAAATTTTCACCTTCCAACTCACTGCACATAATTGAAGCACAGGCCTTGGCCAAGGCTGACCCCTCCACCTTGGCAACCAAACGCCTGATAACCTTCTTATCCAAGGCTAACTCTACTCGGCAATGATTACCAGTTTTAGGGCTTACCCAATAACCAGAATAAGTAGGGGTTCCGAGACTTCCCTGCCCATAGGGATTTTGGGCATGCATCTCCAAGGCATCTCTGAGATGAACTTCCTCTTCCCTCACTTAGAATACATTTTTCCACATCATAGATTCAACTGGCATAGAGGACCGTTCAGTATACTTGGCAGATACTTTACTTGAATAATCAACCTCCACTTCGCCTTCTACAAGGAAATAGATTAATTGGCCAATTGGCATACCTGCATAAACGCGTACGGGTTGTGAAACAGATATTTCCAAAGTCCAATGGTTGCAAAAGCCCACATCACCTTTTCCGGCAGTGGCATGTATATCAATGCCCAGTCTTCCCACACTCGATTTACCCTCCAGAAATGGCACAAAACGACGCGTCTCCGTATACTCCAATGTGGAGCCAAGATAAGTCTGGCCCGGGCGAAGTACAAACCCTTCATCTGAAATATCAAAATGCCTTACCTGATTGTGCTTTTTTGCATCAATCACTTCATCCACATAGCAGGCCAAGTGTGGAGATAAGTGAACATCGTAACTGTTCGTACCGAGGCAGGCACGATCATAGGGCTCAATAACTATGTCATTACATGCAATCGCGTCTAGGATGGCTCCATCTGAAAGTATCATAATTACTTTGCTTACAGGTTAATCATTCTGGGTCAAAACAAAGCGACCCTAGGCATTAAAGCCCAGGGTCGCAAAATGAGATATACCCGGGAGAGAGTTAAATCACTCTTGTTTTACCCGGCACAGGAGCATCATATCCACCCTGAGCATTCGGCTTCACAGGTGCTTCACTCTCCCAAGTTAACGAATCAATACCTGGGCAAAGCTCAATTTTGGAAGTAAGTGCCTGATTCCAGGAAACTTCTTTTCCTGAATAAGTGGCACAACGGCCTAAGATATTAGTCATGGTACTCTTTGCTCCATACTCCCCTTCATTGTAGACTTCACCCTTTGCAAGAGCGTCGATCATATTGAGTTGCTCTTGCTGATGGCCACCCACTCTTTTGCCTGGATAGCGCCAGGGATCTCCTGTCTTTGGGAAAATTTGATGGCGACTAATCGCACTGTTACCTTCAGAACCATAAATATGCTCGGAGACATTTTGCCAGCAATTGCTAATATGTCGGCACTGGCTGTACATACGAAACCCATCGGCATATTCAAACTCTACAAAGTGATGGTCGTAAATCTCTCCATGCTCCTTCCAGTCAGGATCGTTAGCGGGGTTGCCCCTAACTTGTCTTCCACCATGACCATTGGCTTTGATTGGATAGGAACCCTTGATCCAGTTGATGATATCAGTGTTGTGGATGTGCTGCTCAACAATGTGGTCCCCACAGAGCCAATTGAAGTAAAACCAGTTGCGCACCTGATATTCCATCTCAGTTTGGCTGGAAGTTCTCTTTTTGGTCCAGACGCCCCCACTATTCCAAAATACTCGGGCATAATTAAGCTCACCAATGGCACCATCCTGAATCCGCTTTACAGTCTCAATATAATTGTCCTCATGGTGGCGCTGTAATCCAACCGCTACCATAAGGTTTTTCTTTTTTGCCTCTTCATTGGCAGCCAGCACTCGCCTCACTCCAGCTCCATCGGTGGCCACAGGCTTTTCCATGAATACATGTTTGCCTTTTTTGATAGCATGCTCGAAGTGCAAGGGACGGAAGCCGGGAGATGTGGTAAGAAGAACGAGATCAACATTATCCATCTCCATCACTTTTTTGTAAGCGTCCAGCCCGGCAAAGATGGTATCATCCGACAGCTTCAATTTGTCACCATGACCGACATGCTTGAGATAATTTTGCGCCCCCTTGGCTGTATCCATAAAGGCATCCGCTAAAGCCACACATTCCGTCTTGTGCGGAGAGTTCATAACTTGGGCAGCAGCACCTTTTCCTCGCCCTCCACAACCAATCAAGGCAAATCGGATTACTTCTTTGCCTTTATTCTTTGCCGTAAGCACACTGGGAAAGGAAACGGCAGCACCGGCAAGGGCAGTCGATCCCATGAATTTTCTTCTACTCACTGATTCTTGATTACTCATATTATCGTTCTAGTATTTTATGTTTAGTTAAGACGAAATGCTTATTTTGATTCTGGAAGTGGCAAACTAGTCCAAGGACCATCCAAATCCCCCACCGACCAACGAATACCGGCAAGGAAATGCTTTAGCAAAAAGGGCGTCCACCATGAAGCCTTGTTGTGACCAAAATTTGAATAAAATACCCTGCCTTTACCGTAAGCCTTAACCCAAGACACAGGGTAGTCTTTAGTGGGAGACTTACCCTGAATACCACTCTTAGGTGAGTCCAGGCTCACGAGCACTCTTAGTTTGCTTCGATCATATCCTTTGTATTGATAAATTTCATCAGAAAAACGGAAAGTACGGGAAGAAAAGCTTTTGCACAAAGGATGGGCAGTGTCTTCAACAATGAATGGCCAAGTACCCCCGGCATTCCAAGGATGTCCATCAAAACAACCTCCTACCATCTCAGTATATTCATTCCATCGAGGCATTCCCGCATCAGAAGCTCCATGAAAACCGGCATATCCTTTGCCTTGACGGATGAAAGCTAGGAGAGCCTCACGATGTTGTGACTTAGAGAATGCCTTTTCAATGCGCGTACAGTTGTTGAAAATAACCCCGTCAAATCTATTTAAATTCTTCGAAGTAAAGTCCTCAACAGATTGAGAAAACTCGGGATCAAATGCACCAGTTTTCTTGGCTAACTCACGAAGGGCTTTGATCCCAGTTGGTATGGATTTATGGGCAAATCCACTTGCCTGAGAATAAACCAAAACTTTGGGCACTCTAGATAGTTCAACTCCACGAACCTCTTTTAATGCCTGCTCAATTTTAGCCAATTCAGTGGTTGGATTAGCTGATAAACAGGAAACTCCGAAAAGTATAAGGCTTAAACTACATTTGAACATATAAGATATAAAAAAACACACTATTTCATAAAAAAAACGCGGCAAGCAAGGGTGAATACCTGAAAAAACTAATTTTTTTGGTAAGGCTGAAGATAAAAGAGACAAATTAATTACAATCCGGACATTTACCGAAAAGCTCCATAACATGACTGAGTTCAGTAAAGCCAAAAGTCGCGCCCACTTTCTCCAATTCCTCAGCCATACACATGTCGATACGCTCGGTATGGCCGCAGGAACGACATGTTAAATGATGATGATGCCCATGCCCATGGCTAAGACAATAGACTTTCGTTCCGTTTTCCCTGACCCCAAGTTGTACCACGCCCACTCGTTCAAATTGTTCCAGCGAACGGTAAACAGTCACAAGATCGCAGGATGCTTCTTTGAGTCGTGCATGAACCTCTTCTGCCGAAAACGGGTTTTCCGCTTTAGCCAAGGCTTCCAACATCGCTCTTCTTTGCTTGGTTACACGCAATCCAGACTCACTCAATCGCAGTAAGGATTTATCAACTAGGGACTTTGTCATTTTCTACTTATTTTTTTCGTCTTTTTGAACAATCCGCAAGTCGGAATCAACTTCATCGATTGCCAATCGGTGGATTTTCGGCAAAAGGGAAGTGTGATTCCTTTACTCTTAGACAAACCTTTTGATCAATGGTCGATCGGAGATGTGCCCAATTTTCGGTTGGAACAACTTCGGCACTGGATTTTTGATCAGGGCTGCTTTGACTGGGAAAAAATGTCTAACTTGCCTAAAGTTTTAAGAGATGAGCTCTCCCAAAATTGGAAATTGCTTCCGATGGAGCTTGTGCGTGTCCATGGCTCGGCTGATACTACTCAAAAACTCCTTTGGAAGCTCTCTGACGGACAGCTCATCGAGAGCGTATTAATTCCTGCAACCCAGGGAAGTAAAGGTACTCGTTCTTCTAGGCTTACTTTGTGTGTGTCGACACAAGTTGGCTGTGCCATAGGATGTAAATTCTGTGCGAGCGGACTAGATGGGCTCAAACGCAACCTTACCACCGGTGAAATTGTCGGTCAGATCTTATTGGCACGCAACGAGGCAAAGCGAAGAATTGATAATCTAGTTTTTATGGGAATGGGGGAACCCCTTGCAAACCTGCCTGCCCTGCTCCCTGCCTTAGATCAAATTCTTTCTTCAAAGGGGCTGGGAATAGGAGCGAGGCATCTTACCCTCTCCACAAGTGGGCTGGCGCCGAAGATTTTGGAGCTCGCCAAGTATCCGGCTCAAATCAGATTAGCCATTTCACTTCATGGCGGGGACGATGAAACCCGAAGGAAAATCATGCCCATAAACGATCGTTTTCCTCTTAACGAGCTCTTCGATGCATGTGAACGATTTATCGAAGAAAGAAAAAAAATGATTACCTTCGAATATATTCTGATTAATGGAGTCAATGATGATCTCAAACAAGCTGACCTTTTGGCAGCTCATGCTCGCCGCTTGAAGGCCAAGATTAATTTAATTCCATATAACCGTGTGGAAGGACTGCCATGGGAAAGACCCTCAATCGCCCAAATCAATGCCTTTTATCAAAGAGTGGAGCAAGGCAACCCACCACGCGTTACTTTACGGATGGAAAAGGGACATGATATCGATGCTGCCTGTGGCCAGCTTAGGCTCCGGGAAATGAAAGAAAAAGAGTAGCCTGCGATCACCACTATTTTTGGGCACCACGATGATTCTATACATCAAGACATATAAATTGACTGATTCTTATTTTTTATTTAATCAAAACTAATGAAGTTATTATACGCCTTATTAATTGTTTCCCTTTGCGGATGTGCCAAAAACTCCCTCGACATTGTAAATGAAGGTAAGCCTATGGGAGTTTTTGAACCGAAAAAGGACTATGTTGTTGATATACCCATGGGCAAGTCCCCTGTAACTGGTGAATCATCTGGAGTTGAAATTCTTGGGCTTTTTACCATTGGTGCGAGCGAGCAAGCCGAAGGGGTTGATATCACAAACCGGGGAAATAATACACTAGGAGATTCAGGGGCAGGAAATAGTGCCAACTCACCACTTGGTGCAGTCACCTCCACGCTTGGGGCTGTAATTGAGCCTGCTAGTTCTGTTATTAATACTTTCCTGAAAGGTGGACGATCATCTTTTAAAGCCGCTGCCCTAAGAGATGCTTGCGAGAAAAATAACTGTGATGTGCTCGGCTACACCATGTATAATGTAAATGAGAAGAACTTTTTCGTCTTCAAAACATACGATGTACAAGTAAAAGGTTTCCCTGGAAGGGTTGACAGTTTAGAGAATGTTAATCGTTCCTATTCAACATCAGATTCTTACTGGCGTACGAACGCCCGTAATATCTACTCAAAAAATTACAAATAACTTCTCGTTACCAAAGAAATTTTACACAAAAGGCCTGCACGAAAGTGCGGGCCTTTTTTATAGCCTCAGGAGAGTAACATTCCTGATCAGACCGGTGGTATCGAAGGTCGAGAAACCAAGAGGTTTAGACAATTCGATCTCT
>Ga0181587_10000564_pt1 | contig 30111 bp, 34 predicted proteins | sample 071ome_27_FD_132463 | JGI IMG/M metagenome (GOLD analysis project Ga0181587, IMG submission 132463) | Coastal salt marsh microbial communities from the Groves Creek Marsh, Skidaway Island, Georgia - 071409AT metaG (megahit assembly) | ecosystem: Environmental > Aquatic > Marine > Intertidal... | reverse complement strand
TAGCCTGACAGTGCGCTTAGACGCTGATAGCGTCGTCTATAAATAAACCTGCCTAAGGCACTATCTCCTTCTATTTGAGGCTCTGCCTAGCTGCTTCGCATCGGTTCTCACTAGGGCGATGGGGGACGATAAGCTTTGGATCCGTGTTATACTATCGGACCATGAAAAGCGTTCAATGTGTGAGGCGATTCTATGAACCAAGAAAAAAATCGTGTTCTGATTGTCGCGCATTATCATGAACAAGGTCTGCTCAGATCAGATACAATTGAGGCGCTAGCTCTCTTCAATGAGTTTTTTGGCCGGACAATTTTAGTCTCCACGAACCTAAAGGATACCGAGCGACAAAAAGTCTCTCCAAATTGTGAGATCATTGTTCGAGACAATATCGGTTATGACTTCTACTCCTACCGAGCCGCTATTTTACTGCTTCTGGAAAACTCCCCCCAAGCGCAACTTACCTTTATGAATACGAGCTTTCTCGTGTTTGAGCCGCAGAAGTTGCTGCGGAACTATTTTGAGAAACATTGCACTGACTTGGAGAGTGATTTTTTGGGATTGACGATGTCCAACGAAGAGTTTCCGCATGTTCAGACATATCTTTTTACGATGGCTCCTGACAAATGGAGTGAAGCCCCCTTTATTTCTTGGTGGAAAGACATGGAGCCAATAGATGATCGGCTGCAAGTGATTAAGAATTATGAGCTTGGCTTAAGTGATTTTATGGTTCGCAACGGCGTTGCGGTTTCCTCAGCGTTTCAGCATTCACCAACTGCTTGGATATATAATCCAACTCATGGTGCTGCTGAGGACTTGTTTGAGGAATATGGTATTCTGAAAATCGAAACCTATAGGAATAATCCATATCAACTGGACCTGGATTTCCTGTTCAATGAGAATGCCCAAGAGAGGCTCTTGATTCTCAAAAAAGGATTGCACAATTAGGTTGGCCGGAAGAATGCAAACCTCACTTACCTTTGCTTGGCACGACATTTGCTCTCCCGAGATACAATAGTTGGGAGTCAATGCTATGGTTGGCAGCAAGCAAGTTAAGCTTTTTCAAATATTTTATGACGGTGAAACAGCGGCTCAAATTCAGCCAGGATTCGAGCCGCTTAATAACACAGATGGCCCGGCTGATTTTTTCGAAATTTATCCGATCTTCAAATATCTTAAAACGAATGAGATACATGATCATGATTGGCTTGGCTTTTTCTCTCCTAAATTTCAGGAGAAAACAAGTTTGACGGCTATGGACGTAATTCAGGAAATCCAAGAAACCAATGATCAGGTCGAGGTTTGCTCATTTACTTCCCACTGGGCGGATATAGCATTCTTTCAAAATGTCTGGGAGCATGGCGAATACTGCCACCCTGGTCTCGCTGAATTTAGTCAAGAGCTGGCGGATCGCTCCGAATACGAAATTGATCTTAGGGGTTCGATTTCGTGCCTCCAAAATTCGGTTTACAGCCACTATTTGGTCGCAAAAGGCAGATTTTGGAAAGAATGGTATCGAATCGTTGAAAAATATTTTGAAATGATTACTGGCGATGACACACTTTTCAACTTGAAAACAATGCATGCGAATAAGCACGTCAGTATGCATCCCTTTATTATTGAACGCGTCCCAAGCCTAATTCTGCAGAACAAATCGTTTAGGCTTAAGTTATGCGAAAAGGTCACGGCGACGCGCAAGAGTTTCATGGATGGAATATTTAATCCATCGAGTTCTTGGGGGGAAATGATGATTCAAAATTTCCCAGACCAGCTAATTTTGGCTGATGAGTTGAAGGCGGCCTTCGCAAACACAGGCGACAAAAACTTCTTCGATGAATACTGGCGGTTTCGACTTTGGGCGCCTGTTATGTCGGGCCGGATTAATCTTACAGAAAGTGCAATGCGCTATATCAGCGAGAATTGCGTCCACGCGACGATGAATGGCGTTGTCATGCGTGGCGAGGCTGCCTAGCCATTATTCAGTCTTAAGAACTTGCTTTCAGGCCAGAATATCGAGCTGGTTCCTGAAACGGGGCGCGTCGGCCATCAGGTTTGACGTGCGCGCCATGCGTGTTGCCATCACATTGTGCTGGAACTGCGGGGCCAGCAGGGTGCGTGCCTCAAGCGCCCGTTCGGCGGTCACCGTTGATGGCGCCAGCCGTGGATTGACCAATGCCGGACGCTGCCGCGGATAATCGCGTGCCATCGCGTTCGACGAGTCCAACGGCGACAATTGCCGCCCCGCCGAAGTGTTGGGTGGCATGAAATTTGCAGCAGAAGAAGTCGTCACCCGGCCCTGGCTGTCGGGACCGAATGTTGGTGCAGGCGCGAACGGCGATGGCAGGGCGATCGGGAACATCCCCGACTCCTAACAAAAACCGGCCTGTTTGGGAAGACACTAAGCGCACTGGGCCTTGGCTTGGCTCATCTAGAGGACAGACATGAACTCTCTGAAATCCCTCAGGGCCTATACAAGCGTAGACCGTCATTCAAGCGCGGAGGCCGAAGACACCCACGCGATGATCACAACCTTGTTCGACGAGCTGCTCCGCCGCATGCGGAATTTCAGCCAGAATATTGCTGGAGACGACGAGGCGCTTCAGGCCCGCAACGAGAGCTATGCCAAATCGTTGGCGATCCTTCATGCGTTGCAATCTTGCCTTGATTTCGACAATGGTGGCGAAATCGCCGAGAACCTGTTTCGGCTTTACGAGTTCGCGCGCCAACAGCTTCTGGCCTCCTTCCAAACGGGTGAGGTCGAACGTGTTGACGCAGCGATCCACTCAATGTCTGAGATCAGGGAGGCTTGGAATTCCATGGACAGGGCAAGTTCCAGATAATCCTGTCCTGATAGAACCAAGCTACTGACGCGCGCCAAACGGCGCCTGATAAACATAGCGTGATGCCGAAAGAGTCAACCACATCATGAACAAAACCGAATTCATCACCACGCTGCATGCCCTTAATGCGGATCTTCGCGCGGCGATTGCCGACGGTAATTTCGACGAGGTGCGTCGCATCGACGGGCGGCGGCAGGAGTTGTTGCACCGGCTGGCCGCAGAAGAGGCGCCGGATGGCGATGAGAATTTCTTTGAATGTCTGGAAGGGTTCTCCAGCGAGGTTGCCGAGAATATCAAGCAGGTGGAAAAGCAGTTCGCTGGATTTTCCCGCCGCGCCAGCGGTAGATTCAAGGTGCTTGACGGCTACCGTATCTAGCGGATTGGTGGCGCTGCCAGCTTCACTCCGCCGCGTCGGTGGAGGCGTCGACCTGTGACGGTTTCTCGATCATCAGCTTCTTCATCTTCTCGATCAGTGTGGTGCGGCGAAGCTTCAGAGCCTCCGCCGCCTGGCTGACCATGCCCCCCGACTTATCCAGCGCCGCCTCGATCAACACCACTTCGATATCGCGAAGGTGGCGGCGAAGATCGATATTGTCGAAATAGCTGAACCAGTCGGCATAATGCGCCGGGTGTGGCAGTGGCGGCTCGCCGGTGTCACTCGCGATGTCGATCCCGCTCAGCCCCTGCGAGGCTTCCCACAGCGCGTCCATCTCCTCACCCCGGTCAGGGGCCTTCATGCGTAGCAGGTTTTCGCGCACCTGTGCGGCGGTGACGGTCTGTTTCGGAAACATCACCATGGCACGCTCAAGAACGTTGCGGAGTTCACGGACATTGCCCGGCCAGGGATAGCGCGACAGCTCGCCCATGGCGCCGTCATCAAGGTTCGGCGTTGTTACCTGCCCCTTCTGCGCAAGCTGCGCCAGAATCGCGCCGGCAATCTGCGGGATGTCTACCTGCCGTTCGGCAAGACTCGGCACCTGGATCGGAAAGACATTGATACGGTAGAACAGATCGGCGCGGAAACCGCCTTCGTCTACCTGTGCCTGAATGTTCTGGTGCGTCGCGCAGACAAGCCTGAAATCCACCTCGATCTCGTCATTGCCGCCAACCCGCTGAACCGTCCGGTTCTCAAGGACCCGCAAAAGCTTCGACTGGAGCGATAACGGCATGTCACCGATCTCATCAAGGAACAAGGTGCCGCCACGCGCCAGCTCAACGCGCCCCTCACGCGGCTTGTCGGCACCCGTGAAGGCACCCTTTTCATGGCCAAAGATCTCGGATTCCAGCAATTCGGACGGAATGGCCGCGCAATTCACCGACACGAGACGCCCACGTCGTCCGGAGGCGCTGTGGATGGCCCGCGCCACCAGCTCCTTGCCGGTGCCGGTCGCACCGAGGACGAGTACGCTTGTGGGTGCCTCGGCAACAACTTCTATAAGTTTTTTCAATTCCTTGGCCGGCGCGGACTGGCCGATGATGATATCGTCTATCGTATTCTCTGACACAATAACCACCCGGGAAAACAGCGAAACATGCGATAGGCGTCAATATTTTGGACGATAATAGCGATGTCATCACGGGCTTGTCAAAATTTTGATGACGTAATCCGTTGATAACGGGGTTCTGCGCGGCAGACTTGTGTCAATGCGTTGGCAACGCTGGCCAGCCTGCTTGTATTGATATTGCAGATCAAAAAATTAATATATTTTTAATCTATGTAAATCAGATTGTTAGGATAGTTATCCCGACTTTTTCTGTGACTGGCCTGTCGAACTGGCAGGCTTCTTGCCTTTGCCTTGGCAGAGAAAACTCCGCCTGAGGCAAACACAATGAGCACCATTCGCCTTGAACATGACAAATTCGCCGCTGCGCCGTCTTTGGCCGAATTGTTGACCGACCGCATGCTGACCGTCACCGAGGCGGGAAGTGAGACTGTCGGTGATCTGAAATCGACCACCTATGTATGCAGCGCCGCCTATGAGGCCGCCATTGGCGGTGAAGATGCGGCGGTGGCAAGAGGGCGCGCCCTTCGCGCCGGTCGTATGATGGTCATCGAGGAAGATGCGCCGGCATTCATGGTGGCCGAGATGCTTGGTGGCAAGCTCATCCGCCTTGCTCTGCCAAAGCCGACCTCTGACGGCATTGCGGATCAGTATGGTTTGCAGCTGGTGGCAACGCTGCTGTCTGACGAGCGCACTGTCGCCTGTGGAGACCAGGTCAGCCGTGATCTTCTGGGTCTGGCAAGCCGTGTTGCGAAAACCGACGTCACGGTGTTCATCAACGGGCCAACCGGCACCGGCAAGGAGGTTCTTGCCAAATTCATCCACAACCATTCCGAACGGGCCGATGCGCCCTTTGTAGCCGTGAATTGCGCTGCCATTCCTGACAACATGCTCGAGGCGATTCTTTTCGGGCATGAAAAAGGGGCGTTTACCGGCGCATCGACGGCGAACAAGGGCATTTTCCGGGCCGCCGACGGTGGCACGCTGCTGCTTGACGAGATTTCCGAAATGCCGATGGCGCTGCAGGCGAAGCTTCTTCGTGCGTTGCAAGAAAAGGCCGTGACTCCGATTGGCTCGCAAACCGATATTCCGGTCGATGTGCGTGTTGTCGCCACGACCAACCGCAACATGGCCGAGGAAATCCGCGCCGGGAATTTCCGCGAGGATCTGTATTACCGGCTGAATGTGTTTCCGCTGAACACCGTGGCGCTTGCCGCCCGCATCGACGATATCGTGCCGGTGGCGACCTTCCTGTTGCACCGGCATGTCAAATCCACGGGTGACACGCCCTGGCTTGATCAGGGTGCTGTCAAGGCGCTGCGTGGCTACAGCTGGCCCGGCAATGTCCGCGAGTTGGAAAATGTCCTGCAGCGCGCGCTTGTCCTCGCCGAGGATGGCGTCATCACCGCTGGTGACATTCTGATCGACAGCGCGCTTCAGGATGTACCTGTCGGCCCGCAGCGGACCATGATTGATGCCTTTCGCCAGAGCGCGGCGCAGGCCTGAACGGATATAGCGAGGTAGAGTGAGATGAGCACGATAGGCCCCATTGGAAGCGGTGTTGGTTCCGCCCATGCACAGGTACTCAAGCGCGCCCAGGAAGCCCTTCAGACGGAACCACCGGCACAGGGATTCGGTGATCGCATCACCAACGCCATTGATCAGGTAGCCGAGGCCCAGAACCGGACAGCGAGCCTGGTCAAGGCCTACGAAATGGGCATGGAGAACGACATCAGCAAGGTGATGATCAACCAGCAGGTCTCGTCACTTGGTTTCCAGTTGACCCTGAATGTTCGTAACAAGGTACTCAGCGCCTACAAAGACATCATGAACATGCCGGTCTAAATGGCCCGGCATCTTGCATTGTAACGCATACCAAATACGGGAAACGAACCGATGGCAGAAGCAACGACAGTGATGGATCCGGCGGCTAATGGTCAGAGCGATGACGTTGCCACTGGTGTGGCAACTGTCCCGACTTCGGGGCCGATGGCAGTTGTCTACCGCTTGACTGGCGGGCAGAGCCTGCGCCAGGTGTTGCCTGCCGCTATCGGCATTGTTGTGGCGATCATCGGCATGGTCTTCTTCGTTGTCTCGCAGCAGCCGGAACGCACTACACTCTATGCGTCGCTTCCCGATTCCGAGAAGGCGCGCGTCGTCGATGCCCTGAAAAATGCCGGTGTCAATGTTGCGCTTGATCCGACCACCGGCGATGTAATCGTGCCAGTTCGTGACTATCACAGCTCACGCATGACGCTGGCCGCGCAGGGCTTGCCGGCCTCGATCCCTGACGGGTATGATTCGCTGTCCGACCTGCCGATGGGATCAAGTCGTTCGGTCGAGAATGTCCGCATGAAGCAAACCCAGGAAATCGAGCTGGCACGCTCGATCAGCGAGATCGAGGGGCTGGTGACAGCGCGAGTTCATCTTGCGATACCCGAGAAGTCCGTGTTTGCGCGGGCTTCGACGCCGCCAACCGCCTCGGTTTTCGCGCAGATGGAGAACGGACGTTCGCTGTCGCGCCAACAGGTTGACGCCATCGTCCACCTTGTATCTTCGTCGGTTCCTTTCATGGCGAAAAATGATGTCACCGTTGTCGACCAATATGGCAATTTGCTGTCGCGTCCGCCCCAGGACAGTGCCGGCATGGTGTCGGACGCGCAGCTTGAGCATCGTATCCGCCTTGAGGATATCTACCGCAACCGTGTTATCGCGCTGGTGAGCCCGATCGTCGGTGCCGGCAATGTGACGGCACAGGTGAATCTCAATATCGACTTTACCCGCAGCGAGGTTACCGAGGAGGTTATGGACCCCGAGGGTACGGCGCTTCGCAGCGAGCAACGCAGTTCGGAGACATCCTCGGAGATCATTGCGCGTGGCGTCCCCGGTGCGACAAGCAATCGGGCGCCAGCTCAGACTGATATCAACACCCAGCAGAATCCTGACAGCAGCGATCCGAACGCGGCGAAGGCGCGCTCCTCGAGCGAGACGCGGAATTATGAAGTCAGCCGTACCGTTTCAACAACACAGCGCCCGTCAAGCCAGATTACCGGTATCCAGGCGGCCGTTCTTGTTCGCGAGATGGAGGTTGTCGATCCGGAGACTGGCCTGAGCCAGATACAGGAAATTCCGCAGGAGAAGCTTGACGAGATCGAAGCCCTTGTCGCGAATACCATCGGTATCGATAAAGAGCGTGGCGATAGCCTGACCGTGTCGAGCTCGACCTTTGTTTCCGCGCTCGAGGGCATCAAGAAACCATGGTACGATATGGACTGGGCTGTCACCATCATGCGACAGGGTCTGACCATTCTGATCATGGCGGTGGTGGTGCTTGGCGTGATCCGCCCGTTGATCAATCGCATCATGGTTCCGGCAGCCACCGGTGGCCCGGGTGAGGCAGTGGTGGCCATGGATGAGGATGTTGATCTTGATACGGTCGAGATCCAGGAAGGTGAATCGCTTGAAGATATCAAGGCGAAGCTGAAGCCGAAGAAGGCAGCAATCTCGCCAGAGATGCTGGATACCGCGAACACCTATGATGACAAGGTCGCTGTAATCCGGATGATCGTCTCAGACGAGGCGGGCCGCGTATCGAACGTCTTCAAGTCGATGATGCGGGGCGATCTGGACTCAGCCTGAGGAGCATAGGCAAATACCCAGCTCTTCGTTTGAGGAGCGTTTGAGGAAAACGAGGCAGCTATGGCAGAGCAGCAATCTGAAAATGAAGAGAAGTCGCCGTTTGAACGGTTAAACGGCACTCAGAAATCGGCGATCCTGATGATGCTGATCGGCGAGGATGAGGCGTCCGAGATCCTGCGCAATCTCTCACCACGCGAGGTACAGCATCTCGGCACGGCCATGTATTCGGTGCAGGGTCTCGATCAGGACACGGTCAACCAGGTTCTGGATGAGTTTCTAGCCATCATCAAGGAGCAGACCAGTCTCGGTCTTGGTGCCGGCAATTATATCCGCAACGTGATGACACGCGCGCTTGGTGATGAAAAGGCCGAGTCTGTCCTCAGCCGGATTACGCCGACCAATACCGAGAGACCAATCGAGATTCTCGACTGGATGGATGCGAATTCGATTGCCGAGCTTATTATTGATGAGCACCCGCAGATTATCGCGCTGGTCATTTCCTATCTTGATTTCGGCCTTGGCGCGGATGTTCTTGGCCAGCTTCCCGAGGAACAGCAGGCTGATGTCATCGCCCGCATCGCGACATTGCAGACTGTACAGCCCGAAGCCCTCCGTGAACTTGAAATCGTCATGCAGCGGAAGTTCAAGGCCAATACATCGCTTCGTGCATCGCAGGTTGGCGGGGTTGGCGCTGCCGCCAAGATCATGAACTTCACCAAGCAGGCGATGGAAGCCCGGATCATGGGCGCACTGAAGGATGATGACGAGGACCTTATGATCGCCATCCAGGAGAGTATGTTCGTCTTTGACAACCTCGTCATGTCGGATGACAAATCGCTACAGACCCTGCTGCGCAGTGTTGACACCGAAGATATGGTGCTGGCGCTCAAGGGCGCCGACGAGCCGCTTCGCGACAAGCTTTTCAGCTGTATGTCGTCACGCGCCGCCGCCAACTTGCAGGATGAGATGGAAGCTTTGGGCCCGGTTCGACTGACCGAGGTTCAGGAAGCGCAGAAACGAATTATCAACGTGGCCCGCCGCATGTCGGATGAAGGATCGATCGTCCTTGCCGGTCGTGGTGGCGATGACTTCGTTTGATGACGGGAGAAGCTGACAGATGTCGTCCGGCAATGCACATCAGGAACAATTGAACGAAGCGTTCACCGCCGCCATCGCCGAGAATGCCCCCACAGGCAAGCTTGAGGATGCGGAAATCCAGCGCCTTGTGGCGTTGTCAAACGACGCCAACTTCGAGCGTTCCGAAAGGATTCCGGTGAAAACCGTCGAGGCATTCGAGCCCCGGTCGCTTGTCTCGATTGCCATGGCTGCACAGCGTCGCCGTGAAAATGAGATGCGTACCGCGGTGGCCGCTGGTGCGCTCATCGAGGAGCAGGGCGAAGCGGATGCCGCGGCCCTTGCCGATGGTGAGGCCGTCAATCCCAAAAAAGGTGAAAATGCCGAGAATGGCGCTGCCGGTGTCGATGCAGACGGCATTGATACAGGCGCCGCCGAGCCGGGTGGTGATGCGGACTCCGGTGATGGAGAGGGTGCTGTCGAAGGAGAGCCATCCTCAACATCGCAGGTTGATTTTGAGGCTGGTCGCGCCGAGGGACTCGAAGATGGCCGCCGCATCGGTTTTGAGGAAGGCCAGGCCAAGGGCATGGAAGAAGGCCGCGCCGCCGGCCGCGCCGAAGCGTCGGCACAGCTGGAACGGGCCGTGCAGGCATTCGAAATCGCCAGCGCGCGCCTTGCTGAACTGACCGAGATCGACAGCACGGCGCTTGGTAAGAGCATCAATACCGCTATTCTGCAGCTTGCCAGCGAACGTGCTGGCCACGCCATTGCCGAGCTGCCGGACAGTTTCGCCAACCGGATCGAGTCGCTGCTGGCCACCATCCGTACTGTCTCTGGTCAGCCCAACATCAGGCTCAATCCGGGTGATCTGTCCAGCATTCAACCGCTGGCCGAGACCCGTGAGAAGCTTCGCCACTGTAATTTCGTTGCCGATCCTTCACTTGCCAGCGGCGATCTTTCCGTGATGGTCGGCACCATTGGCATCGACGATATCATCGTGCCTCCGCCTGTTGGAAAGGACGCTGAGGCGGCAGAAGACACGGAACAAAGGACGCTGGCTGACATGGCAGAGGCCATCGATAATGCGGACGCCGAGGCGGCTGCCATGGTCAATGAGGTGTCCTCCACTGCCAAAGCGCCCACAGGCCAGAAGGGCGAATCTGATGGCAGTTCCGAGGATGGGCAGGATGGCTGATCTTTCACAGGCGCTGATCACTGGCATAGACCTCGCGGCGCAGGGTCGTCATCTGTCCATGTTCGGTCATGTCAGCCGGTTTGACGGGCAGATGATCGAATGTGGCGGATTTCCCGCGAACATAGGATCGCTATGTCATGTCGAGACGGATGATGACGAGCCGGCGGTCGCCGAACTGATCGGATTCAATAACGGCAACAATCTCCTGTCTCTTCATCAGTTTGGCGCGCGCATCCGCGTTGGTGCGCGGGTCACACTTGCCGATGACGGTGCGATCGTGCCGGTGGGAGATGATCTTCTTGGGCGCATCACCGACGCGCTTGGCAACCCGATTGATGGTGGTGGCGCGATGCGCCTGGATGGATCCTGGCCATTGATGGGACGCGAAATCAATCCGCTGGCCCGCAAGCCGGTCGACTCGCCGCTTGATGTCGGGGTGCGCGCCATCAACGCCCTTCTTACTGTTGGCAAGGGCCAGCGTATTGGCATTATCGCCGGGTCGGGTGTCGGCAAGTCGGTGCTGCTGGGTATGATGAGCCGCTTCACCACCGCGGATGTCGTTGTTGTCGGGATGATCGGCGAACGTGGCCGCGAGGTTGGAGAATTGGCAAAGACGGTTCTCGATCAGGACTCAAAGAACCGCACCACCATAGTCGCGGTGCCAGCAGATCGGTCGCCGCTGCTACGCATTCGCGGCGCTGAACGTGCGACCGCCATCGCCGAATATTATCGTGACCAGGGCAAGGATGTGCTGCTGATCATGGACTCGCTGACCCGCGTTGCGCATGCCCGCCGCGAGATTGGCCTCGCACTCGGAGAGCAGCCGACAGCAAAGGGATATCCGCCATCGGTCGTATCAATGATCCCGCGGCTGATCGAACGCACGGGAAGCGGCGCTGCCGGCAAGGGGACCATCACTTCGATCTACACTGTTCTGGCCGATGGTGATGACGCCAATGACCCGGTTGTTGATACGGCACGGGCAATTCTGGATGGTCATATTCTGCTGTCACGCCAGCAGGCGCAGATGGGAGTCTATCCGGCCATCGATGTTCCGATGTCGGTAAGCCGCGTGATGAATGATATCACTGATGACGTGCAGCTTGAGGCGGCTCGCAAATTCCGCCGGCTTGTTTCACTCTATCTCGAGAATCGCGACCTGATTCTGATGGGCGGCTACACACCTGGTCAGGACCCCGATCTCGACCTTGCGGTCGGGATCTGGCCGCAACTGATGGAGCTGATCCAGCAGAACGGTGCTGACAAGGCCGAATTCGGCGCCAGCCGCAATGCACTTGTCTCACTGATGGGCGGCTGAAGATGACTGCTGGCAAGAGCCTTTTCCATCGGTTTGCTCTGAAACAGAAGCTTGCCCTTGTGCGCAAGACCAAGGCCGTGAAAACCCTGCAGGACGAGCTTGACAGGGCCGTCAATGTCCGTGACCAGCTGGCCAAGATGGCCGAGGGTATGTCGGTGCCGGTAGGTGAGACGACGATCCGTCATCTCCGTTCCGCCAGCTGGTATGGCAATCAGGTTCATGATCAGCTGAATACCATTTCCAACCGGACTGAATTCCTGTCAGAGGAGGTGGCAAGCCATCGCCGCGATGCCGCCCAGACCCGTCACCGGCATTCGCGCGCCGTCGAGCGAAGCGAGGCTGATGATCGCGCTCGCCAGATCGAGCGCGAGGAACGGTTCGAGGCCTCGATGCCGCCGCGTTACCGGAAGTAATCACCCGCACTGAGGGATGCGGATAATGGCGGGCATCTCTCCAGCGCTGGCATCCTTCTTGCAATCAGCCCAGTGGAATTGTCTTTCAATGCCGACATCACATTGGTCGGTGGCAGCGAACGGGGTCAGATCATGAACACATTGGATGCCACGGCAGGCACGGTGCAAACATCTTCCGCCCTGTCACCGACGGGGGATCTTGCCGGCATGAATCTTGGTGCCGATTCCGAGACGCTCGCCCTGTTTGCAAGCCTGTTCGCCATGATCCAGACGCCCAAGAGTGACGATGCTGCTTTCGTGCAGGATGGTTTGGAAGAGATGCCCCCGGCTATTTCAGACCCGGCGGGCCGGACGCCCCTTCCGGCAGCGGCCATGCTGATGGCGGCGCGGGGTCTTGGCAGTGGCGCTGCGCCGGAACTTCCCCATAGTGATATTGCCGGCGCGCGCGACATGACCTCGGAAACCGCTGTAGATGGAGACGCTGCTAATCTTGTCAGGCTGCTGCTGACCGCGCGTGATATTGCGATGCCGGACCGGATCGTGGCAGAAGGCGCCGCGCCGGACAAGGTTGCGTCGGTGCAGGTTGGCTCGGATCAGGACGCGGTTCCTTCAGGCACCGGTAAGACAGCGACTGAAATGCTGACTGGCGCCATTGAAATTCTACGCTCGCTGGAGACAGTCGGCGCTGTGGAGGATGTCGTTGCGGACATGGCCGAAATGACGCGGATACCATCAATGCAGGGTCAAGTGGTGATGAACTCATCACCGGATTTTGTCGGGCCGATGCCGGTGGTGACAACGCCGACACTTGCCGCAGCCTCGGCCGCCTTTGTAGGCCCGATGCCGGCGGCTGGTGTCCCGACAGCTGAATTGGCAGGCCCGCCACCGGCGGTGACGATGCCAACGCTGGCGGCCGCGTCGCCGGAATTCGTTGGCCCGATGCCAGCCGCGGTCATGGCGAATACCGCCCCAAGTCCGGCGGGCATGGTTCAACCGGTCCCTGCCAATATCCCCGCCAATATTCCCGGTAGTGAACCTGGTCAGCGTCAATCCGCTGGGCTGTCGTCATCGATGGCTATAGCCGCGGCCGAATTTGAGAGCGCCGAAGGTGAGCTGCATCCTGCCGATATGGTGGCCGTCAGGAAGGATGGCCGGGCCATGACTGGTGGTCGCGATCTGATTGGTAAAGATGCTGATGGTCAGCTTGGCAAGGGTTCGCGCCAGATGGCAGAGACACAGGCGCAGACATCCCGGAGCGCAGCAGTCACCCTGAAACAGTCCACAATGCAGGGCGCCGCGCAAATCCTTTCCCAAATGCACGCCAAACAGACACCGCATGCCCCACAGCCCGCTGCAACGGCATCCGCCTCGACCACGGCTGATGTTTCAGGGCAGTCAAATGCCGGCCAGACAGGTGGACATTCTGGTGGCCAGACAGGTGGCCAGACAGGGGGGCAATCTGGTGGCCAATCTGGTGGTCAGGCCGGTACACAGCATATGGTGGATGCCGGCAGCGCACGCGGCACTGGCGACCGCACCATGCTTCATCGGTTGAATACCGAGACGGCAGGATGGTCCGAGGCGATGGTAAAACGCCTGAGTTCCGATCTGCAGGCAGGCGTGCGGAATGTGCGCATGATTCTTGAACCTCGCCACCTTGGCAGATTGAATGTCGAGCTTGGCCTTCGCAATGGTCGGGCATCGATCCGGATCGCTGCCGAGACCGCAGAGGCGGCACGGTTGCTGTCCACCGCGCGTGGCCAGCTTGGTCAGATGCTGGAAAATGCGGGTCTGCGGCTAGCCGGCTTTCAGGCATCAGGAACCGGTGGTGATGCCGCCTTTGAAGGTGGCCAGGGTTCGAATGCGCATGCTGGTCAGGACGGCGGCAAAAATGCTGGCCGTAATCAAGATTTTTCTAATAAAATGATATCACAGGATGCGGATCCTCGCGAGAGCGAGATGGCGAGTGACGGGGTGGATGATACTCTTCGTGCCGGTGAAACGGCCGTGTTGAGTATTTTGGCATAAACCATGCATGGCCCTGCTATGCATATCTCTGCGCGGGTGTTGACGCCCGGTATAGTTTGATCTCTCGCCATCTCTCGATATTGGCAAGGTCTCAAGGAAGGAAAAGATAGATGGCTGAAGATGATGCAGAAAAGAAGGCAAGCAGCGGTCTTGTCAAGAAACTGCTTATTTTTGGCGGTGGTGGCCTGCTATTGGTCGCGATAGGTGTTGCCGCCGGCTGGCTGGTCTTCGGTGGCAGCCAGCCTGATCCTTCCGAAGAGATCGAGGAGATCATCGAGCGTAAGATGCAGGAACGCGAGGCTGCCGAAATAGAGGCCGATAACGCCACTCCGCAGAAGCAATCCAAGGATGCGCCCGAGGAAGAAGTGTTCGAGACGATCTATCATGAATTCCCGGGTACATTCACCACCAACCTGTCGGGATCGCGCAAGATGTTGCAGGTCGGTATTGGTGTATCGACACAATATGATGATACCGTCATGATGAATGTTGAGGCGCATCAACTGGCGCTTCGTTCGGTAATTCTCGGCGTGATCAGCGATTTCACCGAGGATAATGTGAAGGGCGCAACAGGCCGTGACACGCTTGCTGTCGCGCTTCGTGACAGCATCAACGCAAAGCTCGAGGCGCTGGAGAATTTTGGCGGCGTCGAGGAAGTTCATTTCACTTCCTTCGTGCTGCAATAGCGGCAGAGGAACAGCGATAGAGGACCCTGAATTCGCGCCTGGTGCGTGGAGACTGGAACCGAGGTAGAGACGTGGCATCGACGCGCAAACTCAGCAGTGATGAAGTCAACGCCCTGATTGAGGGGCTTGGCAGCGAAAGCGCCGCTCCGTCCGCTATCATGGATGGTGATGATGTGCGGCCTTTCCAGTTTGGATCGGACGATCTGTCACTCCTTGGTGACTATCACGCGCTGCGAATCATCAATGAACGTTTCGCCAGGCTGGCGCGCGCGGTTTATCTGCCGATGTTGCGGATCCAGCCGCGTATTTCCTCGTTCCCGCCGGAGGTGAAAACCTTTGATGAATACACGGCCGGCATTGAAAACTTTATGAGCCTCAGCATATCCCGCATCGAGGAATTGCGTGGCAACGTGTTGACGGTCTTCACACCGAATTTCATCTCGGTGCTGACGAACAGCTATTATGGTGGCAAGATCGCCGCGCTGCCGTCGAAGAAGACTGAATTCACGGCCACCGAAGAGCGCATCATAGAACTGGTCAATGATGGCCTCAATGACACGCTCCAGGTGGCGTGGCGTGATCTGATGCAGATCACGGTGACACACCAGAACCGTGAGATTAATCCGCAGTTCGCCTCCTTTGTTGATGGTGCCGAGCTGGTGATTATCTGCTCGTTTGTGGTCCAGCTCCCCGACACCGACGCGGCAAGTTTCGATGTGATTTATCCGCTGCAGACGCTGAAGCCGATCGCCGCACAGCTGCGCTCGCGCCTGCAGGCCGATGTTGCCGAGGATGACCATACCTGGCGCGAAAAAATGGAGCGGGCTGTTCTCAATATCCCGCTGTCGGTCACGGGACGCCTCAGCGAGCCGGTGGTGTCAATGTTTCAGCTGATCAACATGCAGATCGGCGATACCTTCCCGATCACAATCGGCGAGGGTGTCGAGGTCCAGATCGACGGTCAGGACGCCTTCCTTGGTGAACTTGGTGAGGTTGGCGTCAACGCTGCGATCAATCTGAAATCCCGCCTGAAATAGTGGTGCGAGACGTGAAAGGAACGAACGATGTCTGACGAAACCGAGGTTGCAGAACCGGCCGTGGATGCCGCTACAGCTGAACGTGTCAGTGCCGAGAACATGCGACTTCTCGAGAATATCGATGTTGCCCTGACCGTCGAGGTTGGCAAGGCGGAGATCAAAATTCGCGACCTTTTGCGGCTGAATGAAGGGTCGGTGATTGAACTTGACCGACTTGCCGGCGACCCGCTGGATATCCTGGCCAATGGTACGATGATCGCCAAGGGCGAGGTCGTGATGGTGGGCGAGAGGTTTGGAATTCGCTTCACCGAAATCGTCGACCCTGCGGCGCGGATGGAGTCAGTCTAGGTTAAAGCCACCTGCTGTCGGCATTTTGACGGCAACAGCGCCCGGTCCCGGCAACCTGTCGGGAAACTGGCCCGCAATCGCAGCTGTTTGATAAGGCTGCGCCTAAATATTATAAAATACATATAAAAAACAGATTGTTAGAAATATGCAGCAGAAATGCTGCGTCTTCTGGCACGGTCCTTGCCTTTGAAGTCGCGAACGCGCCACAAAGGGAGCCATACCATGCCAGTTCAACCTGCAGTCTCGCTGGAGCAGATCGTCATCATCGTGGCGTTCCTGATGCTGCTGTTTGGGATCACATGGTTTATCAGGCGCCATCGTGGTGGCATCACGCGTCGTATCCATGCCGACCGTCGGATGACGCATATCGAGGATCTGTCACTGGCACCGCAGCAGCGCCTTCACCTCATCGAGGTTGATGGTCGCACGTTCCTGGTTCATGCCGGCAAGGGTCATGCGGCGAGCTTCATCGCCGTTGACGGCACGCCGGCTGACGGAGCTTCCTCCGCGACGCCGGATACCACACCGCGGCGCCAGACCAAGCCGGCCACCAAGAAATCCGCACCTGCGTCCGGCACCACATCTGGCGCCAAGGCCAAGAGTACATTCGCCGCCGCCATCGCGCAGGCGCGCCGCAATAACCCTTCCGTGGAGTTTGGCACATGATCTCGGCTGTCACCAAAGCTGTCCGGCCCTCTGTTGCGTTGGGCATCCTCACTTCCCTCATTCTTGTGACAGTGCTATCCGCCTCCCCTGCGCTGGCGCAGCTTGGAGGCATCCCGGCATTCAATATCAGTGAGGGTGAAGGTGGCTCGACCTATTCCCTGTCGCTGCAGATTCTGGCCCTGATGACGGCATTGACGCTGTTGCCTTCACTTGTTCTGGGGATGACGTCCTTCACCCGTATCATCATCGTGCTGTCGCTCCTTCGTCAGGCGATGGGCACCCAGCAGACACCACCGAACCAGGTTCTCGTGGCGATCGCGCTGTTCCTGACCCTGTTTATTATGGCCCCGACCTTTTCCACGCTGAACGCCGATGTAATCGGCCCCTATCTGGACGGCCAGTTACCGGCGGATATGGCGCTGGCAAACGGTGCCGAGATAATGAAACGGTTTCTCGTGCAGAATACGCGGGTCAATGATCTGATCATGTTCACCGAGATGATGGGCGATCAGCCTTATGCGTCGGCAGAAGAAGTGCCGTTGAACGTGCTGTTGCCGGCCTTCATCACATCGGAGTTGAAGACCGCTTTCCAGATTGGCTTCCTGCTGTTTCTGCCCTTCCTTGTGATCGATATGGTGATCGCCTCAACACTGATGTCGCTTGGCATGATGATGTTGAGCCCGATGCTCGTATCGCTTCCCTTCAAGCTTCTGCTCTTTGTCCTTGTTGATGGCTGGGCAATGACTGTCGGATCGCTTGTCGCCACCTATTCAGTGGCCTGACAGAACAAGTTCAGAAAGGAATAACCCATGGGATTTGATGCGAATGTCGAACTTCTGAGGATCGCCTTCTGGCAGATCATCCTGACGGCAGGCCCGCTTCTTGCCGTGGCGCTGGCGATCGGCCTTCTGGTTGGCATCATCCAGGCGGCGACCTCGATCAATGAGATGACACTCAGCTTTGTGCCGAAGCTGGTTGTGGTGATCCTGACCTTCGGCATGCTGTCGACCTTCATGCTGACGCAGCTGTCGGACTTCTTCATGTTCACCTTCGACCAGATTACACAGGTGGGCTAGACACCTCATGCTGGGAGTGGCGACATCACAGGTGATGCAGATGCCGGGTGTCGATCTGCAGCTGGTAATGACCCTGCTTCTGCAGTACTTCCTCGCCAGCTTGCGAATTGGTGCCTTCCTGCTGTCGGCGCCGTTGTTCGGTGCCAGATGGCTTCCCCTGCAGGCGCGGATCATCATGGCGCTCAGTATTGGCGCGGCGGTAGTCACCCTGGTGCCGCCGGTGGATGCGAACTTGCTGACATCCTCGATCGGAATGGCGATGATCTTCATCGAGATTGCCGTTGGCCTGACAGCGGGACTGACCCTGACGATCTGGTTCGCGGCGATGCTGATGGCGGGCGAGAAGATAGCTCACAGTTCCGGCCTTGGCTTTGCGGCGCAAGTTGATCCGATGACTGGCGCAAATACTCCGGTTGTCAGCCAGATTCTCTATCTTTTTCTTCTTGTTGTCTTTCTTTCGGTGGATGGACATCTGATCGCCATTGCGACGATGATCGAAAGCTACCGTATTCTGCCGCTCGGCACACCACTTGCGCCTGATGCGCTGATCGCTGCTGGGATCGGGGCTGCCGGGTCGATGTTTCTGTCTGCCGCCATCATCATGTTGCCGATTGCCATGGTACTCTTGTTGATTAATGTCACGGTTGGCATCATCTCGCGCTCAGCACCAACGCTGAACCTGTTCTCCTTCGGCTTTCCGATCACTCTCATTTCCGTTTTCATCCTGCTCTATTTCTCGGTCGGGTCATTCGGCACCGCCGCGCAGGAGCTGATTGATAGCGGGCTCGAATATGTTCAGACAATGATTCGGGGGCTGGCTAATGGCTAAGGAAAATGAGGACGGACAGGAAAAGACCGAAGAACCTACCCAACAAAGGCTGGACAAGGCCATTGAGGATGGTCAGCTCCTGACCTCCAAGGAGGTCATGGTATTCACCACGCTGGCAATGGGCCTTGTCATGTTCCTTGGTTTCGCTCCGTTTTCGGGCGTTGGTCTGGACGCGTGGGCGCGGTTGTTCGTTATTGATTCAGCACAGAATCTTGACACGCTCGGGCTGGCAAAGGTGCGTTTCGGATTCTGGCTGGTCATTCTGGCAACGCTGATTTTTGGCATACCGCTGATGATTGTTACAATCTTGACCCAGGCGGCTGTTGGCGGCCTGCATTTTTCAAACAAGGCTCTGGCTTTCAAGCCGACCAAGATCGATCCGATTGCCGGATTGAAGCGTATTTTCTCGGCGAAGGGTCTTGTTGAACTTGGCAAGGCTGTTCTCAAGGTAGTGCTACTTTTCAGTATCGGCGCACTTGTCATCTTCCAGCAGCTCGCCGACATCCTCAATTTGTCCGCAAGTTCAATCGGGCAGGGGTTGTCGCGGGTTTCAGCAGTGTTTCCGTTGCTTATCGGGGCGCTGCTGATTGCGTTGCTGGTCATTGCCGTAATCGATTATTTTTGGCAGCGCCATACGCATACGCAACAATTGAGGATGACCTTGAAGGAGGTCAAGGACGAGTCGAAACAGACCCACGGTTCGCCGGAAGTGCGCGCCAAGGTTCGCCGCATGCAGTTTGAGAAGTCCCAGCAATCTGCTCGCCAACGCGATGCGCTTGATAATGTTGCCGACGCTACCGCGATCATCACCAACCCGACGCATTTCGCGGTGGCCCTGAAATATACCGCCGGTCAGGCTGGTGCGCCCGAGGTGCTTGCAATGGGTCGTGGGCCACTGGCGCAACAGCTCATCGAGCGGGCGAAGGCGGCGAATGTGACAACTTTGCGGATTCCGATGCTGGCGCGCGCGCTGTATTACACAAGTGAAATTGGCGGCGAAATCGCCGAGGGCCTGTATAATGCGGTGGCTGTTGTGCTGGCATATGTCTTCCGCGTCGACAAGGGCGAGAGTGTGGAGATGCCGGAACTGACACTGCCGCCAGAGCTTCGTTTTGATGAATATGGCAACCTTGAACAGGGTGAGGGATAATGGTGTCGAGACGCAGGAACCGCAGTCTTGGTGAGATGATCAGCACCGTTTGTTTCTACGGGGTGGGCATCTATTTCGTGATTGAGGGTACGGTGGTGCGAGATACCGGCGGCGCGGCGCTTGCCTATGGCGGCCTCTGGCTTGCCGGGGTTGCCTGTATTCTTGGCGGTGCCCGTTTCATGATCGCCGATCTGGTGGCTCGGGCCTGGATGAGGCGACCATGACGACAAAGCCAACAAACTGCTTTGAATGCCAGCATCATTTCATCACGCACGAGCCGAAACGGCCCTATGCATGTCGCAGGTTTGGTTTCAAGTCACCTTTCCTGCCTTCTCGTGTCGTTTTTCGGGAAACTGGCATGGAATGTGCTTACTACGAGGCGAGCCCGAAGTCCCGAAAGGGGCGCAGGCCAACCGGATCTAACGGGAGACTGGCATGAGTACCGAGTACAACGCGGTGCAGGAAAGCATCAAGATTGCGCTTGATGCGGCAGATGCAGCCACCGACGTGACGTCTGAATACAACAAGACCAAGCGGGAACACAAAAAGCTGGAGGCATCCGTGAAGAGCGTTCATCGTTTCTCCATCATCATCTTCGCCAGTTCCATGGTGGCGGCTGTCGCGGCACTTCTGTTCGCGGGGCTGATCTATTTTCGCACCATGTCAGAGCTCACCGCCATGACCACGACCAGTCGAGAAGCACTTGTCGTCTTTGCCGAGAATGTCGAGGGCGTGAATGATTCGCTCGACAAGATGAAGAACGCACTCGAAACCCAGCAGACCCTGGTTGGCCAGAATGAGACGCTGATCAATGAACTGGTTGGTCTGCGTGATATCATTTCGCGCTCGAATGAGACGATGATGACTGGCATCCAGTCTACTTCGGCCTCGATTTCCGACAGTAACAGTCAGATGGCGTCAGCAATTACATCCGGCATCGCCAACGAGCTCGGGGCGCAGACAAACCGCATGGTCAAGGAATTGAATTCCCTTTCGAGTGCCAATGCCGATGCACTTGACCAGATGACAAAGTCGATCAGTGACAGTAAAAATATGGGCAAGCTGGCGGCGAACCAGAAAACAATCGTCCGTCTACTAGGTGATCTTTCGACGCAGAATGCCGAAATGATGAAGTTGTTCAGCGAAAAGGACAATCGCGTCAGCTATCCCTGATCGCCGGTAATGACGTCTGTCTGGCGCCGCTTGAACCGAATATATGCATGAAGAGTTGGCCGATGGCAGAGCAGGATTTGGCAGAAAGCACAGATGAGATGGCTCCGGCGATGGCCGCCGCAGCCGTGGCTGCCCAGATCGACGATATCAGCCTCAATCGTGATGGCGGTGTAGCTGACCGGCCGGAATCTGATGACGTCAATTCTGGCGGGGAAAGTGCGCAGGCCGCGGCCGGGGATGCCACCAGCGTCTACCTCACGATCAAGGAGCTCCGTTCAATCTCGCGGGCAAGATCGCTGCGGTTGCAGCCCGATGATGTGATTGTCGCCATCGATGGTGTCCCCTTTGACAAGGATATCGAGACTTTTCTTGATATCATGTTCGAATGCGATCCTGACAATGGCAAATTGCTGACGGTCTGGCGCAGTGGCGTGTTGTTCAATGTCATCGCCCGTGGGCCTCTTGGTTGTGCCCTTGAGCATACAAAACCCGAGATTGCCGAGAAGGCGACCGATGATTTTGGCAGGTTTGCCGTCGATCCGATCGAAAGCTATGTCACCTTCGAGGTGCTTCGCGACATTTTCCGCAACTGTGTTGTCATCGACACAAGGCTCTCGCCAATGGCGATGATCTTTCCTCCGCTCTGGTGCATGCAGAACAGATTGTGGGAAGTGCTGATCGCGACGTTCCTGATCTATGGCACAACATTGGCGGTGCATTGGGTGCTGTTCATCATCGCCTACGTTGTACTCAGTATTTATTTTCGCAAGGCGCATCTGGTCATTCGTCGCAGTTTTGCGATGATGCGGGGTCGCCACATCTGGATGGTGGTGGCTGAGAAGTCGGAGCAGCAGACGCAACGACTTTGTCGCAAGCTCGATCCAAAATGTATTTTCGTCCCTGACCTTGTCGGCCCGCCGGTGGTGGATGAGCCACCGAAGAAAAAGCGCCGCAGGCGAGCTGGCAATTAAGATCGCCGCCGTCGCGCCCAGGCACTTTGACATTTGTCAGCCTGACACGCCTCGTCCATACTGCCGCCCGATACCGGAACGGGCAGGGCGCAGATGCAGGATCACTCCAGTCGGCAAGTATCGGTGGACGCTGCGCCGCATGTCCGCTTTGAACGGGCCCTTCTTGTCTGGCTGAAAATCAGCCTGCTCAGCTTTGGCGGGCCGGCCGGGCAGATTGCGGTGATGCACCGCCTGTTGGTCGAGGAATTGAAATGGGTCAGCGAGAAGCGTTTCCTGCATGCGTTGAATTTCTGCATGCTGCTTCCGGGTCCAGAGGCGCAGCAACTCACGATTTATCTCGGATGGCTGCTGCACCGGGTGCGGGGTGGTGTCGTCGCCGGGGTACTGTTTGTCCTGCCCGGGGCGCTGATCGTGCTGGCGCTCAGCATGCTGTATGTCAGCTACCAGCAAACGATGGCAATGGCCTCGATCTTCTTTGGCATCAAGGCGGCCGTCCTGGCCATCGTGGTGACGGCGCTCTGGCGTCTTGCCGGCAGAATTCTGCGTCATGGACGCCTCATCGCGATCACCGCGGCGGCCTTTCTCGCCAGTTTTGTGTTCGGGGTGCCGTTTCCGCTCGTCATCCTTGGCGCGGGGCTGGCCGCCCTGCTGTGGCGGGTGCCAGCGGATGGCAGGAGTGACGGACCCGATGCTGCCGGTGAGCAACGCATCATCGATCGTCGCATCGACAGCCATGGCGCAACACCGACGAACCGCAGCGCCCTGCGGGCGGCCATTGTCTGCGCCGTGCTGTGGTTGGCCCCGGTTGTGTGTCTCCATGGATGGCTTGGTGCCGGCCATATCTATGTTCAGCAGGGGATGTTCTTCAGCCAGGTCGCGGCAGTGACCTTTGGCGGTGCCTATGCTGTGCTGTCCTACATGGCGCAGCAGACGGTCGGCCATTATGGCTGGCTCAGTGCCGGCGAGATGCTGGATGGTCTTGGTATGGCCGAGACCACCCCGGGCCCGCTGATCATGGTCACGCAGTTTGTCGGTTTCATCGGTGCCTATCGCAGCCCCGGTATGCTGGATCCCATGCTGGCCGGCACACTCGGCGCGCTTGTCACAACCTGGGTCACATTCGCGCCATGCTTCCTGTGGATTTTTCTTGGTGCGCCCTATATCGAGGCGTTGCGCGGCAACCGGCTGCTTGCCACCGCGCTGACCGGCATCACCGCGGCCGTTGTCGGGGTGGTGCTGAACCTTGCCATCTGGTTCGGATTGCGAGTGATGTTCACCGATCTTGTCGAGGTGACATTGCCGGTGACCGGCAGGACGCTGCAGCTGCCGGCCATCACCAGCTTCGATCCGCTGGCGAGCGCGATCACCATTGCCGCCTTCCTTGCCATCGTCGTTTTCCGGGTTGGCATGATCAGGGTGCTGGCGACCAGCGCCTGTCTTGGCCTGGCTGCCGGGTCGGTCGGGCTGGCCTGATGCGACGGCAGATCACAGCCCGACAGTTGGCCGTCCCGACCGTTGATCAATAGTTGATTTCGATTTCGATCCGGCGGTTGGTGGCGCGGCCGCGTGCCGTGTCGTTCGTCTCGACCGGTTGCGATTCACCAAAGCTGACAGCCTGCATACGGCCGGCCGGCACCTTGCCGGTATCTTCCAGCGCCTGCACGACGCTGGAGGCGCGGGCGGCAGCAAGGTCCCAGTTGTCGCGGAACTGCGAACCGAAGATCAGCGGGACATTGTCCGTATGGCCGGACACGGTGATCTCCCCCGATCCGGCTTCATTGACGCCGGCAATCTCCTCCATGATCTTGCGGGCGGACTCCGTCAGCTCGGCCGAACCTGATGGGAACGCCCCGCCGGCACCAACGGTGATGATGACCTTGTCTTCCTGCCGGTCAACAGCGACCAGTCCCTGGCCGATCTCCTGGCGAAGGGCAACCTTCAGGTCATCCTCGGCGATCTCGGCCTTCTCATTGGATTCCTTTTGCTGCTGCGCCTCGGCCTGTGCTTCTGCAGAGGCGGCGCTGCTTGACTGCATGGCGGCCTCTGCGGCGGCGGCAAGCTGCGCCAGCTTCTGCTCAAGACCGCCGAAAAGAACTTCCTGTTCCGCCTTGCCAGCGGCCTCCTTGGCCTTGTCGATGGCCTCCAGCGTTTCCTGCAGAAGGTTGGGGAGTTCCTCATCCTTGGCTTCGGTCGGGGTGAAATTGACCACGACGTTCTCGCCGAGAACCTCGACCTCGATATCGCCGCGGGCGATGGCATCCTCAAGCGCCTTCACAACCTCTTCGGCAGCTTCGCTTTCGCCGCCATCCTGGTCCTTTTCGCGCTGCTTCACATCGAGGTCGGGCTTCGTGATATCGGTTGTCTGCTGCGTCATGTCCTGGGTGACGGACGGTGAGGGCGAGGGGCTGAAATTCAGCGACAGGACGGTCGTGCCTTTTGGCTGCTCGACAATCGGTACAATTTTCTGCACACCGAAAGCATTCTTCAGCGAGCCTGAAATCTGCTTGAACTTCGGAACGTTGAATTCCGCGAAGGACAGAATCAGGACGAAGAAGGCCATCAGCAAAGTGGCCATGTCGGCGAAGGTGGCCATCCATGCCGGCGCGCCGACTGGCGGGCATTTCGGGCATTCTTCCTCTTCCTGCTCTTCGACCTCTTCTTCGACAATGTTGTTCATGATTTCCTCTCCCGTTCCATCAGGCCACCGATGGTGGCGGCACGCGGCTGATCAGATCAGGCCGCAGCCAGCTTTTCCTGCAACTTCGGCGGCAGGTTGGACAGAAGTTGATCCTGGATGTTACGTGGCGACTCGCCGCGCGCGATGTTGCGAAGACCTTCAACAACCATTTCGCGGTAGATAGTCTCATAGGCGGTGTAGCCTTCCAGCTTTGTGACCATGGGCGCAAACAGGATGTTGGCAATGAAGGCGCCATAGAGTGTCGTCAGAAGGGCCACCGCCATCGCCGGGCCAATCGCTTTCGGGTCAGCCATATTGCCAAGCATCAGAACAAGTCCGACCAGCGTGCCGATCATGCCCATGGCCGGCGCCAGGTCGACCCAGGCCTTGATCACGCCCTGGTTGGCTTCATGGCGTTGCTTCATGGATTTGATTTCCTGCTTCAGTTGCGCCGTGAGTTTTGCCTCGTCGGCGCCATCAACAAGCATCTGCAGACCCTTCTCAAAGAACTTGTCCGGGACTTCCTGTCCCTCGAGGGCCATCATCCCGTCTTTACGAGCGATGCCGGCCAGTTCAACCATGCGCTCGATCATCACGTCCTGCTTCTTTACCGGGGGAAGGAAGGCCTTCGCCATAACACCGAAGCTACCGAGAAACACCGGAAGCGGCGCGGTATACATAACCGCGAAGAACGTGCCGCCAAACACGATCAGGATCGATGCTGTGTCGATAAATGGACCGATGCCGCCACCGGAAATCATCGCGCCAAGGATCATGCCGATGGCGCCAAGAAGGCCAATAAGTGATGCGAGATCCATAATGTAAGTGTCCCGTTGTTAACGCTTCAGCACAGAGGGTTAGCAATTTCCATACCAAAGACAATGCAGGCGTTAGGAGAACGTCAGTTATTCAACAATTGTTAATTTAGCAGATGATGAATTGATTGGCGACCACAGCTCGGACGGACGGCAGATCGGATGCGTCAGGCCATTTTGCAATTTCGTCAATGCCGACCCGATGCTAGGCTATAGATGGTTTTTGGAGAAATAGCCTCATGATTGTCAGACCAACATGGATGATCGGCCTTCTGGCGATGGTGATGATGTTGTCACCGGTCGCGCAGGGTCAGGGCACCACGCATATGGCGCGTGATCACCTAGTCGTCGATCTGCGGTTCGGCATTGAATGGCTTCGCTGCACTGTCGGCCAGGTGTGGGACGGTACGGGTTGCATCGGCGAGGCGGTGCGGCTTGATCATGAACAGATCGAGATAGCCATTGGCCAGGCTAATGAACAGCTTGGCGAGGGATGGCGTCTGCCAACACGCGATGAACTGGAGGGGCTGGTCTGCGAGAATTGTGAGCGCCCGATGATTGACACCGAGATGTTTCCGGCAACGTTATCCGAGCCATACTGGAGCGGTGAGCAGAACCGGATGTCAAGGCGCCATTATTTCTCGGTCAATTTCTTCAATGGCTGGACGAATGGTCGTTCCCATCCTGCCAAGCCTCTGTTGGTGCGCTTTGTGCGGGATCGCCGCTGACCGTCTTGCGTCCGGACATTTTCCATATCACCAATTTCACCAGAAATCCGATCATGCCAACCGCGATGATGGCCATCGCCGCATGCATGGGGGTGAAGCTTGCCAGGTGGCGCATACCGTCATCGACAATCAGCGTGAAGATGGCGACGCTGAGAATGATCAGAACAAAATACCGGATCACCATGCAACGCTGACAGGTGTCACCTCGCTTTGGCGTTTGTCGGGACAGGGTAAGCATATGGTGTCGCCTGATCCTTGCTTTCAGGGGTTGGTCCGCCGGCCATTACCGGCGAACCGCGCGTTCAAGACTTGTGCCAGAATAGGCTGTCGCGAGCCAAATTTCACGTCTGTTTCTTGACAGCGGCATGAGTCAGTCCAAACGAACTTTTACTAATTAATTGTTAATAAATATTAATTTTGTCTGAAAACTGACAATTCGCCTTGTCAAATAGATGTTTTGCCAGCGCCATTGGCGGTGCCCATCATCCTCTCAGTCAGCGCCCAATTGGCGCAAAACACGGGAGGACGAAATGCAGATGATGCCATCGTTACAGGTCAGGCAGAAGCAGGCGCTTGTCATGACCCCACAGCTGCAGCAGGCGATCAAGCTGCTGCAGATGACCAATCTCGATATCTGCAATTACCTTCAGGATCAGGCTCTGGAAAACCCTTTCATCGAGGTTGAAAAGGGCGCTGACCATACCAGCGCTGCCGATCTTGGTGCCGGGACATCATCCGAAGCCCGGGAAACACCCGCCACAAGCACCGCCGGCGACGGGCTTGATAACGAGATGGCGCAGGGAAAGGCCATGGCTGACGATCCGACAGCCAATGCTGATCTGGAAAACCGGTTTGGCTCGCAAGGTCTGGATTTTGGCCATGCGCAGCGAAGCCGCCCTTCCGATGTTGACTGGGACGGACTTGCCAATCTTGCCGAGCAGCGGCCGGAAAGTCTTGTTGAGTGTGTTCTTCGCCAAATCGACCTGACAATTTTCGATCCAGCCAAGCGGGTGATCGCATATGCGCTCGCAGAGGCTCTCGAGCCGAGCGGTTGGCTTGGGCGTCCGCTGGAGGAGGTTGCCGTGACCTGTGGCACGGGAGAAGCTGAGGTTGAAGCCGTTCTTGGTATCGTCCAGCGGCTGGAGCCGGAAGGTGTCTTTGCCCGCAACCTGTCTGAATGCCTTCGTATTCAGGCCCGTGAGCGGGATGAGCTTGATGCCGTTATGGATGTGGTGTTGAGCAATCTGGATATGCTGGCAAATGGCGACATCGCCGCGCTGGCGCGTCGTGCGGGTACCGACGCCGAGGAGGTGGCGCGTTGCCTGCGTCTGATTCGTGAAATGAATCCGAAGCCTGGCGAAGCCTATGAATCGGTGCCGCTGCGTGTTCACGCGCCGGATGTGATCGTCACGCGACGCAAGGAAGGCTGGGTGGTTGATCTGAACCGGTCAACCCTGCCATCGCTTGTCATCAATGAAGATTATGCATCGCAGGTTGGCACAGCCGGGCGAGGCAAGGCCGCCGAGGCCAGCAATCAATTTGTCACTGACGCCATCGGATCTGCCCGCTGGCTTCGTCGCGCGCTTGAACAGCGCAACAGCACGACGCTGAAGATCGCCGGTGAGATTGTCCGCCAGCAATCGGCCTTTCTGACCGAGGGTCTGTCGGCATTGAAGCCGCTGGCCCTGAAGGATGTGGCAGAAGCCGTCGACATGCATGAAAGTACTGTCAGCCGGGTGACCAGTGGTCTTCTGATGGCGACCCCGAAGGGTTGTTTCCCGCTGAAGTCCCTGTTCAGCGTGTCGCTGGCCACTGATGAAGGCGATGCCAAGGCGGCGGCGGCCGTTCGCAATATGATACAGTCGATCATCGACAGTGAACCGGTTGGCCGGCCACTCAGCGATGATGCCATCGCCGGCCTGGTCTCGGACCGCGGTGTCAAGCTGGCCCGCCGCACCGTGGCAAAATACCGTGATATGCTGAAGATTCCGTCTTCCTCGGAGCGTCGTCGTCGCGCACGTCTTGCCATGGTTGGTTAGGACTGGCGACGCGTCGCTTTCGGCATACGCCACGAAACTATCCGATAAAGTCACCCGCGCACCGTGCCGGGTGGCCGTATTACGGAAGACCCTGTCTAGAGAAAGCTTCGAAGGGGGCGGATCTCAGAATCCGCAGGGCGGTCGCTATTGTCAAAATGCACGATTTTGATGGCAGGTACCGGCGCGCTTACATGATCTTCGATGGTGTCGTCGGCAAACAGATCTTCGATCAGTTCTTCTCGGCTGTCGTTATATTTGTCCTGCATGAAACCCTCCGGAAATGCTGTTGGGTCACTTGTGCAAGTCCTATGCCAGCGAAGCCATCTGACAGAGAAAATCGCTGTGTGATTTCGGCATTTCAGCAAGAGAGCTGAACAGCCTCTCGGCGGTGAAACACTGCACCCCGGTTGGCCCCCATGCGACCGCTGAAAGCATCCAGTTGCCGCGCGCCAGGACCTCGGGAACGCCGAACAGCTCACCGCTCGTGAAGGCGCGCATGGCGGTGACTCCGGCCTGGTCGACGATGTTGATTGTGCCGTGCTGTACCAGATAGAAATGCGTTGCCGGTTGACCGGCGCGGAACAGGGCCTCGCCATGGAACAGGGTGATGGTGCCGCGATCCGTCATGATGATGTCATCCCGCCAGCCGCCGCTGTGTGACATCGGCAGCGATCGAGCGCGACAGCGGAAGCACCAGCCTGCCGCCATTCTTCAACGCTGTTTCCAGCGTTGCTCGCCGGATCATCACAAGCTGGCAGGTGGTGACGGCGTCGATGCGTGTTGCGTAATTGTCGAGCGCCAGTGCTTCGCATAGCGAAAGGATGTCGCCGGCAGCATGATCATATTCAGGGGGGCCAGTTGCCGTGCCATTTTCAAGACAGAAAAGGGTTGAGGTCGATTCTTCGCCAGATATGATCATGTCGCCTGGCGCGGCCCGGTGGCGCGGCAGCATATCCCAGTCGATCAGCGGCTTCAGCAGGTCAATCATCGCACATCTCCTGACAATGAAGACGACGCTGTGACAGAAATGTTAGGCGGATCGGCTGCTCAGCTTGGATTATTTTGGCACATGCCTGTCGCGAAGAAGCTCGATCACGGCGGTGGCATGCTCATCCGACATGCCGAGCCGTTTCTGCATCTCCTCGATCTTCTCCATTTCATCCTCGGTGATCACGCCGTCGCTGAGCGCCGCCACAATTTCCGCCTGGAACAACTCCTTGCGGCGGGAAATCTGGTTCGAGAAGGCCGAGGCGACAATACCCGTCAGCAAGGCCACGACGCAGACACCCATCACCGCGGTGATGGCGCCAACCAGCTTGCCGACCGGCGTGACCGGAGAGACATCGCCGTAGCCGACGGTTGTAAGGGTTATAAGCGACCACCACATCGTAGTCGGGATCGAGGAGAAATTCTCCGGTTGTGCCTGGTGCTCGACGACATACATCAGCGAGCTTGAAGCAAACAGAGCGATGCAGAAAAGATACAGCGCGGCGCCGAACGCGCTGCTTTCCGAGCGCACCGCCGCGATCAGATCCTCCAGCGCGGTAGAGTAATGCGAGATTTTCAGAAGTCTGACAAGGCGCAGTACCCGCAGCCAGCGAAGATCGACCTCGCCAAGGATCAGCGGCAGCAGGCTTGGTAGAATGGCGATCAGGTCAATCAGGCCGGTGAAGCTGAACACATATTCAAGCCGCCGTCCGGCCGCCGAGCTGTAACGGCTGGCGTCATTCGCCGCCATGCTCCAGATCCGCAGCAGATACTCGATGCCGAAAATGGCTACCGAGACCATTTCAAAAGTGAAGAAGAGCTGACCATAGGCGGCGCTCAGCGCGTCGATGGATTCAAGTGATACGGCCAGCAGATTCAGAAGAATCATCGTCGACAGGAACCTGTCACAGATGCGGCTTGTCCTG
>Ga0181587_10000555_pt1 | contig 30213 bp, 25 predicted proteins | sample 071ome_27_FD_132463 | JGI IMG/M metagenome (GOLD analysis project Ga0181587, IMG submission 132463) | Coastal salt marsh microbial communities from the Groves Creek Marsh, Skidaway Island, Georgia - 071409AT metaG (megahit assembly) | ecosystem: Environmental > Aquatic > Marine > Intertidal... | reverse complement strand
GCTTCGATCAGACGAAGAAGTTCTCGACGTGGATCTACACGATTGCCAGCAACCTGGCGAAGAACGAGCTGCGGAACCGGTCGCGGAATCCCCTGGTCCTCTTCCAGACGCTGAAGAAGAACTGGGACGCTGACCATCGCCCGCTTGAGTGGGAAGACACGCAGTACAAGCCCGATGACCTGTTCCGTAAGCGTCATTTGCGGGCCAAGGTCGAAGAGGCGGTGAAGCAGCTTCCCGAACACCATCGGATCGTCTTCGTCCTCCGTGAGATGGAAGGGAAGACGTACGAGGAGATCGCCGACATCACCGGCTGCAACCTCGGAACGGTGAAAAGCCGCTTGAACCGTGCGCGCAACAACTTCGCGCACATCATCGCACCGATGATTGATTGAGTGGAGGATCGCGGTCGAAACGAGTGATGTTCGATGTGGGGTTGGGTGAGGGGGGGAGAGCCCCCGTCCGGGGAGACTCGGCGGGGGCTCGCTCGTATCCGGATGTCGGGGAACCCGACGGGAGTCGCTCAGTATCACCTGAGCGAGGTTCCCGGGCCGTTGGAGTCCGGGCCCGGATCGGCGAGCCGATGCGAATGAATTGTTCCGACGTCGTAACGCGTTTCACGGACTACCTGGACGGCGTGTCCCCGCCGGCCGAGGAGATTGCGATCGAGGAGCATCTGGAGCATTGCTCCAGATGTGTGCGGTACCGGAAGGTTCTGATCCATGGCGCCGAGCTTCTGCGGGCCCTGCCAGAGCCCGAGCTCCAGGACGACTTCGAGCCCAGGCTGAAGCACCGGCTCTATCACGTCGACGATGAGCGCGTCCTCACCCCGCACGCTTCATCCCGGACGCCGGCGATGACGGTCCTGAGCATCGCGCTTCTGCTGACCGTCGTGGCGTGGTCGCCGACGCTCTTCATGCGCGCGCCGACGGTCGAGCTTCCGGTCATCGTGGTCGATGACCCACCGGCCCGTGGCGCGGCTCGCCCGGTGAGCGTGATGCCCGCCGGTGTGTTCACCACGACGGGGTCTCCGCCCGACCTGGATGACGGACTTTGGGCTAACCAGCTCATCTACGACTACTCGCCGCTGTCTCAGCGTTACGAACGGCGCTCGAGCGTGCGCCGGGTCGGTCAGTTCGACCGCTGAGCGCCCTCGACGCGGTCCCAGCGCTGGGCAAGAAGCTCGGCGGCGCGTTCTACCTCCACGGGGCGGATCATTTCCGGAAGGACGAGGCCGTCCGTGCGTTGATCGACGCACACGTGGATGAAGCCACGCGGGACTTCAATCTCGATCTACTGCGAGGCAACGAGGTCGATACGGAGACGCTGGCCTCGGTCATCGCCACCCCTCCGATGATGGCCGAGTGGCGCGTCGTCGTACTCCGAGAGGTCGAGGGGTTGGCGTCGTCGAAGCACGCGCGCGATGAACTCGTCCGGATCGCGCAGAACCCGCCGCCCGGTCTGGCGCTGATCATGAGTTGCACGGTGCCCTCGGGCTCGAAGGCGAAGTTCTACTCGACCCTCGCCCGAGCTGCTCGTTCGGTCGAGTTCAAGGCGATCACCGACGCGGACGTGCCCGGATGGATCATGGATCGGGCGAAGGAGGAGCACGACATCGCCTTCGCTCCCGATGCGGCGCAGGCGCTCGGCGCGGCGATCGGCAACAATCTGGGTGTGCTGTCTCAGGAACTGTCGAAGCTCGCAGACTTCATCGGGGACCGTGGTACGGTCACCCTCGAGGATGTGGAGGCGGCGGGTACGAAGCTCCCGTCGCAGGATCGCTGGCGGTGGTTCGATCTGGTCGGTGACCGTCACTTCGACGAGGCGGCCCGAACTCTTCCGATTCTCCTGCAACAGGGCGAGAATGGCGTCGGGTTGGTGATCGGGTTGGCGACGCAGTTCCTGCGGCTCGGCATTGCGGTGGAGGAGGGCGCAGCAGGACTGGAGCGTTCTCTGCCGCGGCACCAGCAGTGGCTCGCCGGTCGGGTCGCGACCCAGGCTCGTCGATGGACGGCGTCGGAGATCGACGCGGCGCTGGCCGGTCTACTCGATGTGGACCGGCTCCTGAAGGCGAGCCCGCATACGGACGAACACTTCCTCGAAGCGTGGATTCTCGGGCTTCGAGTCCGCGCGGAGGCGGTATGACGGTCAGTCGGAACTCGCGGTCAGGCTCCCAGCGGGTGGGTGTGTCCGTCGCGGTCATCATGCTCGCGTCGAGCATGGGCCTCGGCGTGGACCCCGCCCCCGCTTCGGCTCAATCCGGACTCGAAACGGTCGAGCGCCTGACACGACTCGGTCGGACCGACGAAGCACGCGCGGTCCTGCTCGAGTGGTGGGACAACGGCCGGGCAGATGCGTCGCGTCGCGAGCTTCAGCGTGGGCTGTGGCTTCGGGGCCGGCTGACCGTCGATCCTGTACAGGCCGAGCTCGACTTCCAGCGCCTCGCACTCCTCTACCCGAGTGGCCAATTCACCCCGGACGCCGTCCTCCGACTGGCGCAGGCCTCATGGGCCATGGGAGACGACGCTGCCGCCCGGCGGTATCTGGAGACTCTGGAGCGGGATTACCGTCGGACCGACGCGTGGGAGCTGGCGCAGGAGTGGATCGCGGACGCGGGCCCTCTCCCCCCGGCGGGGGACACGCCGACCCGTGTCGTGGAGCCCATCGCCCGGGACGAGACGGACTCGCCCACCCAGCCGGTCACCGCGGATTCCTCGGTCGCCGATCCGGGCGAGGCCGAACCCGAGGAGGCCGCCGCCGAGGGAGACGCCCCGGTGATGAACTACTTCGTCCAGCTGGGCGCCTTCGGTGACGAGGAGCGGGCCCTCGCGCTCTATGAGGAGGTCGCGGCTCGGGATATCGATGTCCGGGTCGTGCGCGTCGAGGGTAGTCAGTTCACCCACGTGCGCGTGGGCCGATTCGCGGAGCGCTCGGCAGCTGTCGAACTCCTCGAGGAGCTGACCGCACAGGGCATCAGAGCGGCGCTGGTCCGTGACGACCGCGAGGAGCGGCCGGCCGGAAACTGAGGAAGCCGGTCAGCCGGCCGGCATCCCGGAATTCCACAGGTCCACGACGATCTTCCACGACCCGTCGGCCTGCTTCTTCCACGTGTGGAAGTCCCGCACCACGTCACGCCCCGGTTCTTCACCGTCACGATGTATGGTGATGTCACCGATCGCGAAGGTCCATCCGATGTCTCCGGAGGCCGCGACCTCCACACGGATGAGTTCGAAATCGAGCTCGACCCCCGGCGTCACGATGAAGCCGAACTGGTAGTTCTGCACACCCTGGAGCCCCTCGTCGACGATCTCCGCGTTCGGCGGGATCATGATGGCGGTTTCGTCATACATCGCGACCACCGCCTCCGAGTCCTTCGCCGATGCAGCGGCCTGGTACGCCAGCGCAGCAGCGGTGAGGGCTTCGAGTTCCGCCTCGCGGCTCGTGTCTGCCGCGGTCGAGGTATCCGACTGGCAGGCGGTAAGGAGGATCGGGACGGCGAGTGTCGTCACGACTGCGCGCAGGATGCCACGCCCTTCGCCGGCCCGCGTCATACCGCCTCCATGACACGCTTCAGCCGTATCTGGACCTCCTCGGCCATCGGACCGAGGTCGTCCCTGCCCGCGACTGCGAGCTGCTGGACCGGATCGAGGATCGAGACGACGGACGTGCCGGCCTCGGCCCCCTCGTAGACGACGACATTGCACGGCAGGAGGAGACCGATGTCGTCCTCTTCGGTGAGCGCCTGGTGTGCGAGAGGTGGGTTGCATGCGCCCAGAATCCGGTACGGACGAAAGTCGACATCGAGCTTGGTCTTGAAGGCTGCCTGGATGTCGATCTCACTCAGGACGCCGAAGCCCTCGGCCGCCAGAGCGTCCCGGACCTTCGCTTCGGCATCCTCGACCGATGCGTTCAGGATCTTCTTGAAGCCATAGCTCAGTTCGTTGCTCATCATGCGTCTCCGATGGTTCCGACATACTTCGCGGGAATGGGATAGTCTCTCGTTTCGGCCTGCCAGAAGACCGAGACGACCCACCAGCGGGTGCCGTCGTACAGGAGCTGGAACGAGTTGATCCCGCGCTGGAAGGGCCGGGTGTCTGCGCGACTGCGAAACGACACGTATGTGCTGAAGACGTGGGCGATGTTGCCGAAACGCTCGGTCACGCGGCCTACCTCGGCCTCGACGAACCCGTCCCGCTCGAGGGTCTCCCCGATTCGGCGAGGGTAGTCGCTCGGGGGGATGATGGCACGGCCCCATCGCCCGTCATCCGTCGGTCCGGTGGGGCTGAGGGTCGCCTCTTCCAGAAAGAGCGTGTTCCAGCGATCCCAGTCGCGCGCCTCTCCGGCGTCTCCGGAAATGACGTCATAGACGGCGGTGATGATGGCGTCGATTGACTCGACGTCTGCCGGATCGGCGTCCTGCGCACGCATCGCCTCCGGGAGTACGAGGACCAGCGCGGTGGCCGCGGCGAGCGCCACGAAAGGGCGCGCCCGATGCGTGAGGAGACCGGGTATCCGGATCATGTTGGACTTCCTCGAAGTAGTGGTTTCAGGCGCAGGCGAGACCGAGTCCGGTCATCTTACCGCGACCTCGTCTTGAGCGCCCTTCCTACCGAGATAAGTTCACAGATGGCTTCGGGCGACACACCCCTCATGCAGCAGTGGCGGGAAGCGAAATCCCGCCATCGGGATTCGCTGCTCTTTTTCCGCGTGGGCGACTTTTACGAACTCTTCCACGGGGACGCGGAGGAGGGCGCCAGGCTTCTGGGTCTGACGCTCACGTCGCGGAACAACGGAGCCGCGGCTCGCGTGCCGCTGGCCGGCGTCCCGGCCAAGGCGCTCGACGACTACCTGGCCCGACTCGTGAAGATGGGGCGCCGCGTCGCCATCTGCGATCAGGTCGAGGATCCTGCTCAGGCCAAGGGCATCGTGAAGCGGGAAGTCACGGAGACGGTGACGCCCGGCACGGTGCTGGCCGACGGCCTCCTTACCGAGCGCAAGAACAACTTCCTCGTCTCGGTGGTGGGTGCCGGCGACCGCGCGTACTCGGTCGCCGCGCTCGACGTCTCCACCGGGGAGATGGTGGTTCAGGCGGTCCCCGCCGAAGAACTGCGAGCCGAGCTCGGGCGACTCGAGCCCTCGGAAGTCCTGGTGCCTCGCGCCCTCGCCGAGGATGGGGAATTGGACCGTGCGGTCCCAGCCGGCGTTCCGCGGACCGTCCGGGACGACTGGATGTTCGAGGAGGACGTGTGTGGCCCGGAGCTGCTTCGCGTCTTCGCGCTCCAATCGCTGGACGGTCTCGGTTTCCAGTCGGACGATACCGCGCTGGTGCGGGTGGCGGGCTCTCTCATTCAGTACCTCGGAGAGATCCGGCCGGCCGGCGTGACGCACCTGAAGCCGGTCCGCATCCAGCGGCCCGGGCGGGTGATGCTGCTCGACGAAATGACGCGCCGAAACCTCGAATTGATCGAGCCGATGCGCGGAGGGGAGGAAGGAGGCACGCTCCTCGACGTGCTCGATGACACCGTGACGGCGATGGGTGGACGTCAGCTGCGGCGCTGGGTGCTGGAACCGCTCGTCGGGTCCGCGGAGATCTGGGCTCGCCAGGACGCCGTGACCGAACTGGTGGAGACACCCGAGCTGAGGCAGCGTCTCCGCGATGCTCTGTCCGGTGTGAGCGATCTCGAGCGTCTCGCTGGAAAATTCGGCACGCTGCGCGTCGCTCCCCGAGACCTCATGAGCCTGCGTCGGTCACTGGAGCGGCTCCCGGCGATCAAGGAGTCGTGTTCCGGGGCGTCGTCCGAGCTCGTCGGCTCGCTCGGAGTGGAGATCGACCTGCTGGAGGATGTCCAGGACCTGCTTGCCCGGGCGATCGCCGATGATCCGCCGGCGACCCTCCAGGACGGAGGTGTCATCCGGGAGGGGTGGTCGTCCGAGCTCGATGACATCCGTGCAGTGCGGGACGGAGCGCGGGACTTCATCGCGAGCCTGCAGGTGCGCGAGCGAGAACGGACGGGGATCGGCTCACTCAAGGTCGGTTTCAACAAGGTCTTCGGATATTACCTGGAGGTCACGAAGGCCAACCTGGACAAGGTCCCCGACGATTACGTCCGCAAGCAGACGCTCACCAACGGAGAGCGGTACTTCACGCCCGAGCTGAAGGAGTGGGAGGAGAAGGTCTTCGGGGCGGAGGACCGGATTGGAGGCCTTGAGGTCGAGCTCTTCTCCGCCGTGCGCGAACAGGTCGGTCAGGCCGTCACCCGCCTCCAGGATGCTGGCGCGCGCGTGGCGTCCCTGGACGTTCTCAGCACGCTTGCCCAGGTGGCGGTCCGCCGCGAGTACGTTCGCCCTGAGGTCCACACCGGTTTCGATCTGGAGATCCGCGCCGGCCGACACCCGGTCGTGGAGACGATGATGCCTCGCGAGGAATTCATCCCGAACGATCTCGTGCTCGATGACGACGGATACATCGTCGTACTCACCGGGCCGAACATGGCGGGTAAGAGCACCGTTCTCCGCCAGATCGGCCTGATTCAACTCCTGGCACAGATCGGCTCGTTCGTACCGGCGGATGCCGCCCGCCTCCCGATCGCGGACCGGATCTTCACGCGTGTCGGCGCGTCCGACAATCTGGCTCGCGGTCAGTCCACATTCATGGTGGAAATGAGCGAGACTGCGGCGATCGTGCACGGGGCGACAGACCGGAGCCTCGTCCTCTTGGACGAGATCGGGCGCGGGACGTCCACGTATGACGGGGTGTCGATTGCGTGGGCGGTGACCGAGCACGTGCACGAGCACATCGGTGCCAAGACGGTCTTCGCCACCCATTACCACGAGCTCACACAGCTCGGGGATCTGCTGGATGGCGTGAAGAACATGAACGTGTCCGTGCGCGAGGTCGGAGACGAGATCGTCTTCCTGCGCAGGCTCGCCGACGGGGGCGCCGACCGTTCGTACGGGATCCAGGTGGCCCGCCTGGCCGGACTTCCCGACGGGATCGTGGCTCGTGCGCGGGAACTTCTGTCCGAGCTGGAGGGAACACATACCGGAGGCGGTGAGGGGCTGGGGCGCCACGGCGTACACCGGCCGGAATCGGAGCCGCCACCGGATCAGCTTTCCATGTTTGGTGCAGAGCACCCGATCATCGCGCGCCTCAGGGCGCTCGATCCCGACGAACTCTCGCCGCGGGATGCTCTCGCGATCTTGTACGAACTTGGCAGCGTCACGCGACGCGGGGATGACGGTTGAGGCCAACCCGAGCAGTTCTGGGTCTGATTGTCGGCGCGACGTCCGTTGCGTGCGGTGTCGATGCGGAGATCGAACAGCCCCGGCCCCTCTCGGCCGAGATTCCGATCGAGTACCCTCTCCAGATGTGGGACGAGGACATGGAGGGGGAGACGCTCCTCCGAGTCCGGGTGGGAGACACCGGCGGCGTCGACAGCGTCGAAGTCGTCGAATCCTCGGGGCACCTCTCGTTCGACTCTGCCGCCGTACGGGGGGCACGCGAATTGCGGTTCTCGCCGGCACGGCAGGACGGAAAGCGAATCGAGGTCTGGGCTCATGTGCCCGTCCGGTTCTCCAAACGTCCACGGCCGGACACATTGGGTATCGAACCGAACCCTTGAGCCCCTCCGAAAGGAACACACATGGCTGAGCGCCATCTCCGGCCGTACGACAGCGTCCTCGACCTCATCGGCTGGACGCCGATGGTCCGTCTGCACTCGGTCACGGACGGTAGTCCCACGCCCGTGTACGCCAAGTGTGAGTTCTTCGGGCCCGGCGGTTCGATCAAGGATCGAATCGGGGTGGCGATGATCGAGGCCGCGGAAGCCGAGGGCACGCTGAAGCCCGGCGGTACGGTTGTCGAAGCGACCGGAGGAAATACGGGCCTTGCACTCGCGATGGCCGCATCGCTCAAGGGATACAAGTGCATCTGCACGATGCCCGACAAGATGAGCAGCGAGAAGGTCAAGCTCCTGCGTGCGTTCGGGGCCGAAGTCGTGATCACGCCGACGGCCGTACCGCCCGATCATCCGGATCACTATCTGGTAAAGGCCCGGAGCATTGCGGCCGAGACTCCGGGGGCCGTGATGGCGGACCAGTTCTACAATCAGGCGAACCCGAATGCGCATTACGCATCGACAGGACGCGAGATCTGGGAGCAGAGCGAGGGGCGTGTCACCCACTTCGTCGCGTCAGCCGGTACGGGCGGCACGATCACGGGGGTCGGGCGCTATCTGAAGGAGCAGAATCCGGACGTGACGATCGTCGGCGTCGACCCCGACGGCTCGATGATCGCGCCGTTCTTCAACACGGGAGAGAAGGTCGAGGGGCACCCCTACAAGGTGGAGGGGATCGGGAACGACAAGATTCCGGGCACGCTCGACCTCGACGTCGTGGATGAATACCTCAGCTTCGGCGACGGCGAGGCGTTCCGTATGGCGCGCAGGGTGTCTCGGGAGGAGGGACTGTTCGCCGGGGGCTCAGCCGGACTCCTGGTACATGCGGCCGTCGACGTGGCCAGAAGGGTCGACGATCCGGACGCGTTCGTCGTGACCCTCGTGTGCGACTGGGGGGAGCGATACCTGAGTAAGACCTACGACGACGACTGGATGCGCGAGAACGGCTTTCTGGAGCGGCCGAAGCGCAACACGGTGCTCGAGGTGCTCGAGGCGAAAGACAGCCGGGTCGGGTCGCTGGTCAGCGTCGAGCCGACGACGCCTGTTCGGATCGCTCTCTCGGCGATCACGGCCCACGATATCGGTCAGCTCCCGGTGATTCGGGACGATACGTGCCTCGGGTCGATCACCGAGGGTCGACTCATGGCCCAGGTGATCGAGGATCCGACACTCCTCGACAAACCGGTCGAGTCGATCATGGGTGCTCCGTTCCCCGTGCTCGAGGGTCATGTTGACGGGGAAGAGGTCCGGCCTCTGCTGGCACGTGACAACGCCGCGTGCCTCATACGAGAGGGTGGGGCTCTGGTCGGTATCATCACCCGGTACGACCTCGTTCGTGCGATGACGGCGTGACCGGCGGGGCTCGACGGTGAAGGTCGCGGTCCTCATGGGTGGGACATCCGACGAACGGGACGTATCGCTCGCCTCGGGTGCGCAGGTCGCCGCCGCGCTACGTGAAGCGGGGCACGACGTCCTTGCGGTCGACACGGTGTTCGGCCTCCTCCCGCCCGAGACCGAGGCAGCGCTCGTCTCGTCGGGTGTGGGCGAGCTTCCACCCCAGGCGAACGCACTCGCGTCGATGGACGAGGGCGGGACGGTCGAACTCGTACGAAGTGCGGCACTCTCCGAGGTGGATGTCTTCTTTCTCGCGCTTCATGGTGGGAGTGGTGAGGACGGGACGATTCAGGCTCTCCTGGATGTAGCGGGGGTGGCGTACACGGGGAGTGATCGACTCGGTTGCTCGCTCGCGATGGACAAGGAAGTCACCAAGCGCCTCCTGAGGGATGCGGGCATTCCGACACCGGATTGGCTGGTTGGGCCGGCCACTGCGGACGAAGTTGAAAAGGCGCTCGGTCTTCCCGTGATCGTCAAAGCCGCCGGTGGCGGTTCGTCGCTGCGACTCGTGCTCGCCCATGACCGATCTGAACTCGACGACGTCATAGCCGAGAGCGCGAGGTGGGACGACGTCGTCCTGTTCGAGCGATACCACGCCGGTCGGGAGTTCACCGTCGGTGTCGTGGGACGGGCGACGTATCCGGTCGGGGAGATCGTGCCGAAGCACGAAATCTTCGATTACGAATGCAAGTATCAGCCGGGCATGGCCCAGGAGATCTTCCCGGCGGAGATCTCTGTTGCGTTGTCCGATCGGCTGCGTTCGCTGGCCCTCGAGGTTCACGATGCCCTGCGGCTGCGGGACTACTCGCGCGTCGACTTCATCGTCGACGACGACGGCGAGCCGCGGTGCCTGGAAGCGAACGCGCTACCCGGTATGACGGCGAACAGCCTTCTGCCCAAGGGCGCTGCAGCGGCCGGAATCGGGTTCCCGGAGCTATGCGACCGGATCACCCGACTCGCGCATGCACGGTCACGGCGCCATCCTTCCTGACCTCCTCGGGCGGTGGATGGCCACTCGAGCCTCGGGGGCGAGCAGGGCGGACATTCAGGAACCTGCTCCTCAGGCGGGGGTTCGATAGGCTCCCGTGATCGGGATGTCCCAACAGACGATCAGGTGAACCGGACTCCATGAGCTACCAACGCGGCTTCGGATACGATTCCCTCGGCATGTCGCTGCGTCCGACGCCGATGGTGAAGAGGCTGCTGATCGCGAACGTCGTGGTCTTCGCGGTGACGCTGTTGCTCCCGGCGGTGGTGGGCGATTGGCTCGCATTCCAGCCGACCCGGATCGTCTTCCGGCCGTGGGCGCCGCTCACCTACATGTTCGTTCATGCCAGCCTTGGGCACCTGTTCTTCAACATGCTCATGCTCTTCTTCTTCGGCCCTCCGCTCGAGGGGCGTTGGGGGGAGCGGGAGTTTCTGAAGTTCTACCTGATCTGCGGGCTCGGCGGCGCGGTTCTCAGCTTTCTCTTTCTGCCGAATTCGATCGTAGGTGCGTCCGCCGCGCTGTACGGCGTCATGATTGCATTCGCGATGAACTGGCCGCGGGCACCGATCTACGTATTCGGCATCTTTCCCGTCGAGGCGCGGTTCCTGGTCGGGTTCATGGCGCTGGTTGCGCTCCTCAGCGCGACGGGGAGTGCGGAAGGAAGCAACGTCGCTCACCTCGCTCACCTCGGTGGTCTGATCACCGGATGGATCTACCTGAAGGCCGATTGGCGGGCGGGGGCAGCGATCGGCAACGTGCGTAAAGCCGCGACCAGAACGCGTCGACTGGCGATTGTTCCGCGGGACGAGTCCGATGAGGAGCCGGTTCGGTCACGTGTCGGCGTGAAACACGACCGGGAGACGGCCTTGTACGACAAGGTCGACGCGGTGCTCGACAAGATCTCTGCGGAGGGCATGTCCGCTCTCACACCAGAAGAACTCGAGCTTCTGGACCAGGTGTCGAGGAAGCACCGGACCAACTAGTCCGGTCATCGCGGCTGCTGCGTCGTCTCCGCGTCCCCGAGTCGCCGAAACGCCATCTGACCCGATGTGATCCCGGCCTCGCCGCTGCTGTGAGTCGGGAACCCGAGGCCCCGGTTGCTAGCGGAAATCGGCCCGCCTACAATCGGTTCCCCCTGTCGCGGGATCTCGCGCGAGGTCCCCGGGGACAGCTTGAAGGGGCCCGCCGTCAGCCAAACCCGGATACGTGCGGGTCCTGCCTCATCGAACGCAGGAGGATTCCGCATGGCGTCGGCCAAGGAGTACACCACCGACCACATTCGCAATGTCGCGGTCCTCGGTCACGGTGGTTCGGGTAAGACCACGCTCATCGACGCGCTCTGTTTCGTATCCGGAACGTCGAAGCGCCTCGGTAAGGTGGACGACGGTACGGCGCTCACGATGCATACGCCGGAGGAGCACGCGCACGAGATCTCCATCCAGCTCACGCCCGCGTACGCGGAGCACATGGATACGAAGGTCAACCTTCTTGATACCCCGGGCTACCTGGACTTCACGGGTGAGGCGCTGTCTGCCGTGCGCGTCGCGGACGCGGCGATCATCGTGGTGAGTGCGACGGCGGGGGTCGAAGTCGGGACGGAGCGCGTCTGGCGGTACTGCGAGGACCGCGGGATCCCGCTGATCTTCTTCGTCTCGATGATGGACAAGGAGCACGCGGACTTCGAAGGCGTCTTTCAGCAGATCAAGACCCGCCTCACGGAGCAGGCGCTGCCGGTCGAGATCCCGGTGGACGAGGGCGACGATTTCCACGGCATCATCAACCTCTTCAGCGAAAAAGCCCACATCTACAAGGCGGGCACGACGACGGGGGAATACGAGGAGTTGGAGATCCCCGACGAACTCCAGGACAAGGAAGCCCAGTGGGAGACCGAGCTACAGGAAACACTCGCGACCACGGACGAACAGCTTCTGGAAGCTTATCTCGAGGGCGGCCACATCTCTCGCGAGGAAGCGATCGACGCCATGGCTCGGGGCATGGCCCGCAAGGAAGTGTTCCCGGTGTTCTGTGGTGCCCCCAACAAGACCTATGGAATTCGCGCCCTTCTCAGGAAGCTCGTCGAGCTGTGTCCGAATCCATCGGAAGCGGCGGCCGAGGTCGTGGGTGAGACCGAGTACGTCGCCGAGGACGGCGGACCCTTGGCCGCTCTGGTGTTCAAGACGGCGGCGGAGCCGCATGTCGGCGAACTCTCCTACTTCCGGATCTTCTCCGGTTCGGTGTCCAACGGGGCGGAGGTGTCGAACGCGTCGGATGGGAAGACCGAAAAGCTGAATCACCTGTCGATTCCGCTCGGCAAGGAGCGGAACGAGGTGGGCACGTTGCACGCCGGAGATATCGGTGTGGTCGCCAAGCTCAAGCACACGCATACCAACGACACGCTGTGCAGCGTCGGCGAGCAGACCCCGCTCACCCCGATCGAATTCCCGAGCGCGGATATCGCGATCGCGATCAGAGGTGCGACTCGTGGGGACGAGGACAAGCTGGGAGAGGTGCTGCCGAAGCTTCACGAAGAGGATCCGACATTTTCGGCTGCGTTCAACCCCGAGCTTCACCAGACGATCGCCCGGGGTGTCGGCGAGCTTCACCTGGACGTCCAGTTCGAGCGGATGGAACGCAAGTACGGGGTGAAGGTCGAGACCGAGCAGCCGAAGATTGCGTACCGTGAGACGATCACGAGGCAGGCCGAAGGACAGGGTCGGCACAAGAAACAGTCCGGCGGGCGCGGCCAGTTCGGAGACTGCTGGATTCGCCTTCGGCCGAATCCTCGTGGGGCCGGGTACGAGTTCGTCGATTCGATCAAGGGCGGGGTGATACCGGGCAAGTACGTCCCGTCCGTCGACAAGGGGATTCGCGAGGCCGCCGTTCGGGGTGTGATCGCTGGGTACCCCCTCGTAGACTTCGCTGCGGAGTGCTACGACGGCTCGTACCACTCGGTGGACTCGTCGGATATCGCGTTCAAGCTGGCTGGCTCGATCGCCTTCAGGTCGGTGGCCGAGAAGTGCCGCCCCGTCCTTCTCGAGCCTGTCGTCGAGGTCACCGTCACGACCCCGGACGAGTACGTCGGTGACGTCATGGGCGACCTCACGTCACGACGCGGCAAGGTTCAGGGCATGGACCCCAACTCGGGCCGCACCCACGTGCGTGCGCTCGTCCCCGAATCCGAGCTGTACAAGTATGCCGCGACACTTCGGTCGATGACGCAGGGACGGGCTCACCACAGCCGCAAGCTGGCCGGGTACGAGCCCGCGCCTGATTCCGTGGTGCAGAAGGTTCGCGCGGAACGTGAGCAAGAGGCTGCAGAGTAGAGCCCACATCAGTCCATCGATCGCCATCCGCGGCGGGGGTAACCTCGGCCGGGCTCTCGCCGAAGGATGGCTCGCGCCCGGACACGTCGCCTCAAGGAAAACCCACCTCGTGGATGAGACCGACCGCGTGAACCGACGCCTCGCGGGTGCGCGATTGCGGGTCGAAATGAGACGAGGCATCGGGGGGCTGAGCTCGCCTGCGCGCGAAGGGGCGGCCACGCCGACGAAACGGTCGAGCGAGAACTCGCGCCCCGGTAGTAACCGATTGTATAATCCGGGGTAACCCAGTCCGGCGCAGAGCAATCTGTGCCACTCAAGAAATTTTCTTGGGCTCAGCGCGCGCGAGGGACCACCGGGGCCGCGACGACGAAGGCGCGCACTGAGCTCTGATCGACGTTTGCACACCACTGGAGTCTTCATGCGCCGCGTGGCGACACTCTATCGGACCACCGTCGGGAAGAAGGTCCTGATGGCGTTGTCCGGAGTCGTGCTGTTCGGGTTCGTGTTCGCGCACATGCTCGGCAACCTCAAGATGCTCGTTCCACCGTCGGACGGGCATTTCGCGATGGATGTGTACGCAGAGTTCCTTCGCGAGGCCGGGTACCCACTGCTGCCTCACGGTGGCCTGCTCTGGATTGCCCGACTGGTGCTGCTCGGTGCCGTCGGAATCCACGTTCTCTCCGCCGTGCAACTCGCCCAGCTGAGTCGAGCGGCGCGCCCCTCCGGCTACGCCAGGGAAGACAGTCTCAGCCTGTCGTACGCATCCCGCACGATGCGTTGGGGAGGGGTGATCCTGCTTCTTTTCGTGGTGTATCATATCCTGCATTTCACCACCGGTCAGGCGCACTCGTCCTTCGAGTACGGCGCGGTGCACCAGAACTACGTCAACGCCTTCCAGAACCCGGCGATCTTTTTCCTCTACCTGATCGCGCAGTCGGCACTCTGCCTCCACCTGTATCACGGAGTCTGGAGCTTTTTTCAAACGCTCGGCCTGAGCCACCCCAAGTACAACCACCTTCGGCGCCCCTTTGCAGCGGGCTTTGCGATCGTGGTCTTCGTCGGGTTTCTCACGCCGCCGACGCTGGTCCTCGCCGGCGTCATTTCGTAGCGCTTCGGCGCTGAGAAGGGTCAGTCCGATATGGAGCTGAACAGCCACGTCCCGTCGGGACCGATTGCCCAGAAATGGGACAAGCATCGCTTCGACATGAAGCTGGTGAACCCGGCGAACAAGCGGAAATACGACGTCATCATCGTCGGTACGGGGCTTGCCGGTGCGTCTGCGGCCGCGACGATGGGCGAGCTCGGATACAACGTGAAGGTCTTCACGTACCACGACTCACCCCGGCGCGCGCATTCGATCGCGGCGCAGGGAGGCATCAACGCCGCCAAGAATTATCAGAACGACGGCGACAGCATCTTCCGCCTCTTCTACGATACCGTGAAGGGTGGTGATTTCCGGTCACGTGAAGCGAACGTGTACCGGCTGGCCCAGATCAGCCTGAACATCATCGATCAGGCGGTCGCGCAGGGGGTGCCCTTCGCCCGAGAGTATGGCGGTCTCCTCGCGAACCGGTCCTTCGGTGGTGCGCAGGTGTCGAGGACGTTCTATGCGCGTGGCCAAACCGGTCAGCAGCTGCTTCTCGGGTGCTACCAGGCGCTCGAGCGTCAGATCCACGAGGGCACGGTAGAGATCGCGACGCGCCATGAAATGATGGACGTCATCATGATCGACGGGGTCGCCCGCGGCATCGTCACCCGTGACCTCGTCTCCGGTGAGATGAGGTCGTTCACCGCGGATGCCGTGGTCCTCGCCACCGGCGGGTACTCGAACGTCTTCTTTCTCTCGACCAACGCGAAGCACTGCAACGTCACCGCCACCTGGCGAGCTCATCGACGGGGTGCCGGCTTCGCGAATCCGTGCTACACGCAGATTCACCCGACCTGTATCCCACCGTCGGGAGACTATCAGTCGAAGTTGACCCTGATGAGCGAGTCGCTGAGGAACGACGGACGCATCTGGGTTCCGAAGGAAGCGGGAGACAGCCGCCCCGCGGGTCAGATCTCCGAGGACGAGCGCGATTATTACCTCGAGCGCTTTTACCCGTCCTTCGGGAACCTGTCACCCCGTGACATCGCGTCGCGCCGAGCCAAGGAGATGGTGGACGACGGGCACGGGGTCGGAAAGCTCAAGAACGGCGTCTATCTCGACTTCAAGGACGCGATCGCCCGACTCGGACAGGATGCGATCAGTGAGCGGTACGGCAACCTGTTCGCCATGTACGAAAAGATCACCGGCGAGGACCCGTACACGCAGCCGATGCGGATCTATCCGGCGCCGCATTACACGATGGGCGGACTCTGGGTCGACTATGACCTCATGACGAACGTGCCCGGCCTCTTTGCCATCGGCGAGGCGAACTTCTCCGATCACGGGGCCAATCGCCTCGGCGCGAGCGCGCTCATGCAGGGTCTCGCAGATGGCTACTTCGTGATCCCGCTCACCATTGGAAACTACCTGGCGCGCATCAGTCACACCGACGTGCCCGACGATCACGCGGCGGTTAAGGATACGGAGCGAGAGGTGAAGGACCGCCTCGACCGGCTTATGTCCGCGGATGGGAAGAGGACGGTCGATTCCTTCCACATCGAGCTGGGTCGCATCATGTGGAATGCGTGCGGCATGGAGCGGAGCGAGTCCGGGCTCAAGGATGCGCTCGCAAGAATTCCCGAACTACGCGACGAATTCTGGCAGGATGTCCGAGTGCCGGGCTCGGCGGCCGATTTGAACCAGTCGCTTGAAAAGGCCGGCCGGGTGGCGGACTTCATGGAGTTCGCCGAGGTGATGTGCTACGACGCTCTCGCGCGGGACGAGTCGTGCGGGGCGCACTACCGTGTCGAGCACACGACGGCGGACGGCGAGGCCAAGCGAGACGACGTGAACTTCGCGCACGTGGCGGTGTGGGAGTTCAACGGCGTCGGAGAAGCGCCCTCGCGGCACGAGGAAGAACTGGTATTCGACAACGTTCAGCTCTCCACGCGGAGCTACAAATAGATGAAGCTGACTCTCCACGTCTGGCGTCAGAACGGACCCGGAGATGCCGGACGACATGAACGGTATGAGGCGCCTGACGTCTCGGAGCACATGTCGTTTCTCGAGATGCTCGATGTCGTCAACGAGCGTCTGACCGAGGACGGCAAGGAGCCTATCGCGTTCGAGCACGACTGTCGCGAGGGCATCTGTGGCACGTGCGGCATGATGATCAACGGAGTTCCGCATGGTCCGAAATCGCTGACGACCGCCTGTCAGCTTCATATGCGATCGTTCAAGGACGGTGATGAGATCTGGATCGAGCCGTGGCGCGCGTCCGCGTTTCCGGTGCTCAAGGATCTGGTCGTCGATCGGAGTGGCTTCGATCGGATCATTCAGGCCGGCGGCTACATCTCGGTTCGGACCGGGTCGGCTCCCGACGGCAATGCGATCCCGATCCGGAAGGAAGACGCGGACGCGGCCTTCGACGCGGCGACGTGCATCGGGTGCGGCGCGTGCGTCGCGGCGTGTCCCAATGCATCGGCCATGCTGTTCACCGCCGCGAAGGTCACGCACCTGGCGAAGGTTCCTCAGGGCCAGACCGAGCGATGGGACCGCGTGCTCTCGATGGTCGATGCCCACGATTCCGAAGGGTTCGGCAACTGCACGAACCACGGCGCGTGCCAGGAAGCGTGTCCCAAGGGGATCTCGATCGACTACATCGCCCAGCTGAATCGTGATCTGATCAAGGCGACGCTCTCGGCCAAGCCGGTGGAGTCGGGGAAGGACGCCTGACGCTACCCCGAGCTTCAGCGCCCCGTCGTGTCCGGGGGCATCATGTGCTCGCTGTGGTCCATGCCGGACATTCCGGGAGAAGAGTCCGCGTCCATCGGCATCCCGCTCATCGGCATGTCCATCGGCATCCTCAATTCGGCCAGGCGCTGCATTTCGCGGAGGCCCGCCACCATCGAGTCGGGTACGAGCGTCCACGTGTAGTCGATGACCAGCCGGACCTGATCGTCGGTCAGCGGGGCCGGTGGCATCGCCGGGGGCACGCCTGATTGGATGAGCTGCACCAGCTGGTCCATCGGGTGATGCCCGAGGTGGTCCAGCAGGCTCGGAGGCGCGATCGGGAGGTTCGCTGCGATCGGGCCGTTCCCGAGCGCTCGATCGCCATGGCAAGCCACACAGTAGGTCTCGTACAGCGCAGCGCCTTCGCTGACCACCACAGCCTCTTCACCACCGCAGGCTCCGAGTGTGAACACGATCGCGAGACCCGAGATCCACACCCTCACGTCGGCCTGATTGTTCATATGCTGAAAGGGATCAAGTGCTGAAGTGGATCAAGGTTTGGTGGAGTGAACCAATATCGCCGTGAGCACGATGACGCCGGCTGCAAGACCGACCTCCCATGCTCCCCGCCGCCGGATGATCCGAACCCCCTCCGCACGGTCGCTGACGGGCACCCCCTGGCGCCAGTTCCAGAACCCGAGCCCCAGGATGGCCAGGACGATCCCGATCTTGCCGAAAAGGACGCGGCCGTACCCGGTCGTCCAGAGATCGGACACGTCAGTGAGGTGCGTCCATGAGAGGCCGATGCCCATCATGACCAGAGTCCCACCCGCGGCGAGCGCCATCGGGGAGAAGCGTTGGATTTGTGCCCCGAAGGTGGCCGGGCTCTGTCCCTCGCCCCTGCTGGATCTCGCGCCCATGAGGATCACCGCGAGCGTCCCGATCCAGCTTCCAGCGGCCAGAGTGTGCAAGGCGTCGGCGGCCAGGGCGGCGGTGCGCCACGAGTCCACGCCCATCGCATGCCCCGACGTGGCCAGCGTCGTGACGAGCGCGAAACTGAGGAGGGTGAGCACCCACCAGGGGGCGCCTACGCGGAGGCTGGAGGCGCCGCGCTCCACCTCGGCCGAGGGTCGCAGACCGAGCCAGAGCGTCATGGTGATGCTCATGATCACCACGCCCTGAGCCATCCACACCGTGCCCCAGGCGGTCTGGAACAGGAGAAGCGAAACATCGTCCCACAGCGGAGCGAAGGGGTCACGGAAGGCCATGACCTGAACCACCATGCGAAGGCCCCACGCCACGATCAGGGCGAGGGCGGTCCGTCGTGTCCAGTGAAGGACCGTCTGAGCCATGGCGCTGAGCTCGGCGCCCACGTCGACCGCACTGACCGAGGCCCCGGGGGCGACGACGACGCGCCACGACACGCAACCCACGAAGAGGATGGTCGCAGCAAAGAGGAGTGCCTGCTGGACCGTCGTAAGGAGCCAGATCAAGGGCCGGCCACCTCGAAGGTGAAGTCACCCCGCATAACGTGGCCGTCGTCGGCGATGCACCGCCACTGCACGACGTATCGACCAGCGGGCAGGGCGGGGTCGAGCTGAACGGACAGTTGCTTCGGATCGTTCGCGTCGGCCTCGGGCGGACTGCTGCGTACGAGCCTTCGGGATGAATTGACCACGCGAATCGACGCCCCGCGCATGAGGGGCGCGTCGGAAAAGAACAGCCGAACCTCGGTGACGCCCCCGTCGACGGTCTGATCATCCTCGGGGAAGGAGGCCTCCAGGGTGATATGCGGTGTCACGGTCGCGCTCGACACCGCATGAGGGGGCAGAGCAGGGCGCTCGAGTGTCGTCGTCGACGGTGCGGCTGCGCCCAGTACCACGAACGCAAGCGAAAGCACCCCGAGAGTGCCGAACTTCTTGCCCCATCGCGCTGTACGACTCATCGCACCTCTGCCCCGGAAGGCCCGGTTGCTGCCTCGAATCACCTTGGCCATCATGGGATTGAGCTCTCCGAGCAACAACCCCCGAGCCGTCGGCCTACAGGTATGACTTCTCCGATCCTTCGCGTGTTCCTCGCTCTCGGTGTCGCTGCGTCGGCAGGCGTCGTCGAGACGGAGGCGCAGCAGGCCGGGGAATTCGGGGCGGCCGAGGCGCTTCGCGCGCGGCATCCCGACGTGGTCGAGATGCTGGACCGGCTCGATCAGGCGCACGGGCTGCTCTTTCACGAATTGGCCATCGAAGGGGAGGTCGTTCGTGGGAGCGGAAGCGACCTGCCGACGTTCGGGTTCGAATTCGACATGATCGACCGGATGACGTTCCTGGTGCAGGGCGAGGGCGTGCCGGAGGACGGCGAGCTGGCCCGGGCGGGTTTCGATGCGCTCGGGCCCAGAGCGGCTGGGATCATTCGCTGGGGACAGGCCTTCCAGCGAGAAGTCATCTCGATCCTCGCGGACGAAACGCTCGTGGACCGAAACGACGCGCTCGCAGCCGCTGTGGAGGTCTACCGGAGTCGTCCCGAGGCGGCGCTGACCAGCGCTCCCAAGAACATGGACATTCTGTATGACCATGCGTATGCGCTCGGCTTTCGCACCGGGTATGCGGACCTCGACGGGTTCATCTGGGCGGGTCACTGGTTCCGTCTCGCGGTGACCGAACCACTGACGGACATCGATCCCGGTCCGGAGCGCATGGAGGGCATCGATACCGTCACCACGCGATACTTCGCCAAGCTGACGTACGGGGAGCCGCCGCAGTTCTTCCCGAGTGAGATTCCGCTGGCGCCGGCGATTGCCCCCGGCCTGATCTGGATGAGCGCGGACGCGGCGATGATCTGGGACAATCTGAGCATGTATCTGGAGGTCCTCTCCGATGTGCTCGCGGCACCGGCGACTCCGGATGTGCCGGGCGCGATCGAGGCCACGACGGATTTCTTCCAGGATCCCGAACTGGCCGTCACCGATCAGGATGAGTGGGAGATCATGGCGTTACGTCACGGGATCTTCTTCCAGGGAGGGTACCCGCTCACGGTGATGACCGAGAGTGAACGGAACGTCGATGGTCACGCGGCCCATCTCAGTGGGGGCGGAGGGGGACCGGGACTCACCATCCCTGGCATGCCCCGCAGCAGATGAGGGTCCCCGCAGTGCTGTGGGGACTCGCCGGAGCGGGGGTGCTCGGTCTCGGCGCCTGCGGCGATGCTCCTGCCGAGCTTCCGACAACGCTCGAGGGGTTGATGCTCGACACGCTGGTCGAGATCGGGGCGGAGTCGGGAGCTTCATACGAGACGTTCCAGGGCATCTGGGACATCGAGGCCGATGCGGAGGGTCGGCTTGCGGTTCTCGACCTGGGTGGACCTGCCGTGCACGTCTTCGACTCGGATGGCAGGCACGTTGCGTCGCTCGACGCGACAGGGCTGGAGGAGGGGCAACTCGATCGACCGTCGGGGATCGCGTGGAGTGAGCCGGGCGAGTTGATGGTATGGGATCCCGGGAGCTCGTGGGTCTCGTCGTTCGACGTGGGTGCCTCGATCGAGTTCGAGGATCGCTGGCGGGCGTTCGCGTTCGGTGAGACCGGCTTCTGCGTGTCGGGGGACCGCACGTTCATCAGCTTCTGGCTGAATGATCAGGTCGTCCACGAGCTGGGGCCGGACGGTCCAGTCCGGTCGTTCGGTGTCGCGCCCGCCGTAGTGGGGGCGGATGTGCTCGGTCCCGAACTCCGGGAGATCGCGATCGAAGAGCTGACGCCCTCCGCGCTGTTGTGCACGCCGGAGGGGGTGCTGGACGTCAGCTTCGTCCAGTCACTGGTCCGCTTGCACGACATGGACGGAGTCGAGATGTGGAGTCGCGGCTTCGACGACGTGAATCCGATTGTGGTCTACAGTGACGACGGGATCGGACTGGGGCGGGAATTTGACGGAGTGGACGGGTCCCACCTCCTGCGGTCCGTCGTCCCCTGGGGCGCGTCGATGGTCCTGGTGCAGCACGAGATTCGACTGCGCGAAATCCCTGAGGAGGGAGATATCGAAGTCTTCGAGTCCCGCCTACTGCGGCTCGCCGATGGGAGTGAAGTAGCTCGGACCCGAGACCTCCCCCTCGTTCTGGGCGCACAGGGTCGCCGTCTCTATCTGGTGTCCGTGGAGCCGTACCCGAAGGTGTCGGTCGTCGAGGTTCGCTGACCGACCGGTGACGGAGCGGGAGGTGCACCGTATCGTGGCTGCTCCTCTTACCGAATCGCCGTCATGACCGCTCCCCGATTCTTCTCGCTCCTCGCCGCGGGTGTCGTTTCACTCGGGGTCTCGGCACCGTTGCTCGGACAGACCGTGCACCGGCTCGTGGCCGGTCCCGAAACCGTGGCCTTCGGCCATTACGATCCGGAAAAGCCGGGGGTCATCCGGATTCAGCCGGGAGACATCGTCGAGGTCACGACGATGCTCACCAGCAATCCGGATCGACTTCAGCAGATGGGGCTTCCGGCCGACGAAGTGCAACCGAACCTGGCCGCGATCTACGACCAGGTGACGGATCGAGGCCCGGGTGGACATATCCTGACCGGCCCAATTCATATCGAAGGTGCGGAGTCGGGAGACGTGCTCGAGGTTCGGATCCTTTCCGTCGACTACTCGATCCCCTACGGGTACAACGGATGCAGCGGCTTCGTGCGCGACCTGTGTGACGAGGATCGTCGGTCACGACTCATCCGAATCGACACGGAGAACCATCGAGCGGAAATCGCGCCCGGAATCACCATCGAGACCCGTCCCTTCTTCGGGAGTATGGGTGTCGCGCCGCCACCCGATTCGGGACGCGTCAGTTCGGTGCCTCCAGGACGGCACGCCGGCAACATGGATCTCAAGGACCTCGTCGCAGGCACACGACTCTTCATCCCGGTGTGGGTTGCGGGGGCGCTCTTCGAGGTCGGGGACGGGCACGCCGCCCAGGGTGATGGCGAGGTGAACCAGACCGGCCTGGAGACCTCACTGGAGGGGCAGCTTCAGTTCTTTCTCCATAAGGACATGTCGCTCGACTGGCCGCGTGCGGAGACCGATACACACCACATCCTGATGGGCTTCGACCCCGACCTGGAGGCGGCGACGGAGATCGCGATCCGCGAGACGGTTGAGTTCCTGATGGAGCGAACGGACCTCACGCAGGGGGAAGCCTATTCGGTGGTGTCGATGGCGGTGGACCTGCGGATCACGGAACTCGTCGACTACAACGTTGGCGTCCACGCGATGGTCGCGAAGTCCCTCCTCGGAGATGGTCAGGAGGTCGAGGTTCTGATTCGGGGCGGCACCGTGTACGACGGAACCGGCGCGGAAGGAAGTCAGCTGGACGTCGGGCTGTCCGGGGACCGGATCGTCTTCGTCGGGGATGCGATGGCGGCTTCGGTCCAAGCGGACAGGATCATCGATGCCGAGGGCCTGGTGGTGGCGCCGGGCTTCATCGATCCGCATGCGCACGCCCAGGGTGATCTGGCCTCCGAGTCACGGATCCGACGTGAAAACGTCAACTACCTGGCGCAGGGCGTCACGTCCGTCATCGTCGGGAACGATGGACACGGCACCTTCGATATCGCCGGTCAGCGAGAGAGGTTCGAGTCACCGGGCATCGGCACGAACGCGGGTATGCTCGTCGGCTTCGGGTCGGTGCGCGGTGAGGTGATGGGCATGCGGGACGAGCGCCCGACCGAGGCGGAACTCGACGAGATGAAGGCGCTGGTCGATCGGGCCATGCGAGACGGAGCGGTGGGACTGGCCACCGGTCTCTTCTATTCGCCGCAGAGCTTTTCCACGACGGGAGAGGTCGTCGAACTGGCCAGAATCGCCGCTTCGTACGGCGGGGTGTACGACTCTCACATGAGGGACGAGAGCTCATATACGATCGGCCTTCTTGGCGCGGTCGACGAGGTGATCGGGATCGCGGAAGAGAGTGGGATCCGCGCCAACATCTCGCACATCAAGGCGCTCGGGGTCGATGTCTGGGGCCAGAGTTCCGATGTAATCGCGCGAGTGGAGGCTGCTCGGGCCAGGGGGCTGGAGATCACGGCCGACCAGTATCCCTACGAGGCGAGTGGCTCGTCTCTGAACGCGTCCCTGCTTCCGCGCTGGGCCCAGGCCGGTGGCCGAGAGGCACTCCTCGAGCGGCTCGACGATCCGGAGCTGCGGCGTCGGCTCGTGGACGACATGCGCGAGAACATGCGCCGGCGAAACGGGCCCGACGCGATGCTGATCACCGGCGGGCAGGATCCCGCTCTGCGTGGCAAGACGCTGGCGGACATCGCGGAAGAACGCGAACAAGACCCCGTCGAGACTGCGATTGACATCATCCGGTCCGGGGGTGCGTCGATCGGCTCGTTCAACATGAACGAGGACGATATCGCCACCTTCATGGCGGCGGATTTCGTCATGACCGGGTCGGACGGGTCGGACGGTCACCCGCGGAAGTACGGGACGTATCCACGCAAGATCCGGAAGTATGTGCTGGAGGATGGCGTGATCTCTCTCTCCCGAATGATCCACGCGTCGAGCGGGATGCCGGCGCGGGTCTTCGGCCTGGAGGGCAGGGGAGTCATCACGGAGGGCGCGTATGCCGACATCGCGGTGTTCGACCTCGAGCAGGTGCGTGACGTTGCGACCTTTCTGGAACCCACCGAGCTGGCGACGGGGATGCGCTACGTCTTCGTGAACGGTCAGCTCGCGATCGATGCCGGTGAACCTACCGGGCGCCTCGCAGGTCGCGTTCTGGGATCGGGTCAGCGCCCCATCTCGTAAGCGATCGACTCAGCGGCCCGCGGTGCCGTAATCGGGCTCGCACACGGACTCGCTCCCTTCGCCCGCGAGGTCGATCCCGACCCAAAGAAGGAGGGTCGTATCGCGGGGCTCGCTCCAGCGGAAGTCGATGTCGACTTGGGCCTGGAGGCCGAAGTCGTGTTCGAACGGGACCCCGACACCCGGTTCGGCTTCGATGCGCAGCACGGACCCCAGCATCTGTTCGCGAGCTTCAATTTCCCAGCTGCCGGAGTGGCCGTACCAGATGTTGACGCAACCGGCGAGGCTGAGCGCCATCGTGGGGACCCGGACCGTGCTGAAGCTTCCTTGGCCCTCGACGATCGGAATGCCGACCCAGCCACCCCCGCTACGCAGGCCGGACAGGACGTCGGCGACGCCCGCTTGATCCTGAGCGGACGCCCGAGCGGGTGCCATGATGAGCACCGCGGAGACGAGAAGCCGTACGAAGCGGTTCATAAGAGTTCGTACCGGGCGGGGTCCGTGGAGATCCTCAGAGTGATCCGCTGAGGGACATCCGCATGTCGATCACGCGCTCGTGGGCGTTCCGCTGAACGTCGTCCACCGCGTCCGCGAACTCCGGAGCGTCGCGCACCGGGTCGAAGAGGGCGGACCCCAGGATACGCGTGTCGACCCCGGCTGGAGACAAATCGAAGGCGAACCGGAGCCATCGAGTCGCACTGGAGGGGTCGCCGGTCATTCCGTAGTAGCTGGCGAGGTCCTGGGCGATGAGTTCGGCCGTGTAGTCGGGACTGGGGCTTCCGCTGGTCTCCAGCTGACGCTCGGCGTCCTCCACGATCCTTCTGGCTTCCTCCGACTGCCCATCGGCGTACAGGCAGAGCGCCCGTACGAGGTTGTAGACGCCGAAGTCGATCGCGAGACACTCATCGGGCTCCCCGACCATCGCGAGGGCGCGACCCTCGAACGCCTTGGCCAGCAGAAGCTTGTCCTCCAAGCGATAAGCCTCCCGGGCTTCGTTGATCGTCACGGCGTATCGGCCGAGCTGGAACCCCAGGGACGCCAGGGCGGTGCGGCGTCCTGCCTGCAGGGGATCGAGGTCACGGGCACGCTCCGCCTCCGCGAACGCCTCGTCGATACGATTCTGCCCCGCCAGGATCCGGGCCGACCAGCTGGGGCCGTTCGGTGCGTTCGGTGCCAGAGCTTCTGCCTGCTCGAAGTCTGCGGCTGCGCCCTCGAGGTCCAGACCAAGGAGTGCCCTGATGTAGCCGCGGGCGGAATAACCGTTTGCAACACGCGGATCGGCGGAGATCGCCTGGTCTGCAGCGGCGAGTGAGCGGGCTGCCAGCTCGTAGGGGGTGAGCCCCACGTCGTACTTGTAGTAGAGCGAAAGGGCGTAGGTCGACGACAGCGCGGACAAGGCGGCCGCTGAACGAGGCTCGAGCTCGATCGCCTCGCGGAACCGCGTCACGGCCTCGCGCATGCCCTCCGGCGTCCGTTGCCCGAGCGCGGCGTTACCGGCGAGATACGCATCGCGGCCCGGACCGATGACGGAGCCGCCGGGGTCGTACCGGTCGTCGAGGCCGACGCTTTCCAGGAAGGCCCGGGCGACCTCGTTCGCCACGACGACCTGATCTCGAGCGCGATTGTCCGGGTCGACGAAGTACTGCGTGCGTGCGTGCAGGAAGCCCTCGGCGTTCGACTCGGACACATTCACGACCAGCTCGTCTCCGCGCCGCTCGATGTATCCGCGCAGGACGTGCTCCACGTCGAGCGACTCGAGCAGCGTCCTCGTGCCCACGCTGTCGTTCATGGCCGAGGCTGCTGAGTACATGTCGCTCACGAAGACCTCGGGAACGGTCGTCAGGCGGGTGATGACCTCTTCCGCGATCGAGAGGCCCAGAAGGTCGAAGGACTCGTCTCCGGTCCGATTCTCGAACGGGGTTACGGCCACGGACGACTCGTACGGACCGTTGGCGGACGCGCTGGCAGACCAGAACTGAATCGCGAGACCCATCGTGGCGATCAGCGCGAGGCCCGCAGCGACCCTCGAAGCCATGGGCATCCGAGGTCTTTGTCCCGACTCGCGGTCGACGCGGAGAGCCCCCGAGCGGTTCGCGACGAGCAGCGCGTCGGCGAAGTGGGAGACGGCCCTCGGGCGGTCGGCGGGGGATTTGGCCAGGGCCTGAGCGATGACCTGCTCCAGCGCTCGGGGTACGGATGACCGCACGGAGCGCAGCGAGGGCATCGTATCGGTCAGGTGACGCGCGAGGGTCGCCTGAGCGGTGCGACTGTGGAACGGCGGCTGCCCGGCGAGCATCTCGTACAGCACGCACGCGAGGGAATACGTGTCCGTGCGCCCATCGATCGGGTCGTCACCCCCCGCCTGTTCCGGACTCATGTAGTCCGGGGTGCCGATGGGCAGACCGCTCTGCGTGAACTCGCCACCGCTCTCGGCGGCCCGAAGTGCGCGTGCGATCCCGAAGTCGGCGACGACCGCGTGCCCGCTCTGGAACAGGATGTTCGACGGCTTGATGTCGCGGTGGACGATCTCCTTGCGGTGCGCATGCTCGAGAGCGTCCGCCACCTGATGCGTGATCTTCAGGGACTCCTGGATCGGGAGTCGACCTTCCTTCACCAGGCGATCGCGCAAACTCTCGCCCGAGATGTACGGCATCACGTAGTAGAGCGTGCCGCCCGCGTCACCGGCCGCGTAGATCGGAACGATGTGTGGATGCTGCAGCTGCGAGGTGACTTCCACCTCACGCACGAAACGCTCCCGACCCAGCCGGGCGGACAGCTCTTCGTCCAGCACCTTGATCGCCACGTCCCGCTCGGGCAGGGATTCGCGTGCCAGATAGACGCGCGACATCCCCCCTCGATCGAGCTCGCGAACGAGGGTGTACCGCTGCGGCAGCGCAGCCTGAAGTCGTTCGAACTCAGTGGACAACGGGTACCCGCTGGCTCATGCGAAACGTGGTGGCCTGTAGCTTCGTAACCTTTGTCCTTTCGAGTGGGTTCGCCAGTTTTGAACGGGGTGTCCGGGTCGGTCTACAGGGGGGTGGATGCGCAACTTCATCATTCGATTGCTGATCAACGGGCTTGCTCTGTCGGCCGCAGCGTGGCTGATCGGAGGCGTTCAGCTGAGTGCGGACTTCGGCGACATCCTGCTCGTCGCGCTGATTTTCGGACTGCTGAACGCGATCCTGAAGCCCGTCCTGATCTTCTTTTCGTTTCCGTTCATCGTGGTGACGCTGGGCATCTTCGCGCTCATCGTGAACGGCGCGCTGCTCCTGATCACTGCGCGTCTGACCGATCATCTGGTTGTGGACGGCCTCGGCGCAGCGGTACTGGGCAGCATCATCATTTCGATCGTCACGATGATTCTCGGCGGCGTGCTGAGGGACGACACGGGTAGCTAGCCCGGGGTGGTCGAGCGGCGCGGGACCTGATCGACGGTGCCAGGGTGCGGCGGCACGGTTGATGCACCTCACCGGGGTCCTGAAGCCGCCTGTCGGAGACTGCGCGCGAAGCGTTCATGCTTCGGCGATTCGGGGGCGTGCAAAACGGGTCACATGTTGCAGGATGCCAGCCCGGAGGTCGTTATGACACCGTTGTCCCCCCTCGACCTGTTTCTCGCCGCCGTCCTCTCCCTGCGTCGGTTCGGGATGGGGCGGACCCTCCTCGCGTCGGTCGTACTGATCCCGCTCTACCTGTGGACGCTTCCACCCGTCGTGTGCTCCTGCTTCGGCCCCGTCTTTCGCCGTTGCGACAGCTCACTCCGGTATGTCGCGGCGATGAGATCCGATCTCAGGATCCTCGCGAGCCAGCAGGAGATCTACTTCGCTGACCACGGCGAATATTCCGCTGATTTGGAGGCACTCGGCTTCGTGGGCTCCGAAGGAGTCAGCCTCGACGTCAGCGTCCGGGGCGACGGATGGATCGCCTCGGCCACACATCCGCTGCGGGAGGACGATCGCCACTGCGGGATCTACGGGGGTGAGCCGGGGCCTTGGGCCGGATTGGTCACAGATCTCGATCCGGACACGGTGACGTGCCGGCTCTGACGTTGCGGCCAACCGGGACGGTCGTAGCTTGAACGGGCCGCCAGGGGCACCACGTCCGACATCCTGAGGATGCACGGGCTCGGTTGAGAACGACCCTTGGAACCTGATCCGGTTGAGACCGGCGTAGGGAGCGCGGCGCAGACGAGGCCACACGATTCCCAGGCGGCAGGCCCTCCGATCGCGCGCCCCGTCGAATGGTGAGCGCGATGAGTGAAACAAACGGCAGCGGTACCTCCCTCAACGAAAACGGGCGCGCGCGGGTGGCCCCGAAGACCGAGGACGTGGGCAGCGACTATCCCGGTGCCTTCCCCAATTCGAAGAAGATCCACGTAGCAGGCTCGCGGGGCGTCGAGGTCCCGATGCGGGAGATCCATCTGACCGGTGGGGAAGCCCCACTGCGCGTATACGACACGAGCGGCCCTCGTGACATCGACGTGCGGAAAGGACTGACGGCCCTTCGCGATCCCTGGATCCTCGAACGTGGAGACGTGACCGAGGTAGCGCGGACCCGCACGCCCTCCGATCTGGTGGAGATGCCTGAGGGCCTCGGCCGGCGGACGCTGCGGGGCAGCGGTTCCGTAACGCAGATGACGTACGCACGGCGCGGTGAGGTGACGCCCGAGATGGAGTTCGTGGCGATCCGCGAGGGGATGTCACCGGAGTTCGTCCGCGACGAGGTCGCCCGAGGGCGCGCGATCATTCCGGCGAACATCAATCACCCGGAGATCGAGCCGATGATCATCGGCCGCAACTTCAAGGTGAAGATCAACGCCAATATCGGGAATTCGGCCGTTTCGTCCTCGATCGACGAGGAGGTGGAGAAGCTGCGGTGGGCCACCCTGTGGGGTGCCGATACGGTCATGGACCTCTCGACGGGGAAGCACATCCACGAGACCCGAGAATGGATCCTTCGGAATTCCCCGGTCCCGATCGGGACGGTGCCGATCTATCAGGCGCTCGAGAAGGTCGATGGTGTGCCCGAGGAGCTGACGTGGGAGATCTACCGCGACACGATCATCGAGCAGTGCGAACAGGGCGTGGATTACTTCACCGTTCACGCGGGCGTTCTGTTGCGCTTCATCCCTATGACGGCGAACCGCATGACCGGGATCGTTTCACGCGGTGGCTCGATCCTCGCCAAGTGGTGCATGGCGCATCACAAGGAGAACTTCACGTACACTCACTTCCCCGAGCTGTGTGAGATCATGGCGGCGTACGACGTCTCGTTCTCGCTCGGAGACGGTCTGCGCCCCGGCTCGATCTACGACGCCAACGACGAAGCGCAGTTCGCCGAATTGAAGGTGCAGGGCGAGCTGACGAAGATCGCGTGGGAACATGGCGTTCAGGTCATGAACGAGGGCCCGGGCCACGTCCCGATGCATCTCATCAAGGAGAACATGGAAAAGCAGCTCGAGTGGTGCGACGAGGCGCCGTTCTACACGCTCGGGCCGCTGACCACCGATATCGCCCCGGCGTACGATCACATCACCTCCGCCATCGGGGCGGCGCAGATCGGGTGGTACGGCACGGCGATGCTCTGCTACGTCACACCGAAGGAGCACCTGGGACTGCCGAATCGGGAGGACGTGAAGCGCGGGGTGATCACCTACAAGATCGCGGCGCACGCAGCGGACCTCGCCAAGGGACACCCCGGTGCGCAGAAGTGGGACGATGCGCTGTCGAAGGCGAGGTTCGAGTTTCGGTGGCGGGATCAGTTCAACCTCGCGCTCGACCCGGTCACGGCGGAGGAGTACCACGACGAGACGTTGCCCGCCGAGGGTGCGAAGGTCGCGCACTTCTGCTCCATGTGCGGCCCGAAATTCTGCTCCATGAAGATCACGGAGGACATCCGCCAGTTCGCGCGCGAGCAGGGGCTCGCGGAGTCCGAGGCGATCGACACCGGGATGGAGCAGATGGCCGAGGAGTTCCGCGAGAAGGGTGGGGAGATCTACGTGGAGGCGGGTGACTGAGGAGCCGCCGTCGGGCTCATCGAGTCAGATCCTCGTACGACGACGCCCCCGGCCGCGTGATGCGACCGGGGGCGTTCGTTCGGGGGTGGTCCGGACGACTCAGCCACGCCGCTGAGGTCATGCGGCGTCCTCAGTCTTCCGAGATCGGCCGTCCCGTCAGGTAGTCCACCGCCAGACTCGCGAGCGCTCGTACACCGATCGGCAGAGCACGCTCATCGGCGTAGAAGTAGGGG
>Ga0181587_10000553_pt1 | contig 30331 bp, 23 predicted proteins | sample 071ome_27_FD_132463 | JGI IMG/M metagenome (GOLD analysis project Ga0181587, IMG submission 132463) | Coastal salt marsh microbial communities from the Groves Creek Marsh, Skidaway Island, Georgia - 071409AT metaG (megahit assembly) | ecosystem: Environmental > Aquatic > Marine > Intertidal... | reverse complement strand
TGCCCGGAGCACTTATGAGAACATCAACAGGGGAATTTCGGCAATGGATGATAAGCAAGACACCTCTCATGCCCTGAAGACAGCCGAACCCACCCTGCCTTCGCATTGGTATGGAGAGCGCGAACATCACCGTCTGGAAGAAGAACGGATATGGCAGGCGGGCTGGGTCTATCTGTGCCACCAGAGTGCACTGGCCAAACCTCGGCAGTACCGGACACTGTGCCTCGGCAATCAGCCTATGGTGGTTCTGCGTGATGACGCCGGACATCTCCGCGGATACTTTAATACCTGCCGGCACCGCGGCTCTGTTCTCTGCACGGCGGAAAGCGGACGTCTTGACGCCAATGCGATCGTCTGCCCGTATCATCAATGGTCTTACCGGCTGGCCGATGGCGCGCTTGCGGCCACAACATCCTTCACCGAAGCGGAAGGCTTTAACAAGAGCGATCATCCTCTTTTCCCCATCGCTGTCCGGGAATGGCGCGGGGCAGTTTTCATCCATCCCGACCCTGATGCCGAATGGGATATTGATACCCTTTTTCAACGTTCAGCCGACGGCCTTTCACGTTTTCCTCTTGAGACGATGAAAGTCGGCAAGACCTGGTCCAAAACCATCAACTGCAACTGGAAACTCTTTTGGGAAAATTTCAATGAATGTCTTCATTGCCCCAATATTCATCCTGAACTGACGTCGCTCGTGCCGCTGTATTCACGCCGCATCATCAACAAAATGGATATGCCGGGCTGGGAAGATCATGACGGATCTGATGATCCGTTCTATCGGGGCGGGCTCCGTTCAGGTGCTGAAACCTGGTCAAAAGACGGCTCTGCCCAGGGCCATACCATCGCAAGTCTGAGCGCTGAGGATATAGAACGCGGCCAGCTTTACGCTTCTGCCTGGCCATCGATGTTCATAGCCGGATACGCCGATCACATGAGAATTGTCCGTGTTCTGCCAAAAGGCCCCACCAAGACAGAAATAACGGCGGAATGGCTGTTTGAAGAGGCGACGCTCAATGATCCGGATTACGATATGTCCAATGTCGTTGATTTCGCCATCCTGGTGATGGAGCAGGACGGATATGCCTGTGAGCTGAATCAACAAGGGCTTTGTGCACGTCCTTTTTCCGAAGGTGTCCTCATGCCTGAAGAATATCTCCTGAAACGTTTTCATGACTGGGTGCGCGCCCGGATTGCCGCCCGGTAGGATCAGGCAATGCAACACTTTCCCCGAAAGGTATTCGCATGAGCACAGTCAAACTCGATCGATCCGGCGGGGTTGCCACGCTGACCCTCTCAAGGCCTGAAGCCCTTAACGCCATCAATGAGGCGATGATCAGCGATGTCACCGAAGCAATGACAGAGCTGAGCCGGGATGACAGGGTTCGCGCCATTGTTATCAACGGGGAAGGCCGCAGCTTTTCCGCTGGCTTTGACATGAAGGAAGCGGCGGCAAAAGAGATCAGCGGCAGGGACGCCTGGCGGGAGGTTCTGGTACGCGATTTTGATTTTGTCATGCAGTTCTGGAACTGTCCGACGCCAACCATTGCGGCTGTGCACGGCTATTGTCTGGCTGGTGCGTTTGAGCTCATGCTCGCAACGGATATCAGTGTGGCCGAAAGATCCGCTCTTTTCGGCATGCCTGAGGTTCGCTTTGGTTCAGGGGTTATCACCATGCTGGCGCCATGGGTGACAGGGCCGAAACAGGCAAAAGAGCTGCTTCTGACAGGACATGACCGTTTTACGGCTGATCAGTGCCTGACCATGGGCGTGCTCAACCGTGTTGTCGATGACGGCAAGGCCATAAGCGAGGCTCTCGCAATCGCTGATCAGATTTCACAATCCGCCGCAAAATCGGTGCAGCTCACCAAACAGGCCATCAACCGCGGATATGAGATTATGCGGATGCGCGAAGCGCTCGACGCCGCACTGGAGATTGATATAGAGATTGAGAGCGACGAAAGCCCGGAACGCATCGAGTTTAACTCTATCCGAAAGGAACAGGGGCTGAAAGCGGCGCTGGCCTGGCGTGACGCCAGGTTCAAGTGAATCTCTGCCTGCAAGCCTCACCCTTATCCGTCCTGCCATCACCGGCTCCCCTGCTGAAATTCCACAAGCCAGAAGAGAGATTTACAGCATGATTATCTTCTGGTCAGAGCAGAAGATTTCAGGTTAGGATTTCATATTATGGGGGGTGACATGCAGCAATATGGTCTTATCGGGTTAGGTAATCTTGGCGGCAAGATCGGCGACAATCTCCTTAAGGCAGGCTTTGCTCTCAAAATTAATGACCGGGACAGGGCAAGGGGTGATGCGCTTATCTCAGGCGGGGCCGTCTGGGCGGAAACCCCGGCAGAAGCCGCAAGGGATGTGGACGGCCTGATCACCTGCCTGCCCTCACCGGCCATCTCCTCCGAGGTCATGCTGGGGGATAAAGGTGCCTGCGCCGCCATGCGGAAAGGCTCCGCCTGGATTGAAACCAGCACCACCGATGTCGATGCCATTCTGGACGTGGCCAAACGTGCCGCCGAAGCCGGAATCGGCACCATCGAAGCCCCGGTGACAGGAGGCGTGCATCGCGCGGAACGTGGTGAGATAACCGTTCTGGTCGGGGCATCCGCCGAAGAATTTGATCGCCACAGGGCGGCACTTGAAGCCTTTGGCGGGCAGATCTTTCATCTCGGCGATGTCGGTTCCGCCTCCATTCTGAAAGTTATCACCAATATGCTTGCCTTTGCCAATCTCGTGGGGGCTGCCGAAGGGCTCATGCTGGCAAAACAGGCCGGACTTGACCTGACAACCGCCTACCATGCCATTCAGGCAAGTTCGGGCAATTCGGCTGAATTCGAAACGGTTGCCCCGGTCATTCTCAACGGGTCTTTTGATACTTCCTTTACCCTAGATCTGGCCTGCAAGGATCTTGGCCTGATGACAAAACTGGGCAAGGAATACAAAACGCCTCTTCTTTTCACCGGCCTGATCGAGCATCTCTTTCTGGAAGCACGGGCAAAATACGGCGGTGCCGCCTGGACGCCTCATGTTGCGAAAATGATCGAAGATGTAACCGGCGTTGAAATGCGCGCCGACGGCTTTCCGGACAGGATGATGGATCACAAGGACGTTCTCGCTCATCTTGAAAAGAGCAAAGCAGGTTAAACCGGGATGAAAATATCTCTTTTTGAAGGGCCCCAACACGACCGCCCCATGCTGGCCCTCGGCCTGCTTCTGATGGGGGTGAGTGCTCTTGCGTTGCAGGATTCGATGATCAAACTCATCGCGCCGGATACGACTTTCTGGCAGTTTCAGGCCATCCGTTCGGTGTTCAACCTGACTTTCATCATTCTTCTTGCGACAGCATCAATCGGGATCAGGCAATTATGGCCCCGCCGCCCCTGGCCCGTATTCCTGCGGGCACTGATGCTGACATGCTGCATGATCTTTTTCTTTGGCGCCGCCCCGCAGATCAGCGTCAGCCAGATGGCGGCCGGTCTCTATACCTATCCTTTTTTCATCACGCTGATGGCCGGCCCCTTTCTTGGTGAAGTGATCGGACCATGGCGGCTCGGTGCGCTCATTCTGGGCATGGCCGGGGCATTTACGGTGCTTGATCCATTGGCCGAAGGGTTCAGATGGGTGCAGATCATGCCGGTCATTGCCGGGTTCTTCTATGCCCTCAACCTGCTCATATTGCGGCGCTGGTGCCGCAATGAAAGCCCTCTTTCGATTGCCTTTATCGTGGCGCTGGTGTTCATCATCTTCGGCGCTTCCGGCGGCACCATTATCTCACTTCTTCCGCTGGAAGCTGAAACCCGTTCCAGTGTCCCGTTCCTTCTTGAAGCCTGGCCACAGCTGAGTCTTGCTGTCCTTGGCTTCTGTCTTTTTGCTTCCTGTCTCAATCTCACGGGGAATATCTGCCTCAGCCGTGCCTACCAGACCGCCGACAGCAGCTGGCTTGCGCCGGTGGATTTCAGCTATCTTCTTTTTGTCGCGATATGGAGCCGGATTTTCTATGACACATGGCCGACACCGCAGGCGGCAACAGGCATGGCGATGATTGCCCTTGCGGGCGGGCTGACGGCAATCAGGGAAAGGCTCCGGCGCCGCAATATTCCCCTTGATGCACGACAGAAATAGGTCTGTGCTATTCGTGCTCAGAATGCTTTGAAGGTCAGCGTGGTGAGTGAGCGGTCAATATTCGGAATATCGAGAATATTGTCGTTGATGAAACGGCCGACCTCTTCCCCGGAAGGGATATAGATGATCATGAAAAGATCCCACTCCCCGCTGGTTGAGTACAATTCAGACACAATTTCCCGCTCATAGATTTGGTCGGCAACGTCATAGGCTGTCCCCGGGCGGCAGCGTAGCTGAACAAAAACCCGGGTTGGGCCCGTTCCTGAAACTGTCATCCCACTCTCCTCCGACACAATTGATGTTTCATGAAGTATACCTTCTCCGGCCCCGGGGTAAAGATGCCCAGAGGGTCAAAAACCAGCAATGGGACACAACCCTTTTCAGGATAACTCCAGTATCGTTTCATACCTTTCGGGACGCCGGTCACGAAAAAGCCCCCATGAGGCACGGTTCCGGCGCATTTCCGCAAAGTCGAAATCAGCCATGGCGATGGCATCAACAGCATCCCCGCATTCAGCAACAATAAGACCGGTTCCATCGGCAATAAACGATTGCCCGTACCATTTCATGGAAATTCCGGCGACCTCTTCATGGCCTATTCTGTTACTGGCCGCGAGCGCCACCATATTGGCGGCGGCGTGGCCCTGCATGGTGCGCTGCCAGTGACCCGAGGAATCAAGCCCCGGATCGCCGGGCTCACTGCCGATAGCTGTCGGATAAAGCAGAAGATCCGCGCCCTTTATCGCCATGCTCCGGGCGGCTTCAGGAAACCACTGATCCCAGCATATGCCCGCACCAATCCGGCCATAGGCCGTGTCCCAGACCCGGAAGCCCAGATCCCCGGGATTGAAGTAGAATTTTTCCTCATAACCCGGCCCCTGGGGAATATGCGTCTTGCGATAGATCCCCATCTGGCGACCATCCGCATCAATCATCATCAGCGAATTGAAATAGGCGTTGTTTGATTTTTCAAAAAAACTGACCGGACAAACCACCCCCAGCTCTTTTGCAACCGAAGCAAAACGGCCAAGAAACGGGTGGCCGTCAACCTCATGGGCATAGGCAAAATATTTCTGGTTCTGATCAGGGCAGAAATAGACATTGGCGAAGAGCTCCTGAAGCAGGATGATTTCTGCTCCTTCACCGGCAGCCTTGTGCAAAAGCTCTTCGGCCTTATCAAGATTGGCGGCTTCATCCCAGGAGCACTGCATTTGTGTGATGGCTACCCGTGTCATGATTACTCCTCCATGCCTTTGAGCAGATTGACGGTATTGACGCCAACTTCGCTGACCGCATACCCGCCCTCCATGACCACCTGCAGGGGCAGACCCAGCCCGGCAATACGGCGGCCCATGTCGATATAATCGGCGCTGGCAAGTTTGAAGAAACTGATCGGGTCATTCTCAAACGTATCAGCGCCAAAGGAAACAATCACGGCATCGGGGGCAAAATCCCTGATACGGGAAAGCGCGTCCTCAAGAGCCTCTGACCAGATCGAATAGGGTGTGCCCGGCCCCATCGGATAGTTTTGATTGAACCCGTGGCCTTCGCCTTTGCCTGTTTCGTCAGCATGCCCTAGGAAATAAGGAAAGGCCATCTTCGGGTCTCCATGCAGGGAGAGGAAGAGAACATCGGATCTTTCATAGAAGATCTCCTGCGTGCCGTTGCCGTGATGAAAATCCACATCAAGGATGGCAATTTTGTCGGCGCCCTGATCGCGCATGTGCTGGGCCGCGATGGCGGCGTTGCTGAAAAAGCAATAGCCGCCATACTGATCCGTTGCGGCGTGATGCCCCGGAGGCCGGCACAGCGAAAAGATCTGTTTTTCAACCCCGCGGCTGATCATTGAAGCCCCGGTCAGGGCAACCTGGGCCGAAGCATAGGCCGCTTCAGCCGTGCCTGCTGAAATCGATGTTTCACTGGCAAGGGTGTAATAGCCTATCTTACCGTCGATAAATTCAGGGATATGCGGCGAGGGCATGGACCGTGAAGGCCAAGACGTGGCAATGGCCTCACCCTTGAAACCCGCCTCAACCCATTCCTGCCAGCAGGTTTCGATGAAACGGATAAAGCCTTCATCATGTATCGCGGCAATCGGCGCACGGCCAAAATCTTCCGGCTCGAGAACAGCCCCGATACCTGAATCCCTGAGGGCGGTGAGAATAAAGTCCATCCGTTCCGGACATTCGAAAGGCGGCAGCAGCTCGCCACCGTAAAGTTCGGTTTTTGACGCCCGCAAACGGTGCTTTTCCGTGTAGATTGTATCCATCATCTCCCCCTGATCTGAAGTTAATCTTCCAGTGCCGCAATTTCACGCCGGAAGCATGGCTCATCCCCGGCATCTTTTTCATCCAGTTCCATGGCGTAGCGATGACCGGCATAGGTGGCCCAGGCGATTGGCGCCGGTGCCGCCGCATCACCGATCAGCTTGACGGACCGGATATTGTTTTCGGCCCATTCGCTTTTTCTCGCCCTGAGGTCCTGCCACAGGCGGTCATCCCCGTCACGGGCCGTCACCAGCACGACGGCATCTGCCTCAATCTCGTTTTCATGACCGGCATAGGTGCAGGCGGTCACAACGTGATCCGCGGCTATCGCATTGACCCTTCTTGCGATGATGAGCTCTACACCCATATCGATCAGGCGCCGCTGGATAAAGCTCTGCTCAAGGGTGTTTACCGTCCATTCCGACACGCAATTGGCAGGGGTGACCAGCAAGACATCGCATCCTTGCTGGCGCAGAAGCTCTGCCATCACCCCACCCATGTAATAGTGATCGTCATCGTAGATCACGACCCGGCCTTCGGGCATCTTTCCCGCCATGATGTCATCAGGGGTGAAAACGGCCATATCCGGGCTGATGGGGATCGGGCGCAGATGCGCTCTTGCGGTGCCATCCCGCCGCCAGAATGAACCCGTGGCAATGCAGACATGCTCAAACCCGAAGGACAGAACATCCCCGGCCTCAAGACGGCTGTCCCGGTATACCGACACATTAGCCATGGGTTCTATCTGACCCAGCCGGTAGTCCATAACCCTTCCCCATGCCGAAAGATTGGGCAGCTGCCGTTCTCTTGCCACCCGGCCGCCAAGATCAAGACCGGCTTCGGCCAGTGCCACTTCATAGCCGCGGCCACCAAGCATCCTGGCCGCTTCCAGCCCGGCCGGACCAGAGCCGATGACAAGCACCGACCGGCTTTCCCCTTTCACGGGTTTGTTTTCAGGATGCCAGCCCTTGCGCCATTCCTCCATAAAGGTCGGGTTCTGCGTACAGCGGGAAATCGACATGGTCATATCACCGGTCACACATATATTGCAGCCGATGCATTCCCGGATATCTTCGATCCGGCCATCGCGGATCTTGTTTGGCAGGAACGGATCCGCAATCGATGGCCGCGCCGCGCCGATGAAATCAAGTATCCCGGATCGGATCTGCCGGACCATGGCATCAGGAGAGGTGAAACGGCCAACCCCGACAACAGGGCGGGTGGTCAGTTCTCTTATTCCGCGGATCAGGTCTTCCTGTGCGCCTTCATCCTTGAACCGTGATGTGCCGGAACAGTCTTCCCAGGTGCCATGGGCAAGATCCCAGAGATCAGGCACATCGCTGTTCATATCGATGCATTCGCGCAACTCACTGTTCGAAAAACTGAGCTCATCAAACGCCTCATCCAGCGACAGCCGGATGGTGATCCCCATCGTATCGCCAACAGCATCGCGGATATCCGCCACCACTTCCCGCATGAACCGGCTCCGGTTTTCAAGGCTTCCGCCATATTCATCGCTGCGCTTGTTGGTCGTGCGGGAAAGAAAATGCTGGATGATGCCGAACCCGTGGGCACCATAAAGACAGACAAGATCATAACCGCAATCCCTGGCCCGCCTCGCGGCATTCACATACCAACGGCGGACATCCCTGATTTCTTCTTTCTCAAGGCTGCGCGCATTCACCGGATCAGAGGTAAAGGTGATGATCGGTCCGCCTGTCGCGGCAAGCGGCACTTCCTTGGTGTAGAGATTGGGCCCGTTGATCCCGGAATAGGCCAGTTCTATCCCGGCCAGGGCATCATGGCTTTTGATCGCATCTGCCATCCTGGCCATCATCGGCATATCTTTGTCTTCCCAGAGACGCAGTTCAATAAACGGGCTTATCTCGCTGGTCTGATGGATTTCAACCTGTTCAGTGAAGACAACACCCCAGCCGCCTTCGGCCTTGACCCGGCGCATTTCAGCAACAGCCGACGGATCACGATACCCACCACCATTGCAGTGCGGCACCTGATAGAAACGGTTCCTGGCGGTAACAGGGCCGATGGCCATCGGCTCAAACAGAACGTCATAGCGGCTCTTTACCAGAGGTGATGTATCTTCAGGCATGGGATTCCTCTTTCGGGTTCGGGGCGGCGGGTGCAAATCCGGCGATGATCGTATCAAGCGGTGCCGACCATGGCATCATCTTTTCAAAAAGGTCACCAAGACGCAAAACATCACTGTCGGCAAAACGATGGCCGATGATCTGTATGCCCGTGGGCAGGCCGCCGCCGGTCATCCCCATCGGAACGGAAAGGGCCGGACACTGGCCGATAGAATTGAACAGGCAGGTCATATCCAGCCCCTTGAGCCTGCCATCAGCATCAAGCCTGGTGTAATCCGCCTCGCTCGCTTCAAGTGGCGGTGCCGGCAGTGCCATTGTCGGGCAGAGCAGAGCATCATACCCCGCCATGGCCCCTGTGAACGCATGCCATTGGCGGGTGCGTATCTCATCTATCCGGCGGAAGGCAACGGCCGACATCTCCCGGCCGCGATCCACCAGAGAGAGAAATTCAGGATCCATTACTTCGCGATGCTCATCAAGCAGGTCATCCACCGCCGCGGCCAGATATACACACCAGTAATCATACCATGCGTCCACCATATGCGGAGACCAGCCGAGGTCTATCTCATCAAGAACCGCGCCGGCATCACGCAGAACTCCGACGGCGTTCGCAAAATCAGCCGCGACTTCAGGATCAACGTCAAAAAAACCGAGATCAGGAGAAACCGCAAGTTTCAGGGTTTTCGGATCAATCCGGGTTTTATCTAAAGGGGACGGAGAGGGCTGGCTCAGGATATCGCGCTCATCAGGCCCGGAGACAACATCCATGAAAAGACGAATATCTTCGATATTGCGGCCAAGGGGGCCAAAATGGGAAATCGTGTCAAATACGGTTGGCAGGATATCCATGGGAATCCGGCCAAGACTGGGTTTCAGCCCAACAACACCGCATAGAGCTGCCGGTATACGAACCGATCCACCCATATCCGTGCCTTCCGCCAGTGGTACGCATCCTGTTGCGACGGCGACCGCCGCACCACCCGAAGACCCCCCGCAGGTGCGTTCAGGATCAAACGGGTTCCGGGTATGTCCGAAAAGGGGGGAGCGGGTGAAACTTGAATGGGCGAATTCCGGGGTGGTGGTTCGGGCGATGATTATCGCGCCCTCGGATTCGAGGCGGTCGACAATTACGGGCTGGAAGGTTTCAATATTCTGACTGAGTGCGGCTGACCCGCGTGTCGTCAGCTTGTCGATGATCGGGGTGAATTCCTTGATAGCAACCGGCACGCCTTCAAGTTTTCGGGGTTTGCCGCCAGCCTTGATCCTTTTCTTGATCAGGGCAGCCCTGTCTCTTGCCTCTTCCCTGTAGATGGCCGTAAATGGGTTGAGCTTTTCCTGCACCTGGGCGCAACGGCTCAGGCACGTCTCTATCAGGATTTCTGCGTCAATACTGCCAGTTGAAACACCTCTTGCGATGGCAGCGGCACTCATAGGAATAGAATGATCTGACATGGATATGAAAACCGGTGATGCCCATGAAAGAGCATCACCGGTTCCGCATATTTACTTTTTCAGACGTGTCCAGATCGCATCGTAGAGCGACTGTGTCTGCTGGTCACAGACCTCAACAAAAACACCGGCTGGCGCATCGGCCGGCGGATTATTCTCACGTGCCTTGGCCAGTTCCGGATCAAGAAAAGGACCGACACCTTTGACACCGGCAGCATAGCGGGCATAGTTGGTAACCGCTGCGGCATTTTCAGGTTCAAGCAGAAAATCCATGAACTTGAGTGCAGCCGCCCTGTTCGGGGCGTCTTTGAGCAACACCACATTATCCATCCAGACGATATAACCCTGCTTGGGATAGGCGTATTTGAGCGACGCCTTTTCCGAACGTGCTTTGGCGCCGAAGCCGTTCCAGATCATGCCGGCGCTGGCGTCACCGGAAACCAGCACATCCTTGGCGCCATCGGAATTGAACGATGCCCAATGCGCCTTGGCACCGTCAAGCATCGCACTCAGCGCCTTGAGCTGGGACTTATCGGTACTGCATTGGGGGATCCCCATATGGATCGATGCAAAAGTGAGGGTTTCACCTGCCGTATCAAGGACGTTGATCTTGCCTTTCAGCTCCTGGGGCGGATTGAAGATGATATCGGTTGTATCGATATTGCCGCCATAGACATTGGTATCAACGGAAAAACTTGTCGACCCCCACTGATACGGAATGGAATGCTTGCGCCCCATATCGAAATCGACGTTCTTCCACTTGTCTTCAATATTACCGAAATTTTTCAGCTCAGATGGCTTGAACGTATCGAGCATGCCTTCACCAGCCATGATTTTCACCATGTAGTCACCCGGCACCGCCACATCGTAACTGCCCATACCCCCAGCTTTCAGGTTTGACAGCATGGCTTCATTGGAATCGTAGGTGTCCATCACCACTTCGATGCCGGTTTCGGCTGTAAACTTGTTCAAAAGTTCCTGCGGAATATATTCAAACCAATGATAAACCGACAGCTTTTCCGCGGCGGCAGGTGCCGCGAGAACGGCCATCGCTGTCGCGGCAATTAGTGTTGTGAATTTACGCATTATATCCTCCTTTGCGATTATCCATTAGCTGGATTTATTAATTACCTCGGTAAACTGTAGATTATTCCATCATGTGAACAAACAAATTTTATCTAAGCAGCGGTTCAGCTATTTCTCCCGCCCCATATGGCTGATGAGATAAGAGATGGACACCAGAATAAATGACACCACCAACATGATTGATGAAATCGCCATAATATTCGGCTTGATGCCCTGTTTGACGGCGCCAAATATGGCTGTTGGCAGTGTTTCCACCCCTGCTCCTTTGACAAAATTGGTGATGATGAAATCATCGAGAGAGATAATGAACGCCAACAGAAATCCGGAGAGAATCCCGGGCAACATCAGAGGCAGGAGGATAAGCCTGAACGTCTCACCCGGGGTGGCATAGAGATCACGACCAGCCTGCTCATAGATACTGGAAATACCCTGAAGCCGTGCGGCGATCGGGAGATAGGCAAAGGGAATACAAAAGACGATATGAGCGAGCAGGATGCTCAGCACACCACGTTCAAAACCGATGGAAGCAAAAAAGATGAGTGTGGCGACAGCGGTCACGATCTCAGGCACCATCAGCGGCAGATTGATAAGCCCGAAGGTAAGCGCCTTGCCCCTGAATGCCCTGCCCCGGACCATTGCCAGTGAGGCAGAAGTGGCAATAGCGGTCGAAACAACCGCGGCCATCACCGCAATCATGAGGGAGTTTATCGTGGCTTGTTTGAATTTTGCGGATTCAAGACCGAAAAACACATCTTCATACCAGATCAGGCTGAACCCACCCCATACGGTGATCGAAGCCGAGTTGTTGAAAGAATAGATCATCACGATGATCAGCGGCGCGTAGAGGATAATCAGGCATGCGATGGTGATTGCACGAAATCCCGGATACCAGCGGATGGATTTGCCGACCCGCGCCATCATCTGGCCCCTTCGGCATCCCGCGCCTGACTGCGGGCGTAAATGAGAAGAATGATCATGATGATGGTCAGCAGAACCATCGATACCGCCGCACCGAAAGGCCAGTCCCCGGCCTGGCCCTTGAACTGTTCTTCAACCAGTGAGCCGATCATGAAGTTCTTGGCACCACCCAGCAAATCAGGTGCAAGGAAAGCGCCAAGACTGGGGATGAAGACCAGAATACAGCCGGCAACGATGCCTGGCTTTACCGAGGGGATGACCACCTTTAGCATTGTCGTCCATCTGCCGGTGTAAAGATCCGCCGCGGCTTCTGAAAGAACGAAATTGTAGCGCTCAATCGAGGCGTAGATGGGAAGCACCATGAAAGGCAGATAGGAATAAAAAAGCCCGAGCTGCACCGCGAAGGCGGTATTGATCATGCGTACCGGCTCATCGATGACGGAAAAGGCTATCAGCCACTCATTGATCGGCCCGGTATCACGAATAAGAAATTTCATCGATACGGTCCGGATAAGAAGATTGACCCAATACGGTATCGTGACGAGAAACAATAACATAGATCGCGACCGGGGGGATTGGGTCGCAATGAAATAGGCGGTAGGAAAGCCAATCAGAAGGCAGAAGATCATGGCAAAAAACGCCTGCAGAAAAGACCGCCAGAAAATCAGGATATAGGTCCATTCGATACTTGGTGCTTCATCACCAAAAAGCCCCCGATCCAGAAAAAACTGGTCATAAGCTTCAAGGGTGAATTCCCAGATCACCCCACCACGGAAATCCTGTGTCAGAAAAGAATAGATCAACATGATCAGCACCGGCACCACCAGCAGCACGCCGATGACCGCCCATGCCGGAAAGAGAAGCATGGCCTGCCGGCCTTCAACGATCGAGCCTTCGGCCTTTGTTTTTGCAGAAGTGGAAATGAGCCCGGCCATTACTTCGCCAGCACCCTGACGGCGCTCTCCGGAAATTCGACAACAACCTTTTGGCCAACGGTGAGATTTCCCAGCTCTTCAGAAACATTCTGTATCCGTGCCAGAATCGAAAGGCCGCTTTCAAGGGTGATATGACACTGGGTATCTGAGCCGAGATAAGATAAACCCAACACCTGACCGCTGGCCTGACCTTGTTTGTTTCTGGCACTTGCCGGGCGCAGGCTGATCTGTTCAGGACGGACCATGATGGAAAGGCTTTCCGGTCCGGCAAGCTTACGGCCCAGATCAACCCTTATCGGCGGCCAGTCCTGTGTCGCCAGCTTTGCGGAAGTGCCGCGCATTGGCGTTGCCTCGGCCTCGATGATATTTGCCTCGCCAATGAAATTGGCAACAAAATGATTGACGGGATTGGTGTAGACCTCCTGCGGTGTGCCTATCTGCTGGACTGCCCCGTTGCTCATGACGGCGATACGGTCCGACATGGCCATTGCCTCTTCCTGATCATGGGTAACGAAAACAAAGGTGATGCCGGTCTGCTTCTGGATGGCTTTCAGCTCTTCCCGCATGGCCTGGCGAAGCTTGAGATCAAGAGCCGAGAGAGGTTCATCAAGCAACAGCAACTTGGGCGCTGGCGCCAGCGCACGTGCCAGTGCCACACGCTGTTGCTGACCACCCGAAAGCTCATGCGGTTTGCGTTCGGCAAAATCTGACATACGGATCAACTCAAGCATGGCTTTAACGCGTTGGCTGACCTGCTCACCGGGTTGTTTGAGCCGCTTCAGGCCAAAGGCCACGTTCTCAGAGACTGTCAGATGCGGGAAAAGCGCGTATTGCTGAAACACTGTATTGACCGGTCGCTGATGCGGCGCAAGCGGGCTGATATCATCCCCGTAAAGCAGCACCTGCCCTTGGGTAACATCCTCAAAACCGGCGATGATCCGCAGGAGCGTTGTCTTGCCGCATCCGGACGGACCCAGAAGGGTGAAAAACTCGTTGTCCAGAATATCAAAACTGACATTGCTGAGGGCGGTGACAGGATGAAGACGGTGCGGATAGATTTTCGTAATGCCGACAATATCAACCGCAGGTTTTTTCATCACGTTACCTCCCCTTTACCGAGTATATACTTGCACAATACGGAATGAGAAAAAACAGCAAATCCGGCAATTCCGCCTCTTCACTGATCCTACGGATCCCTCTTCTGCCGCCCTCACACTAACGCCTCCTGATATATATCCGGCAGACGGCATGATGTGCTGCCGGTACTTTTTTCTTGGTTCTTGCAGGCATTGCCCGTCATAATCTTGAAGGGGCGAAATCAACACCGCCATGGGTTGATACCGCCGGGAAAAACACGCTACCCTTACCGGGAAATATTGTTACAGGGGGGATGTAAACATGCCGGTCCATAGTCTTGAAGAATGGAATGATCTCGCCGCAAGGCTCAACCCTTCAGGCCAGATGTTTGTCAACGGCAAGGGGTCCGATGCCCTATCCGGCAAGACCTTTGCCACAACAAACCCGGCAACAGGGGAAAAACTGGCCGACGTGGCGGAAGGCGACAGCGCGGATATCGATCATGCGGTGGCCACAGCCCGGGCCTCGTTTGAAAAAGGTGTCTGGTCCGGCGAAACCCCGATGAACCGAAAGGCTGTTTTGCTCAAACTGGCAGATCTCATCCGGGCCAATCTGGATGAACTTGCGCTTCTTGACAGCATGGATATGGGAAAGCCGGTCGAAGATGCCGCGACGATTGACGTTCCGGGCGCGGCGCTCTTTTTTCAATGGTATGCGGAGGCCATTGACAAAATCTATGATGAAATCGCACCCACGGGCCCGGGTGATCTGGCGATGATCACGCGCGAGCCTCTGGGGGTTGTCGGTGCGGTGGTGCCGTGGAATTTCCCGCTCGATATGGCGACATGGAAGGTCTCTGCCGCACTTGCCGCAGGCAATTCCATCGTGCTCAAGCCGGCAGAACAATCCCCTCTTTCGGCCCTGCGCCTTGCCCGGCTTGCCATGGAAGCCGGCCTGCCCGAAGGTGTTCTCAATGTGGTGCCAGGTTACGGGGAGACCGCAGGCCGGGCGCTCGGCCTGCACCCGGATGTGGACTGCCTCGCCTTCACCGGCTCAACACCGGTGGGCAAACTCTTCCAGCAATATGCGGGCCAGTCGAATATGAAACAGGTCTGGCTGGAAACCGGCGGCAAGAGCCCGAACCTCGTCTTTGCGGATTGCGATGATCTTGATGCGGCCGCCGATATGGCAGCACTGGGGATTTTCTTCAATCAGGGTGAAGTGTGCTCAGCCAATTCACGCCTGCTTGTCGAACGGTCGATCCATAAAGAATTCGTTGAACGGATTGTTGCGCGTGCGGCCAATTTTGCGCCGGGCAACCCGCTTGATCCTGCCTCCGGGATGGGGGCGATTGTCAGCCAGGAACAGCATGACCGGATCGTCAGCATGATCGAGCTGGGCAAAAAAGACGCGGACTGTATCACCGGCGGCAATGCGGTCAAAATTGACAACCGCGGGCTTTACATTGAACCGACGATCTTTGACAACGTGGCACCGGCGGCAGATATTGCCCGGGATGAGATTTTCGGCCCGGTGCTTTCCGTCATCCCGTTTGACAGCGAAGACGAAGCTGTGTCGATCGCCAACGATACGATCTATGGCCTTGCGGCTTCTCTCTGGACGGGGAATCTGTCCCGTGCGCACCGGGTTTCACGCCGCCTGAGGGCAGGTACGGTTTCGGTCAATACCGTGGATGCGCTCAGCCCGATGACACCTTTTGGTGGGTTCAAGCAATCCGGCATCGGCCGTGATCTCTCCCTTCACGCGCTGGATAAATACACCGCGCTCAAGACCACCTGGATCAAATATTAAACCTGTTTTAATAATGTAATCGTGTCTGTGATGTTGAAACTGCTTTGGTATATCTTTCATGCGTTTGCTGATCTGCCCCGCCAGTTCAGGCTGAGTTATCTGCCGCCGCTCATGGTGTATACCGCGGCAGGGATTTCCGGGCTCACGGGTATTGTCGGCACGTTTTTCATCAAGGACTACCTTGACCTCTCCGCAGCTTTTCTGGCTGGTCTCGGCTTCTGGGCAGGCCTGCCATGGGCTCTGAAGATGCCGCTTGGTCATTTGGTGGATCTCATCTGGAAGCACAAGAATTACATGGTCTTCATCGGCGCCGCCGTCATCGCCGCCAGCCTGATGATCATGCACGGGCTGATCGGGCATACAGAGATGATGGCCGGAATTCTGCCCGTGGAAACATGGTATGTGGTCAGCGTTATTCTGGCGCCGGTAGGCTATGTCATTCAGGATGTCGTGGCCGATGCCATGACGGTTGAAGCGGTGCCGACGGTCAACAAGGACGGCACGCCCTTTCCTGAAGGCCAGATAAAAACCATGCACACCACCATGCAGACATTGGGGCGTTTTGCCATCATTGGCGGCACCGTGCTGGTGGCGTTGGCCAATGTCATTCTGTTCAGCGGTGTTGATGACCTGAGCGAAACACAGCGTATTGAGCTTTACGCCGATATTTATCTTTACGCGCTCCTTATCCCGGCTGTTTCGGTATGCGGGGTATTGCTGGCCCGGATACTTGCCATGAAGTCAGCCCGTGATCTTGCCGCAAGCGGCATCACGCCTTCCCATCACAGCACCATGCGTGAAAAAACAGAAATCAACTGGTCTGTTCTTCTGGGCAGTCTTGCCTTTGTGATCTTTTCGGTGAGCGTCGGCACGCTCAATCTGCCCTTCGCGCAGGAAATCGTCTTTGCCGGATCAACGGCCATCATTCTGTTTCTGATGAACCGGCTTGTAAAATATCTGCCCGAGGCCCAGCGTCTCATGATCATCGGGACAGCGATCATCATCTTTGTCTTCCGCGCCATGCCAAGCCCCGGCCCGGGCCTGACCTGGTTTGAGATTGACGTGCTGTTGTTCAATGAGCAGTTCTTTTCCGTTCTCTCCCTGCTCGCCTCCGTTCTTACCCTGGCGGGGATCATTCTGCTGCGTCCCTTCATGGCCCGGAATTCAATTGCGCGGATCATGGTTGTTCTTTCGGTCGCCGGAACGGTCTTGTTCCTGCCCAGCATCGGGATGTATTACGGCCTTCATCACTGGACAGGTTCAATGACCGGCGGGGTGGTGGATGCGAAATTCATTGCCATTATCAACACCGCAGTGGAGTCTCCGCTAGGTCAGGTTTCCATGATCCCGCTTCTGGCCTGGATTGCAAAAAATGCACCGGCCAATATGAAAGCCACCTTTTTCGCGGTTTTTGCGTCCTTCACCAATCTGGCGCTGTCGGCAAGTTCACTTGGCACCAAATATCTCAACCAGATTTTTGAGGTGACGCGCGAAGTGAAGGATAAAGTGACAGGGGAAATTGTTTCCGCGGCCGATTATTCGGAATTGGGAATCCTGATGATCACGGTTGCCGCCATCACGCTCTGCCTGCCTGTCGGTGCGGTTGTCATCGTGCAGAACAGCCGGCTTAAATCCACCGATTAAGGCCGCAGGTCATCACCTGATTTCATCCGTGCAAAAGTCAGGTGTTTACGGCTTTCAGGCAAAGAGTTCTTTCCACCGATGGCAGGCGACTTCGTGTTCACCATCGGCCACCTCAAGCTTCGGTTCATCTGATTTGCAGATATCCACCGCATGGGGGCAACGCGTATGAAACTTGCATCCGGGTGGCTGGTTGGTTGGTGAAGGGATCTCGCCTTCCAGTTTCTGGGCGGTGCCGCGCTCATCAGGGTTAAGGGACGGGATCGCGGAAAAAAGCGCTTTGGTGTAAGGGTGCTTCGGTGCCGCAAACAGTTTTCGTGTCGGCGCGATTTCCACAAGCCGGCCCAAATACATCACCGCCACATGGTCGCATGTATGGGCCACCACACTCAGATCATGGCTGATGAACATGAAGGTCAGCCCCATCTCAGCCTGAAGCTGCTTGAGAAGATTCAGCACATCCGCCTGAATGGACACATCCAGCGCCGCCACCGCTTCATCGGCGATGATGAATTGCGGGTGTGAGACAAGAGCTCTGGCAATGGAGATCCGCTGACGCTGGCCGCCGGAAAACGCATGGGGAAACCGCCTCAGGTGTTCAAGATTAAGCCGGCATTTTGCGGCAATCTCACGAACACGTGCATCGGTTTCTTCACGCGAAGAGGTGATCTTCATCACTTCCAGCGGTTCTGCGATGATATCCCGCACCGTCATGCGTGGCGACAGCGCCGCATAGGGATCCTGAAAGATCAGCTGTGCCCGGCGCCGGTAATCCTCAAGCTCTGCCTTTTCAATCCGGGTCAGGTCGTATTCAACCTCATCATCCTGATAGATAGCGCTACCATCCGAAATCGGCGCGGCGCGGAGCAAGGCACGCCCCAGTGTCGTCTTGCCGGAACCGCTTTCCCCCACGAGCCCGAAGAAAGACCCTTTGCGGATATTCAGCGAGACATTATCCACGGCCTTGAGACTTGTCTGGGTAAAGAGACCCTTGCCAATACGGTAGCTTACCGAGAGTCCCCGGGCGGTGATCAGCATTTTCTCTCCCATCACGCGCCTCCCTTCTGATAGAGATGGCAGGCGACACGATGAGAGGGATCAATCCATTCTTCAAGAGGAATGCGGGAAGAACAGATCTCCCCGGCAATCTCCGTGCATCGCGTGCTGAAGACACATCCGTCAGGGCGTTCCAGCGGCGAGGGGATATCCCCGGGCACCGGTGTCAGCGGCGCATCAAGATCATCAAGGCGTGGCAGTGCTGCAAGCAGGCCTCTCGTATAGGGATGCTTGGGTTTGTTGATAACTTCCCTGACCGGGCCTTCTTCAACCACGCGCCCGAGATACATGACGCTGACCTTGTCGGCAGTCTGGGCCACAACCCCCAGATCATGGGTGATGAAGATGATGGCCATGTTGAATTCCTTGACCAGATCTTTCATAAGATCCAGCACCTGGGCCTGAATGGTCACATCAAGGGCTGTTGTCGGCTCATCCGCAATCAGCAGTTTCGGCTTGGTGGACAGCGCCATGGCGATCATCGCCCGCTGCCGCATGCCGCCAGAAAGTTCAAACGCGTATTGGTCGATCCGGCGTGAGGGATCCGAAATACCGACACGGTCCAGCATCTCAATCGAAATTTCACGCGCCTGCTGGGTGGTCATATCGGAATGGAGCTGAAGCTGTTCGATCATTTGTTTGCCGATACTGATCGACGGTGCAAAACTTGCCATCGGCTCCTGAAAAATCATCGAGACAGCCCCGCCCCGGACAACCTTGAGATCAGCCGGCCGGTTAAGCGAAAGCACATCGACAGGGCCGGAATCGGTATTCAGGGTGATCTGGCTTTCCCCGGTATAGACGGCGTTCGACGGATTGAGGTGCATCAGGGATTTGGCTGTCACCGATTTGCCTGAACCGCTCTCGCCCACCAGCCCCATCACCTCGCCACGGTTGAGCGAAAAACTGACATTATCCACCGCCGTGATCAGCCCTTCATCGGTATGAAATTTCAGCGTCAGGTTACGAACATCGATCAAAGCACTCATAACAGTCACCTTACCTGCTGATATCCGAATACGGGTCCGCAGCATCACGGAGACCATCACCGACGAAAACAAACGCCATCACCAGCGCAATGAAGAAAATCACGGGGATGAAATACCACTGATAGTTCAACAGCACATCTGCGCTGGTCACATTCTGAAGCATGACACCAAGGGAATTGACGGGATCTTTGAGCCCCAGACCAATGAAACTCAACGCTGTTTCGGACAGCACCATATAGGGAAAGGAAATCACGAGATCAACAATGATATAACTTGTAAAACTGGGCAGCAGATGCCGCCGGATGACATGGCTTGACGATGCACCGCATAATTGCGCGGCCAGAACATATTCCTGATTTCGTTCTGTCAGAAGATGTGTCCGAACACGTCGCGCGAGGGTCGGCCAGCCAATCAGCCCCAAGATGAGGGAGATGAAGAAGAAACGCATTTCGGCCGTCCATGTCTGCGGGATGAATGCCGCAATCGCCATGAACAGCGGTATCGCCGGCACCGTCCGCACCGCGTCGGTTATCATCTGTAATATCGAATCGATCCAACCCCCATAATATCCGGACACACCCCCGATAACGAGGGCCAGAACAAAAGCGATAAAGACCCCTATCGTTCCGACCTGGAGTGATGTCCATATCGCGTGAAGTGTCCGCGAATAGATATCCTTGCCGCTGGCGTCGGTGCCGAAAAGGTGAATAAATCCTTCGCTTATGCCGAAGAGATGAGTATTCCCCGGGATAAACCCGAGCAATTTGTATTCAGAGCCTTCCACAAAGAATTCAACATAGCGGCGTTTGTCTTCGTTGACGGTTTCAACCCAGCGGAAATTCGTCTTGAGGGATCGCTCACGTTCGATCGTATGCAGGAAAGGGCGGAAAGAGCATCCGTTCTTATCGCAGAACATCGGAATATTCGGCGCACCGTTAAGATAATCCTTGTTACGGCCAGCGATGGTCGGATCATATGGCGAAAGAAAAGGCGCGAAAATTCCGGCCAGAATGAGAAAGATCAGCACAGAGGCCGCAACCATCGCCGCCCGCTGTTTCTTGAAGCGCGCCCAGACAAGCTGACGCTGGGAGGCGGTGAAATAAGCCTCTTTGGCTTTCTGGTCGTTCAGCGCAAGATCGCTGTTTTCAGCTTTTGTGGTCATGGCTCAGGTCATAATACTCTTGCGGATGCGGGGATCGAGCAGGGACAGCATCACATCGGTAAGGAAGTTCAGCGCAACTATCGAACCCGTCAGAAGGAAAATGATGGCGCCAGCCAATTGCTGGTCATTCGAGCGGGCCAGGGATTCAATCAGCAACGCGCCCGCGTCGGTCAGTGTCAGGATCAGAGCCACAATCGGCAGCTCGTTAAACACACGATTGAGATCAAAGCCGAGGCTGTTGATGATAGGCCCCAGCGCATGACGTGCCGGGTATCGCCACAGAAGATGCCTTCCATGAACGCCGCGCGCCGCCGCCGCTGTGACATAGAGTTTGCCTATCTCATCCGACATCAGGGCACGAACGGTCTGCAAGGCAAACGCCGTGGCCGACCAGCCGAGAATAAATATCGGCAACCAGGCATGTTTGAGGAGATCGATGAATTTATCCATGCTCCAGGCCGCGTCCCGGTATTCCTTGGAGAACAGGCCCGTGAGGGTATCGCCAAAGTAAATGGTCGAGACAAGCATGATCATGAGCGCAAGCAGGAAATTCGGCATGGCAAGGCCGAGATAACTCACAAGCTTGAGGCTGTTGTTAAGAAAGGGATTGTTCGTGGCCGCCGAAATGATACCGACCGGGATGGCAATGGCATAGGCCAGGGTCAGTGACGCAAGACAGATACCAAGCGACAACCAGAATTTGGTGCCGAGAAGCTGGGCGATATCAACCCGCAGGATGCAGCTTTCGCCGAATTCCCCCTGAAACGCATTGATGATCCACAACCCCCAGCGCTGAATGAACGGCTGGTCAAGCCCGAGGCGCCGACGTTCATTTTCAATATCGGCAACCGAGATGCCTGAACCTTGAGTGTTCTTGAAAGCAAGGTAGCGTTCGGCGCAATCACCGGGAACGAGTTCCATAAGGGTGAAGACAACAAGCGAAATGATGACCAGCGTTATGCCGGCCAGCACCGCCCTTGTCATGATGAATTTACCAAACTGAAGCATGGACTGCCTCACCAACCCCGATATTACACACTATCTTCGTAGTGATTGCACTTAAGATCCATGGGCGACCAGAGGCCGCCCATGAGGTCATATTACTTTATCTGGCTTATTCGTCCAGCCACCACTGTGAGGCACGGTACGGATACGTCCGATAGTACTCATAGGAGTGTGTCTTGAAGGAGGTAAAGTTCTTCAGGTTGTTATGATGTATCATCGGTGCCGGCGCGTTGACCGTGCCGATGAACAGAAGGTTTTCAACCATGTTCTTTACCAGACGCTCACCAAGGGTCTTGAACTTGGCGCTGCTTTGATCCGCTGACTGGAAGTCATTGATATCAGCAATAAGCTCCTTGACATAGGCTGGCGGCTCGACACCTTTGGTGCCGTTGCTGTCAACCCATTCCGCCCAGAGCATACCGGTGCGGACACCGAAGTAGTTCTCAAAAGGCGGCACCCAGAGCTCGTTGTTACCAAGCACAATCGCCAGAGGCTGGCTCTTCCGCCACATGGTGACGTCAAGCTTGTTGGCGGACTGAGCGGAACGGAATTCATCCGGTGTCACTTCCTTGACCACGGACTGAATGCCGACATCTGCCCAGTACTGGGCAACCAGTTCAACGGTCTGCCCGGCAATACCCTGGGTCGAGAAGCTCATATTAAGCACCAGCTTATCGCCGTTCGGAAGCTCACGGAAGCCGTCGCCATCAGTATCCTTCATGCCCATCTTGTCGAGAAGCGCCTTGGCACCAGCGGCATCATACTCGGTCTTGTAGCTCAGCCACTTGTCGGAAACAAATTCAGGCTTTGGTGAGAAACCGATATACTGCTGAGGTGTACCCTGACCGAAGAAACCGACTTCGTTCAGCTCGGCACGGTTGATCGCAATGGACATCGCCTCACGGAAGCGAATGTCATTGAACGCCGCACGTTTGGCTTCGTCTTCATGGGTTACGTTGAACGAGAACACGCCAAGGGTGATTTCAGGCCGCAGGTCAACGGTGTAATTACCGCTTTCCTGACCATCGAGCAACGCCGGCGCGGAGGCAAGCTGAAGCGACTGGGCCTTATAGTCCACATCACCATTGATGATCGAAAGAAGACGAACTTCGTTGTCGTTCTTATACAGCTCATCCTGCTCAGAAATGTAGGGAAGCTGCTGGCCTTTCGGGTCAACCTGGTGGAAATAAGGGTTCGCCACCAGATGACGTCCTTCGGTTGTATCGGTAACGTAGATATGGCTTTCCAGTGTCGGAACAACCGGCTGTGGCAGGTTGCCTGCAATTTCAGGACGGCTCAACAGCGGGGACGGTGTATCCGTCCAGTCCGAGTTGCCATAATACGCCTTGATAGCGTCATAGCCGTTTTCAAAACCAAGGGATTTTGCGTATTTATCGGCATCCGGATTGATATCAGGATGGAACTTGCCGAGAAAATGCTTTGGCTGGAAGCCCTGACCGAAATGGGTCGCGAAATGGGCAAGAAGGCCCGGCTTTGGCGCCGGAAGATTAAAGACAACCGTTGTCTCATTCGGGGTGTCAACCGTCATCGTCTCGCCGCCAACCGTGATATAGTCCTTTGGCTTTTCGAAGATGTTCGTATCCAGCATCAGATTGTCGTGATAAAATTTCACGTCGGCACTGGTAAACGGTGCGCCATCTGACCACTTATGGCCTTTACGCAGGAAAAAGGTCAGCTGGGTGAAATCATCGTTCCATTTCCAGCCTTTGGCAATATTCGGCACAATAGTCTGCAGATCGTCGGAAAAGCGGACGAAATTGACGTGACGAACGGAAAGGAAATCAGATGTCCCGGCTTCCGTTGCGTTCGACAATACGTCGAGCGTGCCGCCATATTTACCAACGCTGTCATAGGGCACGACCACCAGCGGTTCTTGCGGAATACGTTCTGCCAGCGGCGGCAGATCCGGGTTACCCTTGATTTTTGCGTTCAGCGCCGCACTGTCCGGATTGGACGAAAACGTCATCTTACAGCCTGCAGCCGCCTCAAATTCGGCGACTTCATACTGCTGTGGATAGGCGCCTTGCTTGACACCTTTCATATCTGCCACGGTAATATCCGGGCAGCTGGCATATGCTGCTGCTGGCATGGCCAGAACCGCTAATGCCGAAAGTATGAACTTCTTCATATGTACCCTCCTATTGCACTCCCTCGGGAGTTTTCTGATATTCGGTCTGGGTGTTGCACAAATACATTACAATTATGACACCATCAAAAAAAGAGGTCTTGCCGCCTCTTGGCTTTCTTTATCTGATGTCACCCCAAAACGATTTTTGCCATTATCATTAACCCAAACTTACCGCATGGCTAGAGATTTTTTTTTAAAAGACTGCTCTGCCTCAGGCTGTTCCGGCATGATGAATAGGCAAAACTTCATTGCAACTTACATAATAAAAGTTACAGCTTCGTGACAATAGCAATTAAATCACTGGTTTTGATTTAAGTGCTTATCAGGCTCAGAAATCGCCCCTTACCGCGCCTTCAGGGGTAATCATAATCCTGGAAAACTGACCCTCGGCATGAGTCATCCGGTGCTTTAACAGCGCTTCGGTCATCTCAAGGCGCATGGCCATCATATCCGGATCAAGAGCGCGATTTTCATGCTCCCCCTTTTGGGTATGCTCAAACAGAACAGGGGGCAGATCGGCATTGAACTGAACAAATGTATGCGAATCAGATCGAATGATCGCAAGGCTGCATTCATCTGATTTAAGGCCGAGCTCTTCCTGCCAGATGGTCGGGCTGACCGGGTCTCCGAAATCAAGCTCTGAGACTGAATACCGCCGCCATTGAGGTGTCTCCTCACCTTTAAGAAACGGTGTCAGCGGCACCCCGTCCATGGTATCCGGCACCGGAATATTCAGCAGATCAAGAATGGTCGGTGTTACGTCGATGGATTCCGTGGGCCGCGATATTTGCTGTCCCGTCATTTTTCCGCCGGACATCGCCGGGGGCAGACGGAGAATGAGCGGCACACGAAAGGCGGCATCATAATAATGCATCTTACCCCAACAGTGATGGTCGCCGAGCATTTCGCCGTGATCAGACGTCACGACGATCAGGGTGTCATCATATTGCCCTGTTTCCTTCAAGTAGCTGATGATCCGGCCGAAGTGATGGTCAAGTTCAGCAATAAGACCCATATACACCGCTCTTAACCTTGCTGTTATGGCCTCACCTGACTCCAGATCAGGAAATCCTCTCACCATATCCGCGACCTGCCTAAATTTCATGGCAGGACCATTGAACGGATGTGTGGCCAGATATGTATCCATTGTCCCGGCAACTTCAGCCGGAGGCATGTCTTCTGCCTGACAGAGGGAATTATAGGGAGACGGCGCTACAAAGGGGGGGTGCGGGCGGATAAAGGTGACATGCGCGCACCATCCCTCACCACGTGTCGGCAGATCAGCCAGAAGACGGTCTGTAAGAAAGGCGGTGTCGCTGTGTTCTGCCTTGTAAAACGCGGGATGATCAACCTGTCTGCCATTTGGCCCGTCCATGGGAATATAAATATCCTCACCTGCCGGAACATCGTATCCGAGCCCGGCCAGATATGCCCGCCATGTCCGGCTGTCGTCAAACCGCATCTCAAGAGCTTCCATGAAACCGCTCATCACCTGCTCATAGGAGGTCAGCACCGGATCATCCGCCGCGAATTTCCGCGGATCAGCAGAAGTGTCGGTGTAACCATAAAGAAGAGGCTGTATCCCGGCGCGGCGCAATTCTGTTGCAAGATTGGGCTTGTCTTGAGGCAATGGCGTACCATTGCGGACAGATCGGTGATTCATCGCATACTGACCTGTCAGCAGTGATGCCCGCGCAGGCCCGCACGGGCTTGTGACCGATACATGATTGGTAAAAGTGACCCCGTCAGCCATCAGCGATTTCAGGTTCGGCAGTTGGACCGCCTCAGAAAGGGCCCCGGTGAGGCAATCGGCACGCATCTGATCAAAGACAACAAAAAGTATATTGGGACGACGCCCCTCCTTTGCCATTGCTCTCCACCTCTTCATCAGATCATCTGCCCACAGGCAACACGAATTAAAAGCCGGAAATAGCAGACACCGATGATGCTGTGCGGTCAACCGGAATTGTCATGACAGTGTTTACGGAATAACGGTTACCTCGACTGTTCTTTTTCGGGTATCGCATCCATGAAACTGCGGATCAGGGGCACATGTTCCCTTGATCTGAGATGGGCAAGCACCTCCGGCATGTCCAGCCCGTCTTCATCAAGGGCAATCTGGCAAAGTCTGGTATCCCCCTCAATTTCCGCTTCGGAAACAAAACCGATACCAAACCCCCGGGCAACCATGTCACGTAAGGCTTCCCGTCCTTCAACCACCATTATCGGCTCAAGCCTGACGCCGGCTTTTCTTGCCGCGGCTATCATCCTTTGCTGGGTCTGCGAGCCACGCTCACGGAAAATCAACGGCAACTTCCTGACCTCGGCAAACGACAGTTGCCCCGGTGGCTTGGTGAAAAAATTCAGGCCGGAGACAGCCCTGATGGAAGATGTGCCAAGAGCACGGGAAACAAGATCTGGCGTATCTGTATTACTGCCGAAAACACCGATCTCCGCTTCATAACTGCGCAACGCATTGAGCACATTGTCCGAATTCCCGATACGCATTTCCACCACGACGTTCGGGTGCCTGTTCCGGAAGCGATGGAGTATCTCCGAGACATGGGCGGGCGAATCCACCATGATCCGGATCGTCCCGTTCAAGGCACGCCGGGACTGGTCGAGATATTCACCAATCGTATCCTCCACCTCAAAATACTGCCGGGTCAATTCCAGCAGTTTCTCACCTGCTTCGGTAATCTCCACTTTTCTGTTCCGGCGGATAAAAAGCAGAACATCGTTGTCGCGCTCAAGTTGCCTGACCTGTTCAGACAGCGAAGGTTGCGACTGGTTGAGATATTCGGCCGCGCGGGAAAACCCTCCCTGACTGGCAACATGGTGAAAAGCCCGCAGTTGCGTGTATCGCATATGATATAACCTTAACCTATAGATAGATAGTTTATAAAGATTATACATATATGAAATTCTTTGCCAATATGAACCCATGAATTCGATCACCAGCGGATGCTTCTCATGACAACGGATAATTCAGGCATGACCGGATCTTCATTCCCGCCTCCTGCCCTGGGCGAACCCTATTTGCTGACACCCGGGCCGCTGACCACGGCGTATGAGGTCAAGGAAGCGATGCTCCGGGACTGGGGGAGCTGGGATGCCGATTTCCGGGCGCTCACCGCCACACTCCGCGCACGCCTTCTGCATCTCCTTGGTGAGGGAAGCGACAGGTATGAATGCGTGCCTGTGCAGGGATCGGGCACATTTGCGGTTGAGGCCATGCTGGGAACCTTTGTGCCGAAAGACGGCAAGATTCTGGTGCTGGCAAACGGGGCGTATGGCCTGCGTGCGGCAGAAACGATGCGCTATCTTGGGCGGGAGTTTCACCTGCTCAATAAAGGGGATTACCTGCCGCCACGCGGACCAGAAGTCGCCTCCATCCTTGAAAACGACCCTGAGATCAGCCATGTGCTGGTCATTCATTGCGAGACAAGTTCAGGCATTCTCAACCCGCTTGAAGAAATTGCCGCGGCAACACAAGCCGCAGGGCGCCGGCTTCTGATCGACAGCATGTCCGCTTTCGGAGCGGTGCCGGTGAACCCTGGCTCAATTAATTTTGAAGCGATGGTGTCGTCGGCAAATAAATGCATTGAAGGCGTGCCAGGCTTTGGCTTTGTTTTCTGCCGCCGGGATGCGCTGGTGTCAGCTGAAGGAAACTGCCATTCCCTCAGCCTTGATATTCACGCGCAATGGGCCGCTATGGAGAAAACAGGGCAGTGGCGTTTCACCCCGCCAACCCATGTTGTTGCCGCCTTTCTTGAAGCGTTGCGACTGCATGAAGAAGAAGGCGGCGTTGCGGGGCGGGGGGCAAGATACGCCCGCAACCGTGATGTTCTTGTTGCCGGGATGCGGGATCTTGGTTTTGAGACACTGCTGGATGAGGAATGGCTGTCGCCGATCATCGTCACATTTTTCTGCCCCGCTGATACTGCTTTTGAATTTGCGCGTTTCTATGAATTGATGAAAGCCGCCGGATATATTATCTATCCGGGCAAGCTGACCGTGGTGGACAGTTTCCGTATCGGCTGTATCGGCCGCATGGATGAAGCCGTGATGCGCGGCGTTGTCAATGCTGCCAGAGATGCACTTGCCGAAATGGGTGTCCGCAGCGCCGCTCCGCCTGCGGATGCAATAGAAGAAAGAAACAAACTGTCTACGTGAATTTCACCTGATGTTATCAAGAAGGATCTGTTCATGCCCCTGACCACACCTGTTGAAGCCAATGGACGCAACTACGCGGCGCCGAAAACGTGTGCCATCGCAATTTGTCTTGATGGCTGTGAGCCTGAATATCTCGACGTTGCGATTGCCGAAGGACTGATGCCTAACGTCAAACGGATGCGCGAGGAAGGCACCGACAGAATCGCACATTCGGTCATCCCGTCCTTCACCAACCCGAACAACATGTCCATTGCGACAGGCAGGCCACCGGCGGTGCATGGTATCTGCGGCAATTTTCTCTATGATCCGGATACCGACGAAGAAGTGATGATGAACGATGTCCGCTTTCTGCGGGCACCGACCATCTTTTCGAGCTATTACAGGGCCGGGGCCAGACTTGCCGTGATCACCGCCAAGGACAAGCTTCGTGCCCTGCTCGGGGCCGGGCTTTCCTTTGACGACGGCAGGGCGATCTGTTTTTCCTCCGAACGGGCCGATCAGGCCACCATGCAAGCCAATGGCATCGATAATGCCAGCGCCTGGCTCGGACGGCCGGTGCCTGAAGTCTATTCAGGGGAGCTTTCGGAATTTGTCTTTGCCGCCGGCTGTAAGCTTCTGGCGGAGTGGAAGCCGGATCTGATGTATCTTTCGACCACCGATTATATTCAGCATAAATTCGCCCCGGATGAGAAGGGAGCGAAGGATTTCTATGCCATGGTGGACCGGTATATCGGCGAGCTGGATGAAATGGGAGCCGCTATTGTCCTGACGGCCGATCACGGCATGAAACCCAAGCATGATGCCAATGGCGAACCGGCGGTGGTGTATATGCAGGATCTGCTGGATGACTGGCTTGGCAAGGCAGAGGCACGTGTCATCCTGCCCATCACCGACCCTTATGTTGTGCATCATGGTGCCCTCGGCTCTTTTGCCACCGCTTATCTTCCGGAAGAGACACAAAAAGCCGATATCATCAGCCGGATCAATGCTATTGACGGGATCATGCTGGCCATCGACCGGGAAGAAGCTGTGCGGAGATTTGATCTGCCCGCCGACCGGATTGGCGATATTGTCATTATATCCGATGAAAACATGACCATTGGCACATCCGAAGACAGGCATGATCTGGCCGCGCTGAAGGAACCGCTCAGAAGTCATGGCGGGCTGACCGAACAGGACGTGCCCTTTATCGTGAACCGCCGCATCGATCTGCCTTCCGCCCCGGAATTACGAAACTACGATGCGTTTTACTACGCCGCCATTGCCGCCGCGCAATGAGCCCTGACTTTCGAAAGAAATAAAGAGAACGCACGCAACCACAAGCGAGATAGAGGAAAACCCCATGTCACCATCACAAATCCGCCACGAAGCCATGCGTATCGGTGGCGAGAAAATCTTCACCGATGACGTTGTTGAGGTGCGTTACCCCTATACCAACGAGGTCATAGGCACTGTCCCCGCCGGCACGGCCGAACATGCACGTAAAGCGTTTGAAATTGCGGCCGCCTACCAGCCCAAACTCACCCGTTACGAACGCCAGCAGATCCTGTTCCGGGCCGCCGAACTCATCCGTGAACGTCGTGAGGAAATCGCCCACTGGCTGACGCTGGAACTCGGGATCTGCAAGCAGCATTCGCTTTATGAAACCGGCCGGTCCTATGATGTTTTCACCCTGGCAGGTCAGTTGGCCATTCAGGATGATGGCCAGATATTTTCCTGTGATCTGACACCCCACGGCAAGAGCCGCAAGATTTTCACCAAGAGAGAGCCTGTTCGCACCATCTCTGCCATTACGCCGTTCAACCATCCGCTGAACATGGTGGCGCATAAGATAGCCCCGTCGATTGCAACCAACAACTGCATGGTGTGCAAACCAACCGAGCTGACGCCCCTGACCGCGATCACCCTTGCCGACATTCTGTATGAGGCCGGTCTGCCGCATGAAATGTTCCAGATCGTGACCGGCTGGCCCGGGGATATCGGGGATGAGATGATCACCAACCCTGACATTGATATCATCACCTTCACCGGCGGCGTGCCGGTGGGCAAGATGATCGCCGAAAAGGCCGGGTACAAACGCACCGCACTTGAACTTGGCGGCAATGATCCGTTGATCCTGCTCAATGATCTTACCGGGGATGATCTTGATAAGGCCGCCACCATCGCGGTGGCTGGCGCGACCGGGAATTCCGGCCAGCGATGCACCGCCGTAAAACGGATCCTGATCCAGGAATCCATCGCCGATGATGTGGTGCCTCTCATCCTTGAGAAAGCAAAGGCGATACGCTTTGGTGATCCGATGGACCCGGAAGTCCAGCTTGGCTGTGTCATCAGCGCGGACGCCGCTGAACTATTCGAAAACCGTGT
>Ga0181587_10000530_pt1 | contig 31007 bp, 25 predicted proteins | sample 071ome_27_FD_132463 | JGI IMG/M metagenome (GOLD analysis project Ga0181587, IMG submission 132463) | Coastal salt marsh microbial communities from the Groves Creek Marsh, Skidaway Island, Georgia - 071409AT metaG (megahit assembly) | ecosystem: Environmental > Aquatic > Marine > Intertidal... | reverse complement strand
GTATCTTGGGCCCAGCGAAACTCGCCCGACACGCTGGCCTGTTCCCAGAGATCGACCAAGACCGGACGTTTTTCTAATACGGCGTTTTCAACCTGCCTAGTGCGACTGTCTCCCCCGACAACAACCAGATAATCAATCGCTTCCGTGGCCCGAATATCGAGTATGGGCTCAGGCGTTGGCACGGCCGATAGCAGCGCGTCAACCTCGTCCAGGCATTCGGACTGGGAAGCTGTCATGTGCAGCCTAGTTGAAAGCTTTGGCTCCATATCGCGAGCAAAAGCATCCCGTTTTTCTGCGCTACGGCTCGTACAGCGGATCTCGTCCAGGTCAAATAAAGCGTCACAGGCCAGCGCAAGCGTGCGCGCAACGCGGCCCGTGCCTAAGATAGCTACGCGGCCAATGGCACGCGTAGCTATATACTTCAACCCCAGCGCGCCCGCCGAACCCGTGCGCATGTCCGTTATGTGGCCGGCATCTAGACGAACCGTCAAACCACGCGTTACATCTTCTAGCTCAATATATGCCTGACGACTTTCTAAACGACCACTTTCAACGGTCGATTTCTCTTCTATTCGTTTGCGTGCACGATATTTACCGGACCATTCAGCCGGCATGTCAAGACGGAAATGATCTAAACCATCGCGCTCTTCGACGCTTTCTCTACGAGGCGGACTGTAAATCTCACCACTTCCGTAGTGCAAAAAAGCGCGGTTGCAGCTATCAATTGAATCGGTAACTGACAGCCACTTAACGCAGTCTGTTTCACTGATATTATGCCACTCTGACATTGAACACCCTCTCAGGTCGGTTTCCTCTATCGCCGCGGCATCTCCACCACGGTGAAATTCTCTATATAGGCCGATTATACGCTTTCAACATTTCTTTGACAACACCACGTATAGTTGACTTAATTCCTCGTTTTTCATTCATTTAAAACAGTGATTATGAACGCGTTTGAGTAGAGTCTCGCCACCGCGCTGTAAGCGAGGAGCGCTACTGGAGTGCACGAAAAGATACTTTGGTTTTTGGCCGGAGCGACCGGTATTATCATATTGGCCCTCGTTGCTCGGCCAGAGTTCAGTTCCCAATCCATAGATTCCTCTATTGCACCAAAAATCGTCGCAGAATCTGCACCGCTTTCCCATCCCGTTCGGGTAGAGATACTAAACGGCTGCGGCGTTTCTCAAGTGGCCGCACGCCTAACGCGCGAGGCGCGGCAAATAGGTATAGACGTCATACACGAGGGCAACGCCGACCACTTTGGCTACCTCCACACCTTGGTAATACGACGCGGTGGAGACCGACAGCGCGCCGAGCAGGTAGCCCAAACGCTGGGCATACCCCATTTAATCGATCAGCAAACGGACGAGCCGTTCCGCCTGGCAGACATAACCATCGTAATTGGTCAAGACTATAAACGCATCGATCTCTTCCCAGAGAGAGCCGATGAAAGGAAATTGTAGTATCCCATGAGACACCACGAAGATGCTAGAATAGACCAAATCATAGAAGCCCTGCTAGATAAAAAAGGCACCGATATCCTACTGATGGACTTACGCGGCCTGTCGGACGCAGCCGATTTCTTTGTGTTATGCACTGGCACCTCAGAGCAGCACGTTAAGACATTGGCCGACGAGGTGGCCCAGTCATTAAAGGAAGCCGGCGATCCCCCGTGGCACGTGGAGGGCGGATCGACACGTCGCTGGATCCTAGTTGATTTTGTCGATATTGTCGTCCACGTATTCCGTCAGGAAGCGCGCGATTTTTATGCATTAGAGCGTCTCTGGGGTGATGCCGAGTGCACAGAATTTGCCGATGAGTGGACCGCACCGCCCGAGGCGCCGCCGCGCACACCGTTTGAGTTTTCTCAGAGCTAATGCCAGTACAAACGCTTAAATGGCAAGATGATGCGCTGGTCTTGCTCGATCAAACGCGCCTGCCTGAGTGCGTGGCTTACGAGGCGTGTCGCGACGTCGAAAGCGTGGCCCAAGCGATTGAAGTCCTCATGGTGCGCGGCGCGCCTGCCATCGGACTTGCGGCTGCCTATGGCGTGCTGATTGGGGCACGCGCTGCTATCAATGAGCCGAGAGACCTGTTTTATACGCAAGTTTATCAGGCAATAGAACGCCTGGAACGAACGCGACCTACGGCCGTCAATTTGTTCTGGGCGCTAGACCATATGAAACGCGTGCTCGAAGGCTGTGCAGATTTAACAGACAACGGCTCCATATGTGCGCGTCTACTTGAAGCGGCAAACGGCCTCTTCGCCGCTGATCAAGAGATCTGTAGGCGCATGGGCACAAACGGTGCCGCCCTGCTACCTGCAAATGGGCAAGTCATTACGCACTGTAACGCGGGCGGCCTAGCGACTGCCGATTATGGCACAGCGCTAGGCGTGATATATGCAGCCCACGAGCAGGGTAAGAAGATTGCCGTCTTTGCCGACGAGACACGCCCTCTCTTACAGGGATCTCGCCTAACGGCTTGGGAACTGCAGCAAAGCGGCGTACCGGTGCAGGTCATATGCGACAATATGGCCGCTACAGTGCTGCGCAAAGAAGAAATAACCTGCTGTATTGTCGGCGCTGACCGTATCGCAGCCAACGGTGACGTTGCTAACAAAATAGGTACCTATGCTTTGGCTCTCTTGGCAAAGGCGCACGACGTTCCTTTCTACGTTGTGGCGCCCGTATCGACGTTGGACGTATCTCTAAGCAGCGGTGATGAGATCCCCATTGAAGAGCGCGATGGCGACGAGATACGAAATGGCATGGGTAAGTGGACGGCCCCAGTCGACGTAGACGTTTACAATCCAGCTTTTGACGTAACGCCTCACGGCCTAGTCAGCGCAATTATTTCCGAGCAGGGCATTGCCCGTCCCCCATTCGAACCCACGTTACGAACCTGGGTATTCGAAGCATCCAAAACATGAGGATGTCCCATGTTTTCACACACCATATCGAAAAGGACATTCGTAACACTCGCGACCTGCTACCATATCTGGGGGTGTGCGGGTGCGACGGCTCCTGCATCGCTGTCAATCGCGCAGGCAAATGCTCAGACTCAGACGCTACGCGAAGCATTTGATCCAAGGTCTATTAAGGAAGATTTACTCCTCATAAAGCCGAATTTTGCACGTCCTCAACTCCAGTTCGCTCAGAGTCAACCCGACGTTTCTCCTACACCTCAAGCAGTTGAAAAATCGGTTGAGGTCGATTCAAACGAGCAGACTGCCTCAAAGCAGGCTGCAACCCGCAATACCACAGTTTACAGAGTCCAGCTACTCGCACTAAGCAACGGAGACTTGGCACAGCAACTACGCGATGAGCTCACCGTATCACTGAGCGTTCCCATGTATGTGCAGGAGCGCAATCAGCTATACGTGATACAGGGGGGAGATTATGCTACGCGTGGCGAAGCGCGGTATCTGCTCAATCGGGTCAAAGCGTTAAGCAGTGACTACGGCGATGCTTACATCGTATCAGTGGAAAGCCAGCTCGAAGCCCCTGAGGAGATCGTAGAAGATCGGCCCGTTGCAAGCAGCGAAGACATGCCGAACAACGATGCCAAAGCGCAACCGGGAGAACTAGTCCGCACATTTGGATGGCGCGTCCTATTAGATCAGTTTCTGTCCCATGAGGAAGCAGATAGGTTGCGTAATAGAGCTATTGCCCGATTGAACCGACGCGATATTGATATCACCTTTAAAGCACCATGGTACAAAGTAGAGGTTGGGCATTTTTCCGAAGAGAACGAAGCCCAATCCGCTGCTGAACAAATCAAACGACGCTATCCCAATGCCCTTAAAGTGCGTTCCCAAGTACTCATACCCAGGCCAGACTAGTCAATGAATTGCTCACGTACTCGGTACTTTACAGCCGCGTTCGCTCTGAGCATTTGCTCCTGCGCATCTTGGCAGAGCTCTATGCAGCCCCCTGCCCCCGACCCCGTCGTCGTAGCTGACGAATCCATAGAAGAACCCGTTCAAACCGGTAGTGATATGCGGGCGGTCCGTTGGTATTTACTGCGCGCTCAAGAGGCACAGGCCAGAGGGGATATCCCTTCAGCCCAACTCGATTTAGACCGCGCCTATCGCAATCTAGCCGAGCTAGAAGCGAGTGATTCAATAGACGATACGACGCGTGCCACACAGCTTGCCATAGATATAGAGCGGGCCTACTTACACCTGCTACCAAACCTCGAGAGTTTCTCTCCAGACAGCCCGCTCGTGCTGCTCCTGCAAGGATTGTCCAAAGAGCGTATAGAAGACCTCTCAGACGACGCCTCTCAAATTATTCGCATTCATCAACTGAGCCTTCAGTCCGACATGCCGATGGATGCCAATGCCCGGGTTGCAGCAAGTATTCATTTCTTTCAAACCCGCGGACGACAGACCTACACAATCTGGTCGCAGCGATCTGGTAAATATCGCGAAATGATCTGGCGCATATTCAAAGAGATGGATCTGCCTTTAGACCTGCTGCATATTGCCATGATCGAAAGCGGCTTTAACCCCAATGCGTATTCGCGCGCACGAGCCGTTGGCCTATGGCAATTTGTCGCAAGCACGGGAAAGATGGAAGGTCTAGAGCAAACGCACTGGATTGATGAAAGGCGTGATCCGATAAAGTCGACCTATGCTGCCGCACGACACTTAAAAGGTCTCTACGCGGAGTTTGGAGATTGGCGACTCGCCTTAGCGGCGTATAATTCAGGGCGCGGACGCGTTCGACGTGCAATAAACAAAGCGGGGACACGCGACTTCTGGAATTTACCCCTCCCCCAAGAAACCCGGAACTACGTGCCTCTATTCATGGCGGCGACCATCATATCTAAGGATCCTGCGCTCTTTGGCTTTGATGAAATAAAGTATGATGATCCCTTTACCTATGACCAAGTCACCCTCCCTTCAGAATGGTCCTACGTAGATTTGCGGGCAGCGGCGCGCACCGTGAATGTGACGGAGGCAACTCTGCGGAACCTCAACCCGGAGCTGCGTCAGTCCATTACTCCCCCAGGCGTAAAAGCACCCTATGTCCTGCGCATTCCCGTTGGCACTCGGGCCTCTTTTATCGATCGCTACGGGCGCTTGTCCTCTTCACAGAAAGCCGCTGTGTATGAGTATGAAGTGCAGCAAAGCGATAATTTGTCGAGTATCGCACAGGCCTTTGGCGTCAGCACGCGCACAATCATAGCGGCCAACAGCCTGCGGAATCCCAACCGCATTTACCCTGGTCAACGTCTTTATATACCAGCTAGCCCCAACGCGATCGGCTCCCCAAAAGACCGATCACAAATCACGTATACTGTTCGTCCGGGAGATTCACTCAGCCAAATTGCCAGGCTCCATGGAGTCGCCTTGAACGACCTAATGGCTTGGAATAAACTCGATTCGGGCTTAATTAGACCCGGACAACAGCTAACTATTTGGACACAGCAGATTCCACGCAACCCGTCAAAGCCGATCCGCCTCAGCGTAAACGGCGGTGTCACGCATACCGTGCAGCAGGGAGAAACGCTGTGGGGCATAGCGCGGCGGTTCAAGGTCAGCGTTGAATCGCTTAAGCGCTGGAATAGCATTGATCGTGCGCTCATTAAACCAGGACAGATTTTGGTCGTTAGCGAAGAGCTGACAGATCGCGAATACACGGTCGTAACCGGCGATACGCTATATAGCATTGCACGCAAGTTTGGGCTCCAGGTAGAAGAGCTAGCGCAGAAAAACAACATTGCGCTAACAACGACCCTATTGACGGGCACGACCCTAAAAATTCCCGTAAAAGCCGACCAATAATGCATATCGCACGCTATATACTGCTTCTGGGGCTAGCTTTTGTTATACAGACGACCTGGCTTGATTTTTTCTCAGTGTCTAACTTAAAGCCCGATCTCGTATTGCTCATTATTACCATTGTCGCCCTGCGCGAAGGTCCTATACTGGCCACCCTTTTAGGCTTTGCAATCGGCCTACTTCAGGATGCCTATGCCCCGGCAGATTTTGGCCTCAACGCACTGCTTAAATGCACTGCCGGCTTTGCCGTTGGCCATGGTCGATCACGCGTAGTTAGTGATAATGTGCAGGTTCAAGTGACCCTCATCTTTTTCACTGTGCTCCTGCACGACCTACTGTATTACGCTATTACAAGTGCTATATCCCTGTTTGATGTTCCCTATTTTTGGATGCGATATGGCTTGGGTCGCGCAGTGTATACGGGATTGGTCGGCGCGTTTGCCTACGTGCTCTTTCCCCTTCGTCAGCGTCTGATCCGTTCTTAACATGGATTTCTCCCAAAGACAGGATCAGCGTCCCAGCATCAACGGCCTCTTTGGTATCGTTGCACTGCTATTTCTCATACTCATTCTGCGACTTTTTTACTTGCAGATTACCACCTCGGATGACTACGCGCGCAAATCGGAAAATAATCGCATAACGCAAAAACGCATGAAAGCGCCGCGCGGCCTCATCGTTGATCGCAGTGGTCGTATTCTCGCGCGCAATCGACCTTTTTATACCGTATCCCTCGTACGCACATCGCGCAAAGACTACGAAACAACTCGCCAAGCATTTATTGAAGAAACGGGGGATACGATAACGGACGGAGCCTACAGCCGACGCTATCGGACAATTCGCCTCAAGCGCGACGTCGATTTCCGGACCGTTTCGATCGTCGAAGAGCGCTTAAAAGACGCGTGGCCTCTATTGGACATCGAAATAGAAGCACAGCGACACTATCCTTTCCGCGAGAGTGCTGCACATCTGCTGGGATACATGGGCATTATACGCGACGAGGATCGGCGTAGCGCGACGGACAAAGCCTATATGGCCGGCGACTTTATCGGCAAAACAGGCTTGGAGAAGGTATACGAGAATGAACTGCGCGGGCGCGATGGTGTCCGCTACTACGAAGTAGATGCGGGCGGACGGACGCGTCAGGAATTCACGGAGCGAGATCAGCTAGCAGAGCCTGGACGCGAGCTCCGGCTGACCATCGATATAGACCTACAGCTAGCGGCAGAACACGCTCTTCCCGACAGCCTTGCCGGGGCAGCCGTCGCGCTAGATGCCCAGACGGGGGCCATCTTAGCCATGGCCAATAAACCGACTTTTGATCCCAATATATTTGTCTCTTTTCAGGCGCAGAAGGAGCGACAAAAAGTACTGCAAAGCGAAACAACTCTTCTTAACCGAGCTATTAGAGGTCGGTATCCTCCCGGCTCTACGCTAAAGATGATCGGTGCCATTGCAGCAGTAGAAACGGGCATAACGGATACGCTGAGCACATTTGCCGCCTGTGTCGGTTCGCTACAGGTTGGTGACGTCGTATTTCGCTGCAACAATCGCAGCGGACACGGAGAGCTGAACTTAATCGAAGCGATAGAGACTTCTTGCAACACCTACTTTCACCATCTAGCCCAGCTGATGGGCATTGAAATATGGAGAGAATACGCCGAAAAGTTCGGCCTTGGTCGGCCAACAGGGTTGGTGTTTGAGCCTAGAGAGTACGAGGGTTTACTCCCCTCTCGTCAGTATTACCAAGAGCGCGATGGTTGGACCTTAGGTCACTTGCTCAATCTCATTATTGGCCAGGGCGCCATGTTAGCTACGCCGATACAAATGGCGCGTTACACGGCCGCTATTGCCAATGGGGGCAATTTAGTTACTCCTCATTTAAGCGGCCTTTCCCCTCCCCGACAACGCATAGACGGCATATCAGAATCTACGCTGGACATTATCCGCAAGGCGATGCATCAGGTCGTCTACGGACCGCAGGGAACCGGTTGGCGCCTCGCCATTGACGACATAGAAGTCGCGGGCAAGAGCGGCACCGCTCAAGTGCCCAATAGGGAAAACAACAGCAATGATGCGTGGTTCGTGGCTTTTGCACCCTACATAAATCCCGAGATTGCCGTAGCCGTTGTCGTAGAAGGAGGCGGTGGTGGTGGATCAACCGCTGCACCCGTCGCCCGCGAGATTATTGAGGCATTCCACACTAAAAGAGTCCATTCAGAAAAACTCGAATCACGCGTAGATTCTACAGCTTCGTATTCTCTAAGTCAGCGTTAAAGATGAAACTCATTCGCGAAATCGACTATTTACTGCTAGCGGCCACGATCGCAACCGTAGCCCTAGGAATAATCGCCATTTACAGCGCAGCCTATCACAGTGACTCGCAGGTTGTTCAGATAGCTTGGGTCAAACAGGCTAGATTTGCCGTCATCGCTCTCCTGGGCTCCCTCGTTGTCATGCACATGCCCAACAAGCTCCTGTATGGACTTTCCTACCCATTTTATGGGATAGCGCTATTGAGCCTATTAGCTGTATTGCTTTGGGGCACGGGCGAAGATGCTGCCCGGTGGCTTCACGTGGGCCCTCTGCGCCTACAGCCATCTGAGTTTGCCAAAATCGCATCGATTATCGCCCTAGCTCGATATCTGAGCGATTGCAGCGCAGAGCACGTTAATCAAGCGCGACATTTTGTAGGCACCTTAATGCTCTGCCTGATTCCCATGGCTCTCGTAGTACGCCAGCCAGACTTGGGAACGGCCATTTCTTTTACTGCCCCCCTATTGCCCATGCTTTACTGGGCCGGCATGCGCCGCATATACGTGTTTTTTGTCCTCTCTCCCCTGCTGAGCGTTGCCTTTTCCTTTGAACCCTTATGGCAGGGAGCAGCCCCTTATCTGTTCGCTATTTTTATCACTGGCAGCAGCATGGCCGTGCATTTAATACTGGGACGTCTTCTATTCACGATAACAATCTTCCTAACAAACCTAGCCTCTGGATTAGTCACCGTTTACTTATGGGATCACTTTCTCCGCCCCTATCAGAAGGATCGCATCATGACTTTCCTAGATCCTGAGAGCGATCGCTTGGGCACAGGGTGGAATATTATACAATCAAAGATCGCCATTGGTTCTGGAGGCTTAACTGGCAAAGGATTTTTGGAGGGCACGCAAACCAAGTATGAGTTTCTCCCCGCCGCCCATACCGATTTCATTTTTTCTGTCGTTGGAGAAGAACTGGGATTTATAGGTGCCCTTATTACGCTCAGTCTGTTTTTCTTTCTTATAGCTCGAGCCCTCTATATCGGCTCGGTAACAAATAACAGATTCTACAGTTTGATAGCCGTTGGGCTTGGCTCCATGTTGGCTTTTCACGTATTTGTCAATGTAGGCATGACTATTGGAGTCATGCCCGTAACGGGTCTCCCGCTACCTTTCCTAAGCTCTGGCGGCTCGTCGCTCTTAGCCAATTTACTAGCGATTGGTCTGCTGATGCACATTTTTGCTTACAGGCACGAGTATTGATGAAGCACATCATTTTCTGCTCTGCAGTCATGGCGACCTTTATAATCGACAATCCTCAGTGCGGTGGTAACAGAGTCGACCGAGCACAGATAGCTGCCATATACCTAGAAAATAACCATCACGATCAGGCTCTTCTCGAAGCACGAAGAGCACTGCGTGAGGAGGGACCACAAGCTGAGCTACAGCTGATTATTGCACTCGCGCACATGGGATTGGAAGAAGATTCCGCAGCGCTAGAAGTTCTGGTGAATGCCATAGAGCTCGATCCTGCAAACGATCAACTACACAGCGCCTTGCGATCTCTCTGTGAAAAGGAAGCGATCAGGGCAGAAGCGCGCAGTGCACTGATAAAGCTGCGAAATGAGATGCCGCCTCACGCTGCAATGCTGGCAACTGCAGCGTGGATCGAACTGCAGCTAGCGCAGGAAACTCGATCAATGGCCCTGTTGGATTCGGCCATCGCACTTGACCCCAACTATCTGTATGCACGCGTTGAACGCAGCCGGATGGCGCGTAAAAATACAGATTTGGTGCGAGCTGAAAGTGAATTACGCGAGGCGCTGCGCGTCGTCCCGAACCAACCTCGGCTACTTGTCGCTCTTGGAGAGATACTGCTCAAACAAACTCATACTACTTCAGCAGATAGCGCATTCGCTCAGGCACTGCTGCACGACGACTCAATTACTATCGCCGCGCATATCGCCCATATATACAGCGAGCAAAATCACGCGGAAAGGGCGATCGAATATTACGAGCACGCGATAGAGCGCGCTCCAGAAAATGCTCGGTTGCTCAATAATCTTGCCTGGTCCTATGCAGAGACCGGCATCGAGTTAGAAAGGGCAACGCGTCTTTCTTTACGCTCTTTGCAACTCGACGGAGAAAATCCTGTCTACATGGACACATATGCAGAATTGCTGTATTTGCAGAAGCGCTATGCGCACGCCTTTGCCATCATACGGCGCGCTTTAGATATCGAAAACCAAGAGCAGAGCGAATATAGCGACTACCTACGCGATCAATACCGAAAGATGGAGCGCGCACTAGGCCCACGGGCCTCTATGTAATCAACCGCACTTCCTGTATCTGTCATAGTCGATATCCAACGTCTCTAGTTTGATATACAAGTTTTTACGCGACATCCCAATCGCTTCTGCTACCTGCGCGATTACACCATTGTGCCTGCGCAACGCATTGCATAGAAAACGCCTCTCAAATACAGCACGTGCTTCCTTAAAGTTTGCGAAGTCCATGGTTGAGGTTTCATCTCTACTACGCCATTCGATGAGATCAACGGGCACATCATTATGCGCAATTGAGTCATTTCTTGTCAGCACGACCATCTGTTCGACTACGTTGGCCAACTGACGGACATTACCCGGCCATGGGTAATCGCTCAGAATGCGCATCGCCTCTTCTCTAACGCCGAGCACATTCCGTCCGTTACGCCGATTCGCAACTTGGATAAATTGCTTTACAAAGTGTGGAATATCAGACGTTCGCTCGCGCAAAGGAGGTAGTTTGATGGGCACCACCTTTAGGCGATATAACAGGTCTTCGCGAAAGCGTCCCTCGCGCACTTCCTGCTCTAAATCGACATTGGTTGCCGCAACAACGCGCACGTCTACATTGACCGACTGCGTGCTACCTACCCGCTCAAACTCGCGTTCCTGTAGCACGCGTAAAAGACGCAGTTGAACTGCAGGTGAAGCTGCACCGATCTCATCGAGGAAAATAGTGCCTCTGTTCGCTTGCTCAAACCGGCCTATCCTCTGTGCTGTCGCCCCGGTAAAAGCACCCTTTTCGTGCCCAAACAGCTCACTCTCTAACAGGCTATCCGGCAGGGCTGCACAGTTTACGCCAACAAACCGCTCATTCGAACGCATACCGTTGTCGTGGATCCAGCGCGCACAGACTTCTTTGCCTGTCCCGCTCTCTCCCTCTATGAGAACGGTTGCATGGGAATGAGCTATACGGTTTAATCGATCCAACACATCGCGCATTACAGGGGCATTCGCGATAAAAGGCGAGGCGATTTCCGAAGACATGGGGCTTCTCCTATCTTGCTTTGAGGTACTCCTTATCGGCAACATATATTCCTCCTTATGCTTTTGCGGATACGGAGATACGTCAAAATAAGATAAAAATCAAGCTTTTTTTATAATTTTTTAAACGGGAAGGGGAAGAGCAGAAGATCGCATGCCAACGACCTCCTCGGCCAAGCACGCATAGTTCTCCGCCCCAGTTGAGGCCGGATCGTAGGCTATAATAGTCTGTCCAAAGCTCGGCGCTTCGGCCAAGCTTATATTGCGGCGAATGATTGTACTATACACGGCTTCACCAAAATGTTTTTTCGCCTCGTCAACGACTCTTCGGCTTAGCTGTAACCGCTCATCGTAGAGCGTAAGCAGAACACCTTCGACTCGTAAACAACTGTTAATATGACGTTTAACGAGACGTACAGTGTGGAGTAATTTGCTTACACCTTCGAGTGCATAATACTCGCACTGCACAGGAATGAGCACAGAATCCGCTGCTCCCAGCGCGTTGAGCGTTAGCACGCTCAGAGACGGGGGGCAGTCTATCAAGATAAAATCAAACTCACTTACTGCAGGTTTAAGCGACTCCGCCAATTTCTTTTCCCGCCCAACCATAGAGGCCATCTCAACCTCTGCACCTGCCAAGCGGATATGAGAAGGCAAGAGATGGAACTGATGGAACAAATCGATGTCTATGGTGCATAAAGAATCGAGCACGCCGACTTGGCCGAGAAGGACTTCGTAGACGGACATGTGCAGACTGTCAGCAGCAGCACCGCAACCACTTGTGGCATTGGCTTGGGGGTCTAGATCCACGAGTAGCGTCTTGTGTCCCTGAGAAGCGAGACACGCAGCTAAGTTGGTGGCAGTCGTGGTTTTACCCACACCACCCTTTTGGTTGGCAATGGCGATGATAGAGCCCAAAAGGCGCCTGCTTGGTAAAAGTAGACCCCGCCGTGGCAAGAGTTGGCACAGCAAGTCTAACTTTAGGCATAGCAGCCTGACCGCACCGAACATGCGACAGAGCAACAATGCCCCAATTATCAATGGTAATGCAGGCCCTTTCAGCAAGATACAAAAGGGAGAAATACGGTATCTATTGCAGAAAATCTGGGGGAGACAAATGGGCCTATATCACCGCCTCGCAACACAATATATGACAGCCCAATGGACTCGTCAAGAGTTTAACAGAAAATGATTTTCAATACTTTCAGAAGAATTTCAAGTAAAATAAAAACAAATACTTATATGCCATTAGCCGGAAATTGAAGCCAGAAATATGCCTAGAGAAATGCCGGAGGTAACAAAAATAAATGTACCGAACCCCGCCCATCTTCGCGCGGTCACTTTACCTGTCTCAGAAGGTACCATCACACTACTCCTATTAGCAATAGTTTTGCTCTATATATCGTCACTAGGAGAGAATTTCTTTCCCCTTTTTATTTACATGGCAATATAAAGCTCGTAAAATCGACCAACTGAAGTGGAAATAGCAAAAAGCAGACCAAAAAATGCGAGGCTATCAGCACCGCATAGAGAGACAGGCTGAAGTGGGCCTCATATGTGTATGTGGGCACGGAGTCGCGAATAAAAGCGCGGATGACGCAGTTTGTCGAGAGCCAGTTCCTTTATTTGCCGCACGCGTTCGCGCGTGAGTTTGAAACGTCCACCTATTTCATCGAGCGTTAACGGAGGCTCACCCGACAGCCCGAAATACAGTCGGATCACTTCCGATTCTCGAGCATTCAAACGATCCAATACGCTATCGACGTCTTCCCTCAGAGCCTGAGAAAAGACCTCGTCTTCTGGAGACCGTCCCCTTTCATCACAGAGCACATCGATCATGCTTCGATTCTCGCCATCTTCAAAAGGCGCATCCAAAGAGCATGTCGGCTGGTTATCCACAAGCGCCTGTTCGACTTTCTCCGGCGCTATATCCAATGACTTAGCAACCTTTTCAACCGTCACGGATTCCCCTCTAGACTGCAAATCCTCATGCATCCGCAGTATCTTTGCCAACAGATCGCGACGGTTGACCGGCAGACGAACCGTAGACTGCTCCATCAATGCCTGTAAAACGGCCTGCCTTATCCACCAAACGGCATACGAGATAAACTTGTATCCCCGCGTTTCATCAAAACGCTCAGCAGCCGTAATAAGCCCCACATTACCCGCACTTATCAACTCAGCCAGGGACAGGCCCCGGTTTTGATATTCCTTCGAGATCGAAATAACAAAGCGTAAGTTCGCTTCGACCAATGCATTGCGCGCTCCGTTATCTCCGGCTCGAATACGTTCAGCTAGCGCACTCTCTTCTCGTGCCCTAAGCGGAGTAGACGTTGCAATATCCTCTAAATACTGAGCGAGTATGGCATCGCCCTCCGGCCTGTAGCCACGGCGAGATACACTCGCAGCGCTTTTTTTTCTCTTGATCGCGTTGGCATTAGACGTTCGCACCGACAAAGCTGTACTCCCGTTAAAAATATCATGCTCACTCAAAGCAATAGTCTACCCATTCGGAATAGACGCAACCCGGTCTTCTCTATATCGGCACGAGCAAAGCCCAACTCTTCTCTCGCTCATAAATAACCCTATATTCTTATCTCCAACTTCTTTCAAATCAACTGGATATATGATGCAAGATGATACCAGCACCGTCGCTGAGCTAAAAGGGATTATCCGCCAGTTTGTCGACGAGCGGGACTGGAGGCAGTTTCATACTCCAAAGGACCTGGCAATCGGCCTATCGATTGAGGCGGCAGAACTTTTGGAGCACTTTCGCTTCCGCAGCGAAGAAGAAATTAAAGAGCGACTCAAAGAGACAGCTAGTCGGCAGGCCGTCGGCCATGAATTGGCAGACGTACTTTACTTTGTACTACTCATGTGTGAACAGCTAGAAATGGACGCTTCCACGCTACTACGAGAGAAAATGGCCCTTTCTGCCGGCCGTTATCCCGTAGAAAAGGCGCGTGGACGCAATGCCAAGTACACGGAGCTATAGCGAGAGGACGCATGGAAAAAACGTCAAACTTTGAGGAGCTTGTACGCGTCATGAAACGGCTGCGTGCGCCTGAGGGCTGTCCGTGGGATCGCGAACAGACGCACAGTTCGCTTAAGCCCTATATGTTAGAAGAGGTTTACGAAGCTTTAGAGGCTATTGATGCAGAGGACGATAGCGAGCTATGCAAAGAGCTAGGAGATGTTCTCCTGCAGGTGGTTTTTCACGCTCAGATAGCCGAAGAGGAGGATCGCTTTACCATAGAAGACGTAGCTGGAGCGATCGTAGAAAAGCTTGTCCGGCGCCACCCTCACGTATTTGCCGACGCTGAGGTAGATAACACCGAACACGTTATAGCAAACTGGGAAGAGATAAAGAAACAGGAACGGCGCGACGCCGGTCAGCAGCACCCCTCCCACTTAGACGGAATACCCAAGAGTTTGCCTGCGCTTATGCGAGCTCAGCGCATGCAGGCCCGCGCAGCTCGTCAAGGATTTGACTGGCGAGAAGTCGGTGGTGCACTAGACAAGGTCGAGGAGGAATTTGCCGAGTTACGGCGCGAAAACGAAGCAGGCTCTACAGATACGGTAGAAGATGAGTTAGGCGACCTGCTATTCTCTCTAGTCAACGTATCCCGCTTTCTGCACGTAGATCCTGAACAGGCTCTTCAGCGCGCCATAGCAAAGTTTGAACAGCGGTTTCGTTCGATCGAATCAGCGTTACGCGAGAGAGAACAGTCTATGCGGGATTCCACTCTGGAGGAGCTAGATGCGCTTTGGGATGAAGCCAAGAAGCACGAATAGATCTAGCAAACTTGGCCATGTGGCATTATGGACGTACGTTTTCATTTAGGTGTTTATCCGCTTGAGCTTCCCATTGTCCGCTCACCGTATCGCTTTATGTGAATGACCTTATGAAGCTACTGGTTGCCGAAGATTCTCTATCTATGCGTAAAGTCGTCGTGCGCATGCTGCACGCCATGGGGTACGACGAAGTCCTCGAAAGTCCCAACGGGGCGGATGCTTGGGAAAAAATACAGCACAACGACATAGACCTACTGTTAACGGACTATAATATGCCGCTCTTATCGGGGTTAAAATTAACCCAGCGCGTGCGTGGTCAGTATACCGCCTCCCAGCTCCCAATCTTAATGTTTACGGTGCGCAACCAACGCGATGATATCGTGGCCGCAGTCAAAGCGGGCGTCAACGGATACATCGCCAAACCTTTCACCGCTGCACAGCTTCGAAAGCATCTCGGTAACATTATAGAAAAGCATGCGACGAGCGGCTTGCGTAACCAAGCACAGTCTATAATCAGAGACAACCGTCCTCCCTCACAGCAGGACGATAGCCCCTTTGTAATCATTGCCGAGAAGATCGCCGACGGCAAAGCCCTTTCACAGCTGGGCAACCGCGACTATACGGACCTTATCTACCGCTTCACCACGCGCATAAGCCAGCTCGGTGAATCGGAAGACGCACATGATCTGAGCTACTATATAGACGACAAATCACAGCAAATCGTGCGCTCTATACGAGCTCATAGAGATCGCCTCAAGATGATCATCATCAGCAATGAGATCTCAGGTGGAGGACTCACGCTAGCGCGCCTAGCACGCGTCAACCAAAGCCACGAATTTGTAGTCGCCCTTTTAGTCCATGTCAGTACGGAACTGCCCATTCAAGCTAGGGCAAGCCTGGAAAAACTGGGCGTCTTACTGCTTGAACGTCATCGCTTAGACGATGCTTTTTTAGATAAGTTTTTCCGCGACGAATTGCAGTCTAGAATACACATCGTTCCACACAAGAACCTGTCCCCGGAACAAATCATAGAGCGGATTGAAACCGATATCAGCCTAATGACTTCACTGCCAGTCCTACCCGGCGTCTATCAGCGCATTATGTCGTTATCTCGCTATCGAAACAGCGATATAAAAGATTGGATAGAAGCCGTAAAGACGGATCCGCTGAGCAGCGCGATGCTTATCCGCAGGGCAAATTCCCCTATATACGGCCTGCACACAAAAGTAGAAGATGTGGCAAAGGCCGTTATTCTATTGGGTAAGAGCACGGTGAGAGAACTGATCGTCGCCGACTCGCTGCGCCGCACTTTTCACCCGGTCAAAGAAGCCGACTTCAGCGTTGAAGAATACTGGGCACACAGCTTCGCAACTGCTATGTTTGCGCGTATTCTGAGCTTTTCCCTCGACAGAGAACAGTGGACCGACGAGCAGAAAAAGGAGTTCGACCAACTCTATCTGAGCGACAGAAGCGTAGAGTATCTGAAGGCTCTGCGACTGTATAGCACGTTCGAACTTGGAGAAGACGAAGATCCCTTTATAAGCGGTATGATGCACGACATAGGCAAAGTCGCTTTGGTACACTGCTATCCCGGACTCTATACCACCTTTGTCCGAACGCTGGAACAGAGCAATTGGACATTGACGATGAAGGAAAGCGAAGAACAAACGTCGGGCGTAGACCACGTCCAAGTAGGCGGTATACTAGCGCGAAACTGGCAGCTTGCGCAGTACCTACAAAATGTTATCCACGAGCATCACACCCCAGATAAGGGCGATTCGTTGGCCCGGTTGATATGCCTCTCCAGCTTTATGGCAAGCGCCTTCTATAGCTATCCGGCTAAGGCAAAAACGCCCCTCAAACAGGCCGTCGAACCTATGGTCGACAACCTCGACGATCGACAGATTGGCTTCGATCCAAACGATCTTAACGCTACCGAGCACATTGAGGCTATGCTGCCGAAAGGTTTTTTACGCAGCATAGGTGTAAGTCTAGATCAGATTCTACAGCTCTCTTCCGTGCTGGGAGCAGACGTGCGCAAGCAATTGGAAAGCATTCGCGGAAGTATGAAGGACTAATAGAGTAGGCACTCCCGAAGTCTTCCCATACGCAGCCAAGCCTTAGGCCGCCGACAGTGGAGTTCCAATCGGATGTCTATGAGGACACCTTAGAGACTTCACCCCCAACTAATGGAGACGGAGTTCGGCGAATGCCGTCTACAAAGATCCGCATAATCACGTCTACCATTTCATCCACGCTCAGCTTACCGCCGGCGTTAATAACGGTTGAACGAACCATATCGCGGAGAATTGCGGCCTCGACAAAAGAGTCACAAACCCGGTAAGATCCTTCGCTATGTCCGGCCATTAAAACGGATTCAATCGCTTCAAGTTGAATCTTGCGCTCTTCGCGCCAGCGCTCGCGATTAACACTCTTTCCGGTATTACTCTTGCTATCTTCAATGGACAATAGCTTGTAAAAAAAGCCGTTCTGAGCGACGAACGATACAATCGAATAAACGATATCGCGCAGCCTTTTTTCGGGATCTTTTTGGCTACTGGCCTTTTCTAATACCTGCTGATTCAGGCGCGATATCCCCTCAAAAATCACGGCAAAATAGAGCTCTTCCTTGTCTGAGAAGTAGGTATAGAGCGTCCCCTTGGCCACGCCTGCACTCTGTGCTATATCACCCATTAGCACTTCGTCAAAACGCTGAGAAGAAAACAGCCTAGCAGCCTCTTCTAGTATTTGATCTCTGCGTTTAGCTTTTCCCATATCCCATCCTATTCCAGACAAGTCCAAAAAATATAGCTAAATCCTCAGAAGCACACCGACCTAATTATTTACAACCGAGGTCACAGAAACGTTTTCCTGATTGGCTGCGCGCACGACGCGCTTACACCAAATGGCCACATCGTCCAGAAGCGAGTACAGGGTAGGTGCCAAGATCAACGTCAACAGCGTCGAGGAAGTCAGACCGCTAACGACAACCAATCCAATAGGACCCCAGCGCTTGGAAAACCCCTCCGCCGTTCCGTAAATCATCGGCAATACTAGCGGCATCAGATTGAGGATTGTCGTAAAGGCCGTCATCAAAATAGGCCGTAAACGGTGTTTACCACCCAATAATATGGCTTCGCGCCGGCTCATGCCCTCTGCCCGTAAATGGTTTATGTGGTCGACGAGTACAATGCCATTATTAACCACAATTCCAAACAGGATAAGCAAACCCAGCGCGCCATTGTTATCGAATGGCGCGTCAAAAGCGTATAAACCCAGAGCGACGCCGATAAGCGAAAAGGGAATAGAAAGCATGATTGTAAAGGGATGAATAAGCGACTCAAAAAGAGAGGCCATAATCAAATAGATCAACACCACGGCGAATATTGCTGTGAAGTTTGTATCGCTTTGATCTTCCTGCATCCAACGGGCAGCTCGACCTAAGTCCCAAGAGTAGCCGGGCGGCATTTCCATTCCTTGCATCATCGCGGTGATCTGCGGAATGAGCATCTGCGCCTGACGGCGATTTTCGGTATTGGCAAAAACCGTTACGGTTAGCTCGCGGTTCTCTCGGCTGAGCTGGCGCGCTCCGCGACGCACTTGAAAATCGGCCAACGCAGCCAGCTGTATATCCGCACCATCGCGTCCTTCGAACCGACTATTCTTCAGCTGCTCCAGCGTTGCTCTATCCCCTTCATTGAGCTGCATAACGATATCTATTTCGCGATCATCGCTCTTGAAAGATGAGGAGCGCCGCGTGCCCAAGGCCGACGAGATACTCGAGGCAACTTGGCGTGGAGACAGACCGTAGTTGAGCGCCTGAGACCGGTCGATCTCTACGTGTATTTCCTCTTCACCATCTTCCAAACTCGTGTCTACATCCTGCACTCCTGGCAGTTTTTCCATCGCTATTTTGACATCTTCAATCAGCACTTCCAACACTTCTTCGCTACGCCCTCGGAGCTGCACTTCTACGCCTAGGTTATTGCCCTGCCACGAACGCGAACGACCCATTTTGTATGTAAAACCCACTTTCGGAGGCAGCATAGCCATCAATTTTTGACCGGCTTCCATCGACGTGAGTTTCCCATCATCTGCCGAAACCAGATAGGCCGTTATTCCAGCACGGCGTTGACTAAAGTTGGTCATTAACGCATCAATATCCAGCGCTTCTTTGTTTTCCAAAACAATTTCTTCAATTTGATCAAAATGCGCGCGTATCTCTTCTAAACTATAGCTGCGATCAATCTGCATGCTGATATCGACACGGCGCTCCGGCTGCCAAGGCTGACCGCGATGCTCTATCTGGTTGTACAGGTGGTAGCCCGTCCACGTCAGTCCCACGGTTGCAACCATAGCGACCCAACGGTGGTCAAGCGTCCAATTGAGTAGAGCGCCATAGCTGTCGCGTAGCCCGCGCCGCAGACTGAACCAGACTAACAACCCAACCGCCAAGGCTGTAACCGCCAATACCACAGCAGTTGTCCACTCCATACTTATGAAGGAATCGACAATCATCACCGTCCACTCATTCCACCAGACTGCGACGCCTTCCCAACCGACGTCTCCAGCCCGCCAGTAGATTATCGCACCGACCCCAGACAAAATGAGCATCTTCAGATAAGCGTCGTAGCGTTCAACGCCTTCTCTAAATAGCCTAGACGAAGCCAGCGGAATGAGCGATAGGGCCACAATCATTGAGACGATGACAGCCAGACAGATCGCCACGCCAGCATCGCGCATCCACGCCGCGGAGCGACTGTCGGAAAGAAAAAAGAAGGGCACAAATACACAGATCGTCGTCAGAGAAGAAGCGAGCACCGCCATCCCCACTTCGCGACTACCGATTAGGGCCGCTTGATGCGATCCCAACCCATCTTCTTGGCGGCGACGAAATATGCTTTCTAAAACAACGACGGCCGGATCGACAAGCATTCCCACCGCCAACATGAGTCCCATCATCGAAACCATGTTGAGCGTGATGGTCGAACCAAATAGTTCACGGGCGACATACATGCCAATAAAAACGCACAGCGCCGCCGTTGGTATGGCCAACGCAACGACCATTGTAGAGCGAACATTTCGCAGGAAGGCGAAGATAATAACCATGGCCAAGAGCGCGCCTAGCAGCGCAGAATCAACCAGCTTATTCGCCTCATCCAATACGTCCGTCGCCCTGTTTCGCACAATTTCTATGTCGAGCGTACCTGCGTATTCAGCTTCAATCTTTCGCAGCTCTTCTGTGATGGCAAGGCCCACGTCAACAATATTCGCCGTAGAAGATTTATACACTTCCACTTGGGCCGCATCGCGACCATTTAGCCGCTCGTAGCGCCTTTTCTCTGGATAGCCGTAAACGACCTCCCCAATATCGCGCATGCGAAACTGCCCCCCCACAAGGGGCAAATCCCCAATTTCCTCAGCCTGATCAAATTCGCCAATGGCCCGCACCATAAAGCGCTGCTGGCCGTCGACGACGCGACCGAGCGACATACTCACGTTGTTTTCTCTTAACTGCCAGCCGAGCTGCCCCAGTGATATATTGTGTGACTGAAGCTGCTCTCGGTCCAACTCGATCGTTAACTGCTTGTCCTCGAGATCGTCAATCTGCGCATCCGCTACGCCATTAAGACGCATCAGGCGAGGCACGATCACCTTCTGTATGACCTGGAGTAAGCGGTCCTCCTCGCCTTTCCAAGCCATATTCGCATACACGATAGGCCGCTGATCGCTCTGCCAACGACGAAGCTGCACGCGATCGACGTCGGACGGCATAAACGAGCGCGCCTGATCCGCTCGCTCGCGCATTTCCATATTAGCCAGATCCATATCGGTTCCAGCTTTGAAATCAACGCGCACGTTGGCATTTCCATTGCGCGACGAGGACGAAATCCGGTCGACGTTGTTGAGCGTGCCTAAGGCCGCCTCGAGAGGAACCGTTATAAGCCGTTCTACCTCTTCCGGTGAAGCGGAACTATATCTGACGCTAGCCGAAATCCCCGAGGACGAAATGCTGGGAAACTGCTCGATCGGCAAACGACCAAAAGCCACATATCCCACCACGAGCACGCTGAGCGTAACCATTGCCGCAGTAACCGGCCGTTTAAGAGAAAATTCGGAAAGACTCATAGCAGATACACCCTATTCCCCCCTGTCAAAGACCGTGTATACAACGGGGATAATGATGAGCGTGAGCATAGTGGAGAGTATCAAACCACCAATGACCGTAATCGCCATCGGAGCGCGAATCTCTGCCCCCTCACCCAAGCCCAGTGCCATGGGGAGTAATCCCAAGACCGTCGTCGAAGTCGTCATGAGAATCGGGCGCAGTCTAAGTTCGCCTGCCCGCAGCACGGCCTCCAGCTTTTTCATACCGCTTTCGCGGCGCAGCTGATTCACATAGTCGATCAGAACGATGGCATTGTTGACCACGATGCCCGCTAGCATAATGAGCCCAATCAGCACGACAACGTTAATGGTCTCCCCAGTGATGAGTAACGCCGAAATGCTCCCGACCAACCCCAGAGGGATTGTGAACATGATAACAAAGGGATGTAGCAGGGACTCAAACTGAGAAGCCATTACCAAGTAGACCAAGAAGATGGCTAGAGAGATAGCGAACTTCATGCTGTCGAAAGAGCGCACCATCTCCTCGTTCTGTCCCCCCATGGACAGGCCAAACCCCTCCGGCATGGCCATATCCGCCAGGCGAGACTCGATATCAGCTACTACACTCCCCAAATCTCGGCCCTGTATATTGGCCGATATAACGGCGACTCGCTCTTGGTCTATACGGCGGATCTCTGCCGGGCCGTCCACGGCGCGCACTGTCGCCACGTTTTCTAAGACGACGGGGACGGGATAGTTTGCCGGGCTGACAACCATGCGCTTCAAGTCATCGAGCGTCTCGCGTTCCCTATCTAGTGCTCGAACGCGGATATCGACTTTCCGGTCCCGGCGTGTCAGTTCCGTTGCGACTTCTCCCTGCAGTTTATTCCGCAACAGCTCACCGATACGCTGCACCGTCGTGCCCAATTCAGCCAAGCGCAGGCGATCAAAGAATATCTGAATTTCCGGCTGCCCCCCCTCGGCACTTGAGCGAATATCGGTCAAGCCTTCAATACCGCGCAGGCGCTCCATTACTTCGTCTGCCAACAGCTTTAGCGTGCCTATGTTATAGCCGGATATCTCCACTTCAATCGGGGTTCGAAAGGAGAAGTAGGAAGGACGGGAGAATTTATACTCCAGATCGGGCACATCAGAGAGCATCCCGCGCACTTGAGACACCACGCTTTCTTCATACTCTACACCAGACAATTTCAGATGCAGTTGCGCGGTGTGTTCCTTCTTGTCGCTAGCGCTACCACCGGTCTGTCCACTGGTTCCCACAAGCGCAAAAACCATATCAATGCCCTGCACTGTGCGAATGCGCTTATCGAGCATTTGAACCGATTCCGTCGTTTGTCCCAGCGGCGTACCAGCGGCCCACTCTAAATCGACTAAAAACTCGCCTTGACTCATCTCCGGTATGAGCTCAACCCCCAGGTCTCGCGCTTTAAAGAGCACAGCAGCAGCTAGAACCAACGAGGCAAAGACAACGACAAATCGATGGGTCAAAGCCCAGCGCAGCAAATGCGGATAGACGCTAGCAATGGCCTGATACAGGCTGTCGAAAACCCTATAAACAGGCCAAAGCAACGCCGAAAACACACGGCCTATGCCGCCGATCACCTGTCCCAGACCGCCAACTAAAAGAGCTGGGCCCTTAATACCTCGCCGAGGACCTTCTGCGCTCTGCTTGGACACCATGTCCACAACACTCAACGAAGAGAGCATTGGAATAAGCATGAGCGCAACTATAAGAGATGCAATTAATGAGTATGTGACCGTTAACGCCTGGTCTTTAAACAGCTGACCGGCGACGCCTTCAACAAAGACAATGGGAAGGAAAACGCATATAGTAGTCATAGTCGAAGCGACCACGGCCGTCCCAACTTCACCCGCTCCGCGCCGAGCTGCATCGCCAACGCCTAATCCCTGATCGCGATAGCGCTGTATGCTTTCCAACACGACGATAGAATTATCCACGAGCATCCCTACGCCCAATGCCAATCCACCCAGCGACATAATGTTGAGCGATACGTCCGAGGTAAACATCAAAAAGAAAGTGGCGATTACAGAAATCGGAATGGCCAAGCTAATGATGGATGTGCTTTTTAGATCGCGTAAAAAGAGGAACAAAATGACGACAGCCAGCACACCGCCAATGATCGCCGTGTTAAGAACCTCATCGACGGCCTGCCCGATAAAGACAGCCTGGTCAAAAACGATCTGCATCCCGTTTTCTGAAAACAGGCTACCATTTTCCTCTCTGAACTGATCCAAGCGTTCGTGTAAAGCGGCGCTGACCTTGACCGTATTGGCATCGCCCTCTTTAAACACGGCCACCACAACCCCTTCGCGGCCATCTATGCGCGTGACTAAATCGCGCTCTTTGTAGCCGCGAAACACGCGCGCCACATCGCTCAGCTTTATCGGGGCGCTGTTGATCTCACCCACGATAATCTCACCGATGTCGTCTATACCTTGAAACTCGTTTAACGTCCGGACCAGAAATTCAGCTTCGCCATCTTTAAGCGTTCCACCAGTTAGATTGACATTTTCTGCGCTGAGTCGACTCGTCACCTGACTGATGGGAATACCTAAATAATCCAAACGCGAAACTTCTACTTCAACCTGAATTTCTTCTTCCAAACCCCCTTCAATGCTAACCGCCGCCACTCCCTCTAGGCTCTCCAACTGGGGCCGGAGTCGATCTTCAGCCATTCGACGCATTTCCATCAGACCGACGTTACCGTGTAAGGCAACGCGCATGATGGGATCAAGTGAAGGATCAAAACGCAACAGGATTGGCTGACTTGCTTCGCGTGGAAGGTTACCTAGGTCGAGTTTTTCGCGCAGATCAAGCGAGGCAAAATCCATGTTGGTGCCCCAGGCAAACTCGACGATTACGTCAGAGACCCCAGGCCGCGAAATTGAATTCACGCGAACTACATTGCTCACGACGCCAACTAATCCCTCTGCGGGCTCTGAGATGAGGCGCTCTATTTCTAAGGGAGCTACGCCGGGATACTCGGTCCGCACCGTGATTGTGGGATACGTGATATCCGGTAGTAAGTTAACGGCCAGTCGCGAAAAACCCACGCCGCCAAATACGATAATTGCGACCATCAACATGGCCACCGTCACTCGACGACGCGTCGAAAAATCGACCAGCTTCATTTAGTTTCCACCCCACCTGCGGCCACCGCCCTGCTCACCACCCGAGCGGTCACCACCGCGCAGGGCCCGCAGCTTCTGTCGCAGGCTATCGGGCAGCTCCTTACCTTCGGCCCTAAACTTGGCGATCAACTGACGTAGACTATCCGGAAGTGCGCCTCCTGGCCTTCCCTCTGCAGGTGGGCCGCCGCCAGACCGGCCCCAACCCCCTTCGTCCGGTCTATTCTCTCCGGCTTCGCCTCCGGATACCTGTTCAATTTGCTCAGCACCGGATTCGCCCCCTTCACCCACCACACGCACGCCGGCACCGTCCTTGAGTCCTTCGTGTCCCACGGTCACTACCTGCATCCCCTCTTCCAAGCCCGATACTACTTCCACTCGATCACCTTCGACAAAGCCCAGTTCAACGTTGACTATCTCGACCTTGCCCTCTTTCACCGCGAACACGTCGTCGGCGTCTGTCTCTAGAATAAGCGCTTTCTTTGGAATGATGAGTGCATTCGAACGGCTGTCGGTGATGATGCGAACCGTGCAGAACATGCCCGGCTTTAACATTCCACTCGCGGGCACCTCCAGCGTAACCTTTACCGTGCCGCTCTCCGGATCAACGCGTGGGCTTATCATGCGAATTTTGCCCTCGAATATGCGACCGGGCAGTGCCTCCACCGCCACCGTTGCACTCTGTCCAGGCTTGAGTTGATACATTCGACGCTCGGGAACAAAAATGCGAACCAGCAGAGGGTCCATATCGGCAATAAAAAACAGCTCCTGACTTGAACGAACGAGTGTGCCAACTTCAACCATGCGCTGCATAATTACGCCAGAAATAGGGGCCTCTACGTCGGCGTAGGCCAAGTTGAGCTCGGCCTCTTCCAAATCGACTTTGCTATTCTCAAAGCGCAGCTGCGTGGTCTCGTATTCAGCCTGGCTGACCATCCTGTTCTCGTGCAGCACTTTTATGCGCTCGTAATTGGACTTGACCTCGTTATGACTAGCTCGCACCTGGCGCATGCGCAGTTCTAGCTCTTCTTTGTCCAATATGGCTAGCACCTGACCCATTTCGACGCGATCACCTTCTTCAGCGCCCAGCTCTTCTAAGAAACCCGAAGCCCGTGCCAACACGCTGATCTCTCGTTCCGCCTCTAGGCGCGCATAGGTCTCCACGTAGGCGTTCATCTCACCGCGCACGACGTTTTCAGCCTTAACTGGGATAGCTGCAACGCCTCCACCACGCCCCCCTCCCCAACCACCGCGTCCACCTCCAGGCCCTCCGCCAGAAGACGCACTCTCTTCCTCATCTCCACAGCCACTTAATGCGGCTACAGACAGCGCAACCCACGCACTCCATCGCAACAGCTTTCGACCTTTCATTTCCCTCCGCCGGATCAGATTAACCACCCATCTCACTCGTAATTACATCCCTTGCGTAATCACCGCGCAAGAGAAAGTAATACATATCTAGTGTTTTGCCTCTTGTATATGTCTCCGATGGCGCGCATAGGGCGTCTCCACTTCATATTGGCGACACAGACGCGCAAAGTAGCGCAGAGAGATACCCAGCGCAGCGCTGGCATCTTTGTTCTGCTTATACATCCGTGCAACGCGGGCAATTGAATCGCGGCTTACTTTCTCCATAACATATATCTCCTCTTTTTATGGCTTTTACCAAAAAGCTGACTGACTGGTCAGTCATAAACTCAGAGTAAGAAAGAGCGCACTCTCAATCGGAGAGCCTCTCCGACCGGCAAGCCAATCAAAAATGACTGACCGGTCAGTCATATAATTAAACGCTTGTATTGGCACCTTGTCAATAACCCCCTTTAGACAAAGAAGAATCGCCTACCATTCCCTGTTTAATAGAAAATCAGCGAAATTGTGCTCGCCATACGTCTCATACCGTGCTATATTTCCGCCCAAATCTCGTTTATTGGAGCCATATCATGCTAAAAATAGGCTTTATCGGCTGTGGTGATATTGCGCGGAACCACGCCACACGCATTAAGAAACTGCGCAATGCACGCATTGTCGCAGCCAGTGATGTCGTGAATGCAACTACCCGGGCATTCGCCGCCGATTACGGCGTTGAACACTGCTTTGACGACTATCGCAAATTACTAAAATTAAAAGAGATAGATGCAGTATGGGTTTGTACACCTACGTTTAAACACGCCCAACCCGTCATCGCTGCAGCACGAGCGGGTAAGCACGTATTTTGCGAGAAACCCATGGCGCTAAAAAAGTCAGACGCCACACGCATGGTTGAAGCCTGCCGGCAAGCCGACGTTCTTCTGACCATTGGATTTGTGCGGCGCTTTGACACGTTTTGGGGCACGTTTAAGCGTATCATACAATCGGGAGCCGTGGGCCGCCCCGTTGTATGGCGTTTTGCTGCCGGGGGCAAGCCACCCCACCCTTGGTTCCGTGACCGAAACAAAGGTGGGGGCCCCCTCATCGACGGAGCCATTCACAACTACGACTTTGCACTGCAAGTCTTTGGCCCTGTCTCATCGGTGCAGTCGTCCTCTTTACAATTTGATGCGACGAGCGTCGGCGCTGACACTGCGACGGCCATTCTCAACTTCAAAAGCGGAGATCAGCACGCACTTATCTGGTCTTGGGGCGTTGCCGCAGGTGCACCGGTAGCCAGCCTAAATGATTTCATCGGCCCTAAGGGAACGCTCGAGTTTGGTATGACCGCCAGAACCGCTCCCACTTCTTTCAACCCTCAGACACAGGGCGCTTTCACCCTAAAAACCGCCAACGGGAGAGAAAAGGTATATACCTATCGCAAGAAGGATATGTTTGCCGAACAGGCCAAGCACGTTGTCCGCTGCTTTGAACGCAACGAGCAACCGCTCGTCACCCCAGAAGATGGCCTAGCTGCGTTAAACGTGGCCGATGCCGTGCTAAAAGCAGGACGGAGTCAATCGACCATTAAGCTATAAGCGCCTTTCAATATATTTTACCAAAAACCAAAAAGACCCCGCATCCGGTGGAATTCCACCAAGCTGCGGGGTCTTTTTCGCTAAGTTAGCGCGCCTTACAAATACCCAACCATTCCGTCGTGTCCGTGTTGGACCTCGACAGAGCACTCAATGTCGCGCAGTATCTGACGGGTCAGATTTAGTTTACTCTGTAAAAAATCATCTTCATGCGAGGGATCGTGGTGTGTAACAATCCACTTTTTCACTTCGCTTACTCCTACCAGCGTGCAAGCATTGGGAACAGAGGTATGTCCCCACCCCACCTTGATGGGATATTCGTCATGCGTATACTGCGCCTCGTGTATCAACACATCGGCACCGCGACAAAACTCAACCAATTTGCCATAGGTTTCGGTATCATCGTCGTCTAACTTACGCAGCGGTTCTCCCATGTATCCCTTTAGAAACTCGTTATCCGGTATGAACACGAGTTGGCGACCATCCACCGCTATTTTGTAGCCCACCGTAGATCCCGGATGGAACATGTTTTCCCAAGTGATTTCTACATCACCAATGCGAATCGGCTGATCTTCTATGTAGTTAAATTCGAGATTCGCCTGCATGTCTTCCATCTGCACGGGGAAATAAGCCCGGTCTAGCTGACCGCGGAATATCGATTCGAGATCTCGATCCACGCTGTGCGCCGCGTAAACGGCAATTTCATATCCAGCCATATATGCAGGAGCAAAAAAGGGAAACCCCTGAATATGGTCCCAGTGCGTGTGCGTGATAAACAGATGTATCTTGTGGGGGGACTCCTGCGCCATACTGAGACCTACCTGACGCAGCCCCGAACCCGCGTCGAAGATAATCCGATTTTCACCGTGAGCGAATTCTAAACAAGACGTATTACCCCCATGGCGAACATACTGAGGCCCAGACACGGGAATCGACCCACGCGATCCCCACAGTTTGTACGTCCCGTGAGAGGATCGCATCTGAGGCTCATATATGTCCGTCGAATAACGCGTCTGCGAATGAGGTCTATCCAATCTTCGCCACCCTTGCGCAAAGTAAATACAGTTTTAGGGTGAGCAAGATACGGTAGCGCCGCAGATAATACAATATTTTTATGCTTAGCGACCCTTCCATTCTGGCGTGCGTTTCTCTGCAAAAGCCAGCGGCCCTTCGATAAAATCTTCTGACGCATACAGCCGTTCCGCCTGCGGGAAAACGCGCCCTATAGCCTCATCGATCGGCAGATCTACACCCCGAAGAGCCGCCTCTTTACTCGCCTGCATTGAGAGCGGCGCACACGCCATAAGATGTCCGACCCAGCGCTCTACCGCTTCGTTTAGGTCGGATAGCGGGACAACCTCGTTGACTAGGCCAACGCGCCAAGCTTCCCGCGCATCGATAAACTGCCCGCTCAGCACCATTGCCATAGCCACGCTGTGCGGAACGCGACGCATCAGACGATGAATCCCCGCGCCGTCAGCCATTAAGCCTCTGCGCACTTCTGGCAGACCAAACTGCGCATGTTCCGCAGCGATGATAAGATCGCAGCCCAACACCAACTCTAACCCCCCCCCCACGGCATACCCATTTACCGCCGCAATAAACGGCTTCCAGCAGTTGTTTCCTCGCTGAAAACCCACTCCGCGTTGATCATCGACTTCTTTCCGATTGTGCACCCGAGCGTCTTCGCCCTGTTCGCTTCGCCACTTTAGGTCTGATCCTGCACTAAACGCGCGCTCTCCGCTACCGGTTAGAACACCCATCCATATATCGTCCTCATCGCGCACCCGCTTCCATGCATCGCACAGTTCTGCAGCCATAGGTGGATGCATTGCATTGAGCACCTCTGGTCGATTCAGCGTGATCCAGGCAGCGCGGCCCCTTACCTCAAAGCGAATAAACTCATATTCAGTCATGGTAAGATCTTTCTGAAAAGTTGTAAAAATAGACGAGAGCACGTCGAACAGAACGCGCCCAATATTCCGTTAATCGCACCGTCCCATCCCCCTATAATCAGTGGACTATTCATATTCGTGATATTATTTTGTTGTCCGTTCCACCAGCGATGTCTCCGTTCATTTGAAGAAAGCCCGGTGAGAGTCCAGATGATTATCGATTCACATACCCATGCTTGGCGAAGATGGCCCTACCAGCCGCCCGTTCCAGATCCAGAAAGCCGAGGTGTCGCAGAGCAGCTTCTCTGGGAGATGGATCGGCATGGTGTAGACAAGGCCGTCCTGGTCTGCGCTCGCATAGAGCACAATCCGGATAACAACGACTACGTAGCAGACTGCGTTCGACGACATCCAGACCGTCTCGTGCAGTTTGCAGACGTCGACTGTTCTTGGAGCGAAACCTACCACGTTCCCGGCGCTGCCAGTCGACTAGAGCAGGCTGCCAACCAGTATGCTCTCAAAGGGTTCACACACTACTTAAAGGGAGATACCGAGTGGTTTGCAACCCATGAGGGTTTGGCTTTTTTCGAAAAAGCCGCGGAGCTCAACCTCATAGCTTCATTGGCACTAAGTCCCCAATGGCAGCCCGCACTGCGCGATCTAGCGAGGCAATTTCCGACGGTCCCTTTTCTATGCCACCACATGGCCGGCGCACGCAGTGGTCAAGATAGCATGGACGAGGTCCTGCGCTCTTCGGAAGTGGACAACATTTACATCAAGCTATCCGGTTTCCACTATATCTCAAACGTCTCGTGGGACTATCCGCATTCCGACACGCATCCCGGCGTGCGCCAGCTGTACGCCCATTTTGGAGGGGATAGACTCTGCTGGGGATCTGATTATCCCGTAGTGCGTTTTAATATGACCTACCAGCATGCGCTGGAAGCGTTTCGAACGCACTGCTCATTTGTTCCTCCCACTGATCGCGATAAAATCCTAGGTGCGACCTTGTCTACCTTACTTAATGAAGCCGGCAAGTGAAGCGAAGGAAACTCATATCTTGGAATGTAAACGGCATCCGTTCCGTTGCCCGTAAAGGCTTCTATCAGTGGCTAGAAACGGCCCAACCGGACATTCTCAGCATCCAGGAGACGCGAGCATGGCCCGAGCAATTAACAGATGAGCTGCTGCGACCACTCGGCTATGAGAGCTACTTTTCTCGCGCAGAAAAAAAAGGCTACAGCGGGGTGGCGATATACACGCGAGAGCGTCCATTGGACGTCATTGAGGGCATAGGCGACCCTACCTTTGACTGCGAGGGACGCACGCTCACAGCACAATTCCAAGATTTCACACTCATCAATGCCTACTTCCCCAACGGCCAGCGCGACCACGCCCGCGTGCCGTACAAGCTCGACTACTGTGCTCATTTCCTAGCACACTGTCAAGCACAGCAGGCCCGCTGCGACCACTTAGTGCTCTGCGGAGACTTCAACACGGCCCACCGTTCGATCGATTTGGCACGCCCGCAGAGCAACAAGAATACAACGGGTTTTTTACCCGCGGAACGCGCGTGGATAGACCAATTAATTCACGCGGGCTACGTAGATATATTCCGAGAAATACACGGCGAAGTAGAGGGTAAATACACTTGGTGGTCCAATCGTAAAGGCGTGCGCGAACGCAATATTGGTTGGCGTATAGACTACCACTTTGTCAGCACATCAATGCGGTCACGCGTG
>Ga0181587_10000527_pt1 | contig 31056 bp, 43 predicted proteins | sample 071ome_27_FD_132463 | JGI IMG/M metagenome (GOLD analysis project Ga0181587, IMG submission 132463) | Coastal salt marsh microbial communities from the Groves Creek Marsh, Skidaway Island, Georgia - 071409AT metaG (megahit assembly) | ecosystem: Environmental > Aquatic > Marine > Intertidal... | reverse complement strand
GGTTTGCAGTTCCAGCGTGTCGCTGCCCGTGAAACGCTTCTGCTTCGCCTTCGGGCTGTCCGTAAGCACGGGCAGGATTGCGCAGCGGCAGTTGGGGTGGCGGTACGTATCCATCTCAATGTCGAACACTTGCCCGTCCAACTCCCCGCAGATAGGGCACGCAGACGAGAACGCTTGCCACTCCCACGCGTCCACGACACCGTTCTGCCGCGCTATCGCGTACGACGCTCTGGACGTTTGATCGTATGCGCGTGCAAGTTGTGTGCGCGCAATCATCACGCTACGTCCCTGCCCGAAACGCACCGGATCGTTGATGCTGTCACGCAACCGTTTCGCTGTTTTCGCTGGCGCCTCACCCAGCGCGACACCCGTTTGCAAGCCGCTAATCAAGCGCGTCTGCACGTCCTTTGTGAGGCTTGTGAAGTCTGCTGTGAGTTGCCCTGTCCTGCCCTGCACGATTGCGCCCATCGCGTCCCTGTTCGCAACGTTCGCCCAGCCAAGTTCAGCAGCGTCCTCCGCGACAGTCGCAAGCACGTGATCGGGGAGCGCGTTCAGGGACGCCTGCAACGACGTGCGTGCAGCGTTGTTCGTTGTGTCGATTGCATACGCAGCAACCTGTGCAGTCTCTCCACTGATCGTTGTCACGTTACGGACAGCCTCCGTGAGAACGCGCAGCCTGTTACGTTCCGAAACTGTCAGCGGGTCTTTGTTGTTGGCAAGCCGCCGTGCCCACTTGTCAATCTCCCCGTCCAGGTCGTCATACGCCGCCTGCCACGCTTCGGCTGCGTACCGCGACGGCGCGGCAGGTGCAGCCGGGATCGTCACAACTCGTCAGCGAGCAGCGGGTTCGACAGGAACGCGTTTGTCTGCTGCGCAACAGGACTCGGCGTGACAAGTGCTTGCGCTTCCTCAATCTCCGTCGGCGTCATGCCCAGGTACTTCACCGCAGCCACCTGCCACGGGATACCCGCGCCCACAAGCGTCTCCACAATCTTCGCGTTACTCAGGTCGTCATTGACTGTTGGGTCACGCCAGACGGGGTTCGCGTCCACGTCCAGCATCTGGAACGCTTGCTGCAACGCGCTACCGAACTCCCGCTGGTGGTCAATGATTGCTTCCACGAACGGGCCTTCGTCCGCTTTGATTGCCTCCCCGCTTGCGTCCGACCCTGCATTGACTCGCATGTGCTTCGGTAGGGAAGCGATTGTGAACAACGCGTCCACTTCGCTGTTCTTCGCGTCGTCGTAGTTGTGCAGGTCCGTGCCGCCCAACTCCTGCACGCTCGCCCTTGCGTCGCTGTCGCCTGGGTCCAGCACAATCGCCGTGTCCGGCTGCTGCCGTATCGCCTCCGGTGTTACCTCCTGGCGGGTGAAGAACACGCGCTGCTTGAACGCACCGAACTCCGCTGCCACAAGTTTGTTCGCCGTGATCTTGTTGATGCGGTCTTGGATTGGGCTTATCTGGTCAATCAGCGGCGCACCCAGGTAGCCGTACGGGTTCACAGCAATAACAGGAACACGTTCGAAGCCGTGCCTTTCCTCCGTCAGCAACTTGAAGTCTTTCGCGCCTGGAGGCGTCGTGACGGTGCGTGCCTGCTTACGTGTCTGCCCACGCGCCTCGTAACGGCGCACGTTGTCGTCGTCCCACACGCTCACGTACCAAGTGTTCCCCTCCACCCAGCACTTACCCGCCCAAGCGACTGCCATCCAGTCGTCTGGGTCTGGTTGCGCGTACATGACGTTCGCGGGGTTCGCGTGCACACCGTCTTGCGTGACAGCGATGTAGGCGTGCCCATGCACAAGCCCCCACCTGTAGAACGCGTCCTGCCGTAACGGGAAGTGATCCTGCTCCCACAACTCCTGCGCCGTGACAGCACCGTCGCCGTCCCAGCCGTTGATCTCCATACGGTGGACACGGCTGTTCACAGCGAACCCGCAGTAGTTCTCCGTCAGGCTGTCCGACAAGGCGCGGAACGTCTCAGCCAACTTAGGCGTGAGATAGATCTTGGGCTGGTTGCCCACGTAGTAGTTCCAGCGCAACGTGAGCGCACGGCTTTGCGTGAAAGCAATCGTCTGATCGATTGCGTCTTGATAATCCTCTAGGAGCATCGCGTACCTCCAGGCGTGACTCTACCGGGATCGCAGTCTACGTGCGCAACAACTGCGCCACTTGCGGTACGCGTGTTGTCGTGAGCGCGGTAACAGCGTGCACGAGCGCGTCCAGCCTGTCAGGGCTTTGCTTGTCCTCCGGTGTCCAAGACGTCATCTGCTCCTCCAGGTCAGGGAACGCGCCTACGTGGTGAATCTTGCCCTGCTCCGCGAGCGCAGCGACAGGCTCGGCGCGTAAGCGTTTCCCGCGTGTCGCGTTCACAAGGCGCACGTTCACGGTCGGGTCCACGCTCTTGATGATGCTTTCGTTCATGTCCCCGCCCTGATTGGACTCCACGATGACTGCGTCTGCTTGCGCACGGTCGTACTCAATGCAGACGCTCCTTGCCCACCCATCAACCGTGTCACGCGTAGTTGCGTCGCGCTCCACGTAGATGTGCCCATTGCTTGTGATGCTTGCCGTGATGATGCCTGTCTCGTCGCTCTCCCGCGTGAACGTGACAGCAGGGTCCACGGCTACGTAGCGGCGCACAACATCGTCAGGCGTGTGCGTCACCCTGTAGTCGTCAATCATCTTCCACGTCCACAACGCGCCCTCAACGTCGTCCAGCAGTTCCCCGTGCAGTTCCTGCCTGCCTGTGCGTGTCCCGTCGTACAGCGTGCGCAGTTCCTCCAACGCTGCGGGAGACAAGTTGTCGGCGTTCTCGAACGTGCTGCCCGTTGTGACGATGCTGGTGTCCCTGTCAATGAGGCTGCGCAGCAGTTTGCGTGGCTTCGGTGTTGTCGTGACAACTGTTTGCGGTGTTTGCCCCAGCCGGAGGCCGAACTGTAGTTGCGTCCACGCGTCGTCGTAACGCCACGCTGCGAGTTCGTCACACCATGCGCCGTGGTGCTGCGGTCCACGCAGCCGTTCTGGTTCTTCCGCGCTGAACAGTTTGATCTTGCTGCCGTTACGCAAGTCAAGTTCGCCCAGGCTGCGGTTCCACCTGTGGATCATGCGGTACCTGTTCAGGACGCTTTGCAAGCCGCTTTCTCCCTCAACGCAGGTGTCCCGTGCGTCGCTGAACGTTGGCGCCACTACAGCCCAGCGCGTCCGGTCGTTGTTCACGGCTTGGTACGCCAGCCACTCCGCGCCTGTGCGTGTCTTGCCCCAGCCGCGACCGCTAAGAATCACCCAGGTGTGCCACGCCGTTTGGGGAGCCTTCTGGTTGTCCCTTGCTTGCTGTTGGGTCCACACCATTCTGGCGCTGACTGTCAAGTAGTGCGAGGGTCTCTGCAAGACGTTCCACCTCCCTGTCAATGTCCGTGCCGCCCTGGTACGCGGTAACTTCCGCGCTCACCTTCGCAGGTGCGTCAATGCCCAGCATCTTCGCTCTGCGCTCCATGATGTTCAGGACTGCGCGCACGCTGCCCAAGTCGCCCTGCAATGCGTTCGCCCACACGCTGCGTTCCAGCCTGTCCAGCCTGTCTAGTTCTATCTCCCTCACGGCTTCCACGTCGTCCTGCATGGACCGTGCTATGGCGCGTCGGACGGCTTTGTTCGCTGTGGCTGCATCGGCCCAGCCCACTTGTGCTGCGATGACGTCGTATGTGACGCCTGCTCTGCGTAGTTCTAGGGCTTTGGCTTCTTTCTCGCGTGCTTCTTCTGCGCGTTTGCCGTGTGTGCGTGCCATGGGTTGCCTCCGGTGTGTCACGCGAATGTTTGGTATTCGGATCGTACTTCGGGTTGGTGGAGGAATGCGCCTGTGAGGGCTGTGGTTGTCATTTGTGCGTTGGGTTGTCGTGCGCCTCTGATGCCCATGCAGTTGTGGTGGGCTGTGAGTGTTACGCCTACGCCTTTGGGGTTGAGTTGTTGTTGGAGTGTGTCGGCGATTTGTTGTGTGAGGTTTTCTTGGATTTGGAGGCGTGCTGCGTATGCGGTGACGAGTCGGGGGATTTTGCTTAGGCCGACGACGCGTTCTTGTGGGATGTAGGCGACGTGGGCTGTGCCTGTGAAGGGGAGCATGTGGTGTTCGCAGAGGCTTATGAACTCGATGCCTGTTACGTGGATCATTTGGTCTACTTGCTCGGTGGGGAAGGTTGTTTGCAGGTAGTCGGCGGGGTCCACGTTGTATCCCCAGCAGAGTTCTTGTAGGGCTTTGATGACGCGTTTGGGTGTGTCTTGTACGCCTTCGCGGTCTGGGTTGTCTCCTACGTGCGTGATGAGGTCGCGTATGTGTTGTTCCAGGTTCATCTTCCGCGTTCCTCGTTCCATGCGAGTAGGTGTAGGCGTGTGCTGATGTTGTATCCGCGTTCCACGATGTGGTCGGCGAGCCTGTGTAGCGTTTCTAGGTGCTGCCTGCTGGTGATTCCTTCGGGCTGCACCCACACCTGTTCGCGTGACAGTTTGTGTTGTGTGGTGAACGTGTCTACCCAATCCAGGTCGCTTGTGTCTTTTGCGACGAACTTCCATGCGAGGCTGACGAAACTGTCCGCGACGTAACGCCACGCGTTCATGGTGTCTTGGCTTATGTCGCCGCCTGTGAGCGCGCTTGGCGGCTTGGGGCTGACGCTGATGTGGTCTGCGAGCATCGTGCCTGGGTTGGGGGCGATAGTTCCGTTCGTCTCAATGTGGACGCCCGTGCTGACGCTGCCCAAGCGTTCCATGAGCGTCGTCCAATCTGGCTTCTTCTGCTGCAACAACGGCTCGCCGCCGCTGATAACGATGACGCCTGGGTCTGGCGGTAAGCGCAGCAGTATCGCCTCCACGCTCTCGTTACTGATCTCATCACGCAGGTTGTAACGCGTTGCGTCCCATGTGTACGGCGTGTCGCACCAACTGCACGACAAGTTGCAGCCGCCCAGCCGCACGAACGAGCAGCGTTGCCCCATGTACGGGCCTTCCCCCTGCACCGTCGGGCCGAAGATTTCACTTACTGCAATCAACGTGGCTCCGAGTAGTGCGCGACGCTCGTTGGTGTCTCCCACACGCTGACCAACTGCAACCACAGCCTGCCCTCGTACGTGCGTTCGATCTGGTTGCCGCATTGCATCCACACCCAGCGCGCCATGTTCTCCGCAGTAGGCACAAGCGGGAACACAACAACCTTCCAATCCCTGCCCGACATTGCCTCCAGCAGCGCCTCGTCGTCCTTGTGCACAATCATTGCGTGATCCAGGACGTCGTGGACAAGCATCGTGAGCATTGTTTTCAGCGCACCGAAGTCAGTCAGCATCCCATACTCAGGGTCCTGCGGGTCCGTAACAATCTCGCCAGCGCACGTCAAGCGCACCCGATACCTGTGCCCGTGCGGGTTCTTGCACTTGCTGACGTGATTGGGGACGCGATGCCCAGCGTCGAACTCAATCTCCTTGCTGACTGTGATCACTGCACTCCCTCCGGAACGCTGTACGTCGGTGTCGCCACATACACAGTCGGGTCCATAACGCCGGCGTCGCGGAATGCTTCTCTGCGCTCGTAACACGTACCGCAGGAGCCGCAATGCGTTGATCCACCTTTGTAGCAACTCCACGACAAGCGGAACGGCGCGTCAGCGGCTGCACCAATCCTGCAGATGTCCGTCTTTGTCACGTGAACGAATGGTGCTTCTACCTCAACGTCCCCGAACGTGGCTGTTCCAAGCCTTGTCGCGGCGCTCACGGCCTCAATGAACTCAGGTCGGCAGTCTGGGTAGATGTAGTGGTCTCCAGCGTGTACGGCTGTCACAACGCGATTCGTGTCACGCGATGATGCAACGCCAGCAGCAACGCTCAACATGATCATGTTCCTGTTCGGCACAACTGTCTGCCGCATCGTCTGCTCCGCGTAGTGCCCGTCCGGCACGTCCATGTCACCTGTCAATGCGCTACGCAGTACGTCTTGCAGCACGCTCAGGTCCACCACAACATGCTCCACGTTGTAGTGCGCTGTGATTGCAGCCGCAGCCTCAATCTCCTTCGCGTGACGCTGCCCGTAGTTGATGGACACAGCCACCACAGGGTCTTTCTCCTGCACTTCCACAGCGAGCAGCGCAGTCGAATCCATGCCGCCGCTGAACAGCACAACACTCATTGCGCCGCCTCCAATCGTTTCGTCTCGTTCATTAGCCATTTGATTTGAGAACCCATTCGGCCCCTGCCGTCCACAACGTTCACAGCGTGAGGCCACACAGCAAGCGTCACGTCCACGTAGCGTTTGCCAGCGGCAACCTGAACGCTCGACTCGGACAGCAAGCCCATCGCGGTTGCCTGCTGCCGCACCTCAGCCTTGCTGATGCAATCCGCGTCATCGAACGTCACGTCGTACGGCGCGATGACCTTGTCTACAGGGAGCAGCCCGTACTTCGCGCTCAGGATCAGCACACGCTCAGGCGTTGTCACGCGTAACGCCCAGCGGAGGCACGCCTTGAAGTAGTTGCCGACGTACATCTCATGCGCTTGGCACGGGTACTCGCGCTTGGCTGCACCGCACGGGATCACGACAAGCGGTTTCATGCCGCTACACCTTGCACACGCTCGTAAGCCTCCGCGATGTACGGCAAGTCCTGATTCGGGCTGCACGCCAGGTACATCTTCAGACCATCGCCAAATACGCCCTGTGGAGCACGGACAGCGGTTTTTACGCTGCGCAAGTGTTCCTGCCACAGCAGCACACTTAGAGCGCCAGCGAGCGCCATGTAGCGATACTCCGCTTGTGCTTGCGCACCGTCCTGCGTCTTGCTCACGATCCCGAACCCAGGTGTCTGAAAGCGCGCCAAGTCAAAGCCGTAACGCGAAACGAGCCTTGCTTCGTCCACGGACAAGCGTTTGCCGGCCTGCACCTTCACGTGCGCTGCACGCTCCACGTCCCACAGTTGCAGCACTCCACCCATCTTGCCGTACTTCCAGTAAGACGAGTCCACGCTGTAGAACGGCAGCAGCCCAGGAAACGGGTCACGCGTTAGGCCGAAGCCGTGATTGACGACGCCATGCTCCTTGCTGATCCGCATTGCTTGCACAAGCCATTGCGTCATCGCTTTCAGCCTGCGGGACACAGCGACAGCACCACCCAGCGCCACAAAGTCGTAGTCCTTGCACAACGACTCCAAGTCCTCCCACGGCGATCCAACGTGGAAAGTGGGCAGCACCTTGCACACATCGCCCACAGCACTCTGCATTGCGTCCGCGTTTGCTCGCGTTGCCTTCGGGTCCCCAATCACGTCCAACGCAGCAGCGAAGTTCACGCTCTCCGCGTTGTCACGCAACCAGGCGCAGTAGTCCTCAACTGTGATGCTTGCGCCAGCGTTCAATGCGCTGAACGCGCCAGAGTCCACAAACACGTCCAGGCGGTTGCCGTACTCGGCCTGCAAGTCAGCCATGTTGGTGCTGCGGAAGTAGTGGAACGAGCAAAGGACGGGGATCACGGTACGTCCAGCACCGCCCTCATCGCCGTGTCTGCGTCCTCAAAGTTCTGCGCGTGGTCTTGCCACGCCTTGTACGTAGCCGCCGACACCTTCATTGACAGCGACGGCCACAAGTCCTTGTCCTGCGGTGCACCAACCTTGTCCAGCAAGTCGTCCAAGTCAGCACCCGTCTCCTGCAACGACAGCGCCTCCAAGTCCGCGACCTCGTAGCCGCTACCAAGCAAGTCGCTGTCCAGCATTTGCAGGAGTTCCGTTAGGGCAGCCACGTCGTTGTACGCGGTGTCAGCCGTGCGATTGTCTACGAGCACAATCTTGGCGGCTTGCGTGTCGTCCACGGGTAGAACAACACAGTCAATCTCGTCCCACCGCAGCGACGTGGCTGCCTCTAACGTGTGATTGCCGGCAAGAACGTGCATCGTGGACTCCTGCACAACCAACGGGCGGTACTGCCCGTGCGCTTTCAGGCTCTCCGCAATCATCTTGACGTTGCCGCGACGTGGATTGCCTGGGTACGGCACCAGGTCCGTCACTTTGATTGTTTGCACGTTCATGCGTGTGCCCCCTTACTCTGGATCAGTATGGCTGTTCGGAGTGTGCACCAACGTAACGCCACGCCGCAAGCACAGTTCCAGCACGTCGTCCGTGTCGTAGTAACTCCACTTGCCAGCGCGGCCTTTCGGCTCGATCTGCCCACGGTGCACAAGTTGGCGCAGGTTCACCGTGGAGATGCCCAGCACGCTTGCCACATCGTCGGCGCGCATTGTGGGCCAGCGCAGTTCTTGCGCAGCACGCGCAGGCCGGTACATGTCACGCACGCTGTCCGCTGCGGCACGGGCTGCGCATTGTCTGCACATCCCGAGGTCCCGCATCACTTTGTAGTTCGGCAGCGGCGGCACAGCCTGCTCGCAGACAGGGCAAACAACGTCGTCAGTCATCACGTCCATGGGTCTGCCTCATCTTTCGCTGCGGCTTTCCCTGCACGCGGCACAATGCCGACGCTGTCAGCGTTGATCTCCAGGCTCCTGCCCTCGGACCCGTCCTTCTTCGTGTACGTGGATTGCGTCAGTTTGCCGTGCACAGCGACACGATCGCCCTTGCGCACCGCTTCCGCTGTTGCCTCACCGCGCTTGTCGAACTGCGCAATGCGGAACCAGACAGTCTCCTGATCCACCCACGCGTTCTCATCTTTGTTGTAACGCGACGGTGTGTTCGCCAGCGAGAACGAGCAAACTGCCTTCCCGCTAGGCAAGAACCGTACCTCTGGATCAGCGCCAACGTTTCCCGTGACGCTAATGATTGCTTCACCAGCCATGGTGTTTCCCTTCTGTGTGTGTGTTGCCGTCATTGTCATACGTAACAACCCGACCGTCTGAGAACACGACCGGAGTTGTTGCTGGATCGCCCCACGATGGGACCATCCACCCACGCTCATACGAGTACGCGGGATTCTGGTGTACGGAGTTCGGCGCGATGTTGTGGCAATGATGGTGCAGCGCAATCAAGTTGCACGCCTCGTCCTTGCCGCCCTGCGAGCGCAGTTTCCGGTGGTGAACTGCTGGCAGCACCGGCAGCGGCAAGCCGCACACAGCACACCACTTGTCACGCTCAACAACGAGAGCGCGCAGTTTCTTGTCCATCGTTCCCTCCGTTATGCGTGCGGCGGGGCCATGCTTCCCCTCACGGACCCCGCCGCACCAACCACGGCTATGCCAAGCGTGGTTGCACGTCTAGCAATCTTTCACTCCTGTGTACCCAGCGCCGTGCGCGTGCGCCGCAGACCAATGCCCACGTCCACGCAGCCCTGACTTCTTAGGATACGGATTCGCAGCAATCCAAAACACTTCTTCCTGCAAGTACGGCGGCGCCTTGTGTGGTCGCACGCCGACATACCCAGGATCAACCTTCACAACGTATGCGTCCCAGGTACTCTGGACGAATTGAAATGCCCCGCTGCCTCCGCTGGAGTCTGCCTTGAAGTTTGACCCCGACTCTCTCGCGAGAACACACTTGCGAAACGGCTCCCACTTCTTCTCGTAATGGAAGCCACGGTACAGACTGTTCGGTATGTCCTTGACGTTCTTCGTTGGCTTCCATGGGTTCTTGTAGTTGAAGTGATCGTCTGCAAGTGCTGGAGTTGCACCGCCAGCGACGCACACCATTGCGGCGACGAGCATTGCTGCAACCTTCATTTCCTGCCTCCTTCGTAGGCGTCAATCACCGTACACGTGACACGCGTTCGTGTCATGCGTCCTTGTCACGCGTCCTGATGCGTGTGTAATCAACTTCCGTCCTGTAGCCCAGCGGCGCAACCTCTTGCAGCACCAGGCTCAGGCTGCTCCTGCACACAGGGCAAGGCGTTGTCGTGTAGTCGCTGTCGAACCAGCCTTTGTAGCAGCCGCCTGTGTGCGTGCATTGGCAATCCGGTTGCTTGCAATGCGCCTCGTTCTGCGTACCAACGAGCGTTACGTCGTGCTGGTAGACCTTGTGGTCCTTCCACGCCTTGACAACGTGGCTTGGCAGCGTCAAGTCGTCCGTGCTGCTGGCGCGCTTTGCTGCCCAGCGCATCACAAACGACGCCTCCATGTCCGGCGCTTCCTCCGTGAACACGGCAAACCACGCGTCCACTTTGGCCTCGTCAAACGTGTTCAGCGGGTTCGTTCGGTTCAGCAGCGCAACTAGCGCAGCGACTTCCGTCTTATTCACTTTCGATGCTCCTTTGCTGTTGTTGGTCGTACTCCATTGCGTTGCGCATCACGCGTGACAGTTCGTCATCGCGAGCCTCACCCGTTGTTTTGCGTCCAGCGCGTGCAGGCAACGGGTCGTCCTCCCACCTGCCTTGGTTGAGCCACGTTGCAGGATGCGGAGTGAACTCGTCCTCACGGTTCGGGTCGTCCCGAAACGCAGCAGCGGCAGCAAGCACAATCACCGAAGGCGTGTCCTTGACTGCCTTGTCCCACGCCTTGCGCGCTGCCTGTTTGCCAGCACGACGCGGGTACACCTTCCAGAAGTCATCAAAAGACACATTGTCTTTTTTAGTTTCTTGTAACTGAGACTCCTGTAGTTGTAGTTGTGTGTTGTTTATTAGTTCGTGTTGCAGATTTGCACTACCCGGGTGTTGCAGATCTGCTACACCTGGAACTGTGTAGAGGTTGGACGTTTGACCCACTTCCGTAACGCGACGCTCAACGAGAACGTGTCCAGCGTCTTCCAACTTGCGCAGCCAACGCAGCACAGACGCACGTGACACGCCCAGGTCAGCAGCCATTGACTCATGCGACCACCACGACTTGCCCGTTGCGTTGTCAGCCCTGTAACGCAGCAGGCAGAACAACGCCAACGGACCGTCGTACTCACGCCAAACAGAGTTGGGCACAGCAGCAAAGCCCTGGTCCCCGATCATTGCTTGCCTCCGCAATGCGTGCCGTAGAACTCGCAATACTGCGCACACACAACCCCCGACAAAGCCGGAGCAGGCGCCTCAACAGCATTTTCTACGTCAGCCAACCATTCCAACGCCTCCGCAGTTACAGAGCCGTCGTAGTCCTGGAGATGCGCTTTCACGTCACGCTCAGTTCCGTCACGCGAAAGGCACACCAGCGCGACACGCTGCGCGTCGTAGCCCATGCCTTGCAACATCCACGCGTACAGGTGCACCTGCATCAACTGACTGTGCGACGGGAAATACCGACGGTTCTTCTTCGTCGTCGTTTTCCAATCCACGACAAGCCCCTGCCCAGGCACATACAGGTCCACATGCCCAAGCAAGCCGTCACGCTCCACAGTCACTTCACGCATCAGTTCGCCAAACGGATCGTCCAGCGCCAACGCAGTCTCCAACGCGGCATGAATAGCCGTGCCGTAGAACGTTGGCGCGTGCACAACCTCGTTCCTGCCCTGATCGTTGCGCAGCCTGTGCCACGTCTTACGCGCACAGAACCCAACCTCGCTTGGCCCAATACGCGTCTGCTGCGAACGCTCCGTGCTAGTGGACGCAATGCGTAACAGGTCAGCAGTCCAATCAACCAAGTCCTGCTCATCACTCACGTTACGCATCACACCAACTCCATCGCTGCTCGCTGGCTGCTGTTCAGGCTGCGCCAAATGTCCACCTGGACTTGCACGCGCTTCAGGTTTGCACGCGCTGCACGAACATACGCGTCAGCGGTAACGAAAGCCAGGTGCTGGTCAGACGTTTGCACAAACGCCATGTCGTCCTTCTCCTGCACCGTCAGTTTGACTCCCTTGTCCGCATAGCGAGCCTGCACGCTCATGCGCGCATTGCTGGACGCCATCTTGTAGGCGTGCTCAGCCTCAGCAAAGCGCGTCTCAGCGTCCTCCAACTTCTCCCAGGCAGAGTCCAACTCCTTGCTCAACGCAACACCACGCGCAGTCAATGTCTGGTTGCTCAACTCCATGACCGCACCTCGCACGTCTTGCACGCGTGCGTGCACCACTTCCACGCGCCGCAGTTGCCGCAACGCTCAACGCTCGCGCTCACAACTGCCTCCCGAACACCATGGACCGCCAAACGCGTGACGGACGACCGTGCCCTGCAAGGCTCGGACTCATCACGTACTCGTCAGTCGGCGTCAAGATTGCGTTCTTGTTCAGCCGACGCATGACAGCACCCATTGCGCGCTTCTCATGCGTCTCCACGGTTGTAGGCATCGCGTCAAAAATGTCCTCAGACAAAATGCGCTGCTGCTGCGTAGCCAGCCGCACACCTGTCTCGTACGCAACGTCCTTCCAATCCCTGTTCGCGTTACGTTCCACGCGGGAGATTGCCTCCTCACGCGTGAACGCAATCACGTCGCGCCTGTCCTGCTTGACTTGCGCGCTGTCGCAGTAGCCACACGGCTCGCGGTCAATGCACTCGCCAAACAGGTCAGGCTTGATGAAGTAGCCGCGACCGCCACACATGCTGCATGTCATCGGTGCGCTCCCATCTCGTGCGCAATCACGCACGCGCCAATCACAATCGCTACGCACAGGAGAACAGCAGTCACGACGCCTCCTGCACGTTGTCAGCCAGCACGCTGTCCACATGCGCCTTGAACAGCACGCGCAGCGTCTTGCCCTCACCAATCGGGCAGTCCAGCAGGCTCTCATTCGACTTCCACAGCGACAGCAGTTCGTCACGCTCAGTCAGCGACAACGCAGTCGCCAACACAGTTTGCGCGCTGTCCACGTCCTCGTCAGTCCACTCTGCGCGCTCCACAGCGGCAGGCTTCTCAACGGGCGCGGCTGGCGTGCGCTGCGCTTGATCCATTTCCTCGCTTGCGTACACACCGGACAAGTCCTGCGGGAACGCCTTACGTAACGCCAACGCCTCAGCGCACTTCGACAGCATGACGTCGGGCATCTGCTTCCACACACCTTGCGGCTTGCCGTCACGCGTCAGCGGCATGTACGAGTCGCGGCGAGCAACTGCGTACAACGGCTCCGCAAAGCCTGTGCGCCACACACCCACCTTGGCAGCAAACGGCGGCTCCTTGTCCAGCCACACGTCTTTCCACTCGCCGTCCTCACCGCACCACAGCGGCTCAGTCTGCCCCGCGTACTCACCAGAACGCTGCGCAATGACACGGAAGCCGTCAATGCTGGCCTGGATTGTTGGCTTGCCGCCACGGGAGATGAAATAGATCTGCCTTGCAAACGGGTCCAAGCCCGTGCGCACGCAGTAGTTGAAGAACACAGCCATGTCGGCTTTGCTTTGCGTCTCGCAGCCAATGGACCGCAATGCGCTCAACTGCTTGTCTGACCAGGTTGTCTGCTCAGACGTAATCATGAGTTCCGTACTCATTCCACACTTCCAATCTGCACCGTGATAGAGTCACGACGCTGTTGTTGTTGCCCCTGCCGAATCTGCTGCCCGGCAGGGGCGCTTTCTTTGTTGGACCCAGCACAGCATGACGGTGTGACATTGCACGTATTCATGTTGTGAGGGGAACAACGCGCACGATGTTACGCGTCTCCAATGCTCGCGCAAGCATCAACGCGCCACGCGCTAAGAAAAATGAAGGAGGCCCACCAGACACGCGGTCTAGTGGGCCTCCCGACAACAGAACAGTCAGGACGCAAACGTGGACGGTCGCCAACGCCGAAGCGTTGTCGGGCGCCAGAGCGCAGTTACTCCGTAGCGCACATCAGGCTCGGGCATTTGGCCCCGCGCCAAGTAAGCGCGGATCGTGCTTGGTTGAACGTGTAGTGCTTCAGCGACTTGATTGGTTGTGAGCAAGTTCTCCATGCTCACATCGTATCGCTGTAGCGCGCTCATGTTGCGGTACTTGCCTCCGTGTCTGCTGCCGACACGGACGCCATGTATTCGTCCGCCGTAGTCAAACGCACCCAATCAATGTCGAGTACGTCCAATGTGACAAACGCGGGCTCATGCGAACCCAGCACCTTGGCGAAAACAAACACGCGATGATGCAGTTCGGTGCTGTGCGAGCCGTTGTGGCCCCACAGCACCAACTTCAACAGGTGCGTGCCTTCTTCGTCCAACTCACGCGCAGCCCAATCCAGGTTCACCTGGCGGTTGAACTTGTGTCTGCGCGCCTGCTGTGCAAGGAACTGCAATGTCTGCGTGTCGCACACGCGGTTCTGACTCACGCAGTCACCAACTCAGCGCGCTTCACGTCCAGCCCTGCGACGCAGCCCTTGGCAAGCAGAATGGACTTCACTGCCTGCTTCAGATTCGCACGCGGTTCCAGATCAACCTTCTTGCCGTTGATCGTGGAGGGCACGTACACCTGCGCCTCCTTGTCACGCACAACAGTTCCCACCTTCACATCGCTGTCCTGGAACTCAACGTACAGAACACCACCAGCGGTGTCATTCTTGTACGTCTTGCTCCACTCCAGACGTGCGGCAACTGCCTGAGAGTAATCTCGTGCCTTACCCATAACGGTCTCCATTCATTGGATGCCGCTTCCGCGGCTTGTCACCAACCTGGTGACAGGAACGCCCACGGTTTCCCGTGGACGAACCTGCTGCAAGGTTGCTGCTAGAGCAGCGCCAAAGCACGCTGCTTCATCTGGTCGGACTTGCCGGACAGCGTGCGCATTGCTCGCCGTGCGTCCTTGTCCTTGCCCTTGACGGGACGTGCCCAATCCACCCACTCAGCCACGGTGTTGTACGCAGCCCAGCGCGTGCCCTGGATGTTGGCTTGCGTGTCAGCACGCCACAGCGCCATGAGTTCGCGCTGCCTGTTCTCCGCGTTCGATGCGCTGCGCTCAGTCTCACGACCAGGCACAACCAACTTCTTGGCGAACGCTGCGAACTGCTTGTCCGACATCTCCTGCGCAATCAGTTCCTCAGCCTTCTTCTCAAAGGCCTCCATGTAACGGAACGTCAAGCCCAGCGTCTCGCGTGCCTGGTGCACACGGCTGCTCACGTTACGCGTGTGCTTCATTGCGTAACGCTGCCGTGCGCCGCCACGACCCAGCGCCATGTTCAGCGTGTTCTGGCAAACGACACGGATCGGAGTCACAACCACCTGGAAGGCGCCTGTGCCGTCGTGCGCAGTTGTGCACACCACGTACGACTCAATCATGTCCTCGCCGCCGACCAGCACGTCCTTCGGCATTTTCATGCTGATGAACACCTGCTTGCCGTCGTTGATGCTGCCAGCCGTCTCAAACGCTGCGCCATGCTCGTCCACAAGCAGCGACAAGAATGCGAACGCTTCCGCGTTCTGCACCGGCTCGTACTGATTGCCAACGATGCCCAGCGTTTGCACGCCCAACTTGGGGTGATTGCGGTACGTGGCGAACTTGCCCTCAACAGGCAGCGTCGCCACACCATCGTCCGTCAGAACCGTTGTCGTGACAGGCTCAGTCGCTTTGTAGACGCGCCAATCCAACTGCGCAATCTTCAACGCGTCCTCCGCTGTCAGCGCGCCTTCCGTTACCTCGCCCAACTTGTGCCAAGCCGGAACACGGTTGGAGAAGAACGCGCTAGTTCCATCTTCGAACTGCTCAATGGCATGTGCCATTTCAATCACTTCCTTTTTCTGTATTGGTGCAACTGCATTGTTGCGTTGCGTGCCCTGCCAGGAGTCGAACCTGGCTGCGACCATCAGGGCGCCCCGAACTAACGGATCGGAGTAGTCACAAACGGCGCGCTGCTGCACTCGCGACAAGTTGTGTCATCAACGAAGCAAACGTGTCCATCACACACAAACTCAGCGCCGCGTGCTGACCCTTGGTACCAAGTGCCGTCCGTTTGATCGGCGGTGCGGTTGCAGCACTTGCACTCAATCTTGCGTGCATACGCGAGCCAAGCATTGTTGTTTGCCTTCGCCAAAGCGTTCTCTGCCAACCGACCAGGGCGGCGCGTGAACGGGCCACGAGGACGGTAGTAGTTCTCAGGCATGTGTATCTCCTGCTCTGTTGTTGTTGGACGGTGTTGCTACAAGACCATTGGAAGGTCGTTGCGCGCCCTGCGCGGGAGTCGAACCCGCGCTGCGACCGTCAGGGCTACTTGCTAGTCAGACCAAAGTGTGCGTCCAACCTCGCAGTCAGCAATCTCAAAGTCATCAACGTCCAGCGTCTCCTTGCTCCACGCTGTGAACGTGATGCCTTCTGGGTCAATGCCAACGTCCACGTTGTTCAAATCAACAAGGTCAGCACCGATTGGAACCTCAACCTCCAACTCAACTGTGACCTTTACCTCCACAGTCTTTGTCAGCGGAATGCTGTGCTGTTGGCACAGCGATTCGAACCCATCAACAATGGACGCAACGTCCGCACCAGGGTCAGCAGCGCGCAGGTCGTTGTAGAACTGCTGCATTGCTTCTTCAAGGCGGTTGTACGCCAGGCCCTTTTCCATGTACCGATCTCGTGCTGCGTTGAGTTGCCGCTGCGTCGTCTGCAACTTGTGCGTCACTTTGTCGTGCGCCTCAAACTCAGCACCAACCAGCAGCGTGTTTGCAGTCTCCAGCATTTCGATGCGGTCCTCGCACGCAACTTTGTTGTCGCTGCCGTGGTCGTACTGCGCTTCGTTGTACGTGAAAGACGTGACGTCCTCTTGTACGTTCTGCATGTTGTTCTCCTGAACTGTTGTTGTTGTCAGGAGTGCGGTCTGCACTCCACCCCAAGCACGAGGTCATGCCGAAGCAAACCCCGTGCCTGAGATCCAATACAGACCGTCCACGCCCATCGCTACAGGAGTTCGCTCGCCGTGCATTGCGCTTGATAGAGGCTTGGCCTCGTGCGGTGCACTTCTGCTTCTCCGCGCTGCCACCCACCAGCCGACCTGGGGGCGCGTGTGCGCTGCGCCGTTGCGTCCTGTGTTCTGTTGTCAAGTGCCGTGCGCGTGACCCGGTCTACTGCCGAAGCGTCGCCCTGTCGGGGGCTCAACCTGTCTAGCGCATGGCGCTAACCCTACAGCGGCACGCTGTACGTGTGAAACACCGGGTCCGAAATCGCCTCTATCAGCGGGATCTACGCGTGGCGCAGGAGCAGCACTACCACTTCACCTTGTCGGCCCAATACGCCGCGCTCATCTTGCCCTTTGCAATGTTGGACGCGTGCCTGGACTTGAACGCCTTGCGACGCTTCCGGTCAGCCTCGCTCTCACCCTTCTTCGCAGGTGAGCCAGACACGCCCTGCTGCCCAAACCGAATCGTCTTGACGTTGCTGCCCTCCTTCGCAACAACAACGTGGCTCTTGGTGGGGTGGTTCGGCGTGCGCTTAGGTTTGTTGAAACCGTCCACGCCAGCCGCAACCAGCCGCCAATCCTTCTTCGCCACTACACACCTTTCTTGAAGATGCGATCGAACGCTTTCGGACCCATCACAGTCGGGTCCTCCATTCCAGGGCCATGCACTTCGTTGTACGACTCCATCATTTTCACGGGCCACGTCTGCTCGTACTTGATCGGAACGTACTTCTTAGAAGCAAACCCGAGATCAGCCAGCCTGCAAGAAAGCCTCCAGACAGCGGCATTAGCAAGACTGCGATCGTCGTCAGCCGCTTTGACGTTCTCATACGGAGGAATCTTGCCGTCCCACAAGTCCACACGCAATCCCTTGAACCTGTGTTGGTTGTCCGTGTACCACTGACAGCCGTCAATCCATCCCACCGTTGCCTGGTAGTACGAGTTCCAGCCTTTGAGCCGTATGTCTACGAGGTCGATGTACCCACTCCGTTTGTAATCTACGCTCCACGCGCTCATGTCTCCAGCGGCAACCCACGCGTGACCGTACTTACTGTTCGACGGGATGGAGTAGATGATTGCGCCAGCGGGAATGCTTGCCCACCATTCCTTGTCGTCGTACCGCGTGATCGGGTGTTTGTATTTCGACCCGACCGCTGCCCACGCGTCCTTGGCCGATGGAGCCCACGCCGGCATGGAGTAGCACGATCGAGCACTGCTTTGACAAAGTCCCTTCCACGACTGCGAAGGCGTCTTGCTTTCCTTCTCCAACCAGGCAAGTGCCTGTTCCACGTTACGCATCTTTCGACACCTCCTCAACGGTGTCCTGCGGGTGATCCTCGCCAGGGTGCTTCTCCGCGACAATGTCTTTCAGTTTCGACAGCATCTCGTCACGAGCGTCATCAAACTTATTTTTCTCCATCACCTTTCCCTCCGTTCTTTGTAGCGAACAGCGCAACGATTGCGCCCAGGACAGCGATCAGCCCACCGGCAATCGCCTCATTGACTTGCCTATCACGGAACGTCGCGCCGATAAGCACCAACGCGAACGTGATCGGAACCGTTACAGCCAGCGTGAACCGCAGCCACTTCTCATTCATCAAGAGCCTCCACCAGCAGTTCCATGCGAGCGTGCTTACCCGCAGGCTCTTTGATCACGGGCATCTCTTTGACCATGAACTCTGGCGTGTCATCAGGCACAACACCCGCGTCCACAATGCCGTCGCAGATCGGCTTCAGCATCCCGACAAGGTTGTCGGCATCCCTGCGCCGCTTGTCCCGTGGCGCGTAAGACAGGACGACACGCACCTTGTCAGCCCGTGCAACGTCCCTGCACAACAACGCTGTCACGCTTCGCACCTGCTCCGTGTCACGCGCCTTCGCTGCCCAATGCTGACGGCTGTTTAGGTTCAGCAGCGGCTTCGTCCACGGCAGGACAATCGTTTTGCTCTCCCTAGGCACGGAACTTCTCCAACTCTCCCCACGTCAGCGTGCCCTCTTTCATCAAGCCGCCCGTGCCGCCAAGGTCGGGGCGATCGTATGCGTACCAGAACACGTATCCGCTGTGCTTCTCACGCACCTTCCGCATCATGTTCTGCCCCTTGGCGTCCTCCGTAGCAGGACCCAGCAAGTCCCAGGCAGATTCAGTCACCCACACCTTGCTAGGCCCACCGCGATCCTTGCTCGCTTGCTTCACTTCCTTGAAGTAGTCACGCCACTCTGGATAGTTCTCGCCCACGGTTGGGTAGATGTGGCAAGCGACAAAGTCGGCAGGCCACGCCTTCTGCTTGCCGCTGCTCGTCTTGCCAGCAACCTTGGCAATCTCGTCCAGGTACTTGCCGCCCTTCTTCACACCACCCGACGACTTGCGAGGCAAGATGGACGCTGTGCCCACCAGGGCGTCAGGGTCCACCGTCTTGATCGTGTTGTAGGCGCGCTTGTGCATCTTCGCCCACGTTTTGCGGTTCGCCTGATCCCACGGGAACAGGAAATCCGGCAACTGAAGTTCGTTGCCAATCTCGTAGGCGTGGATACGTCCTTTGTAACGCGACGCAACGTGCCACACCCACTCGTTCCAGGCGTCAATGTCTTTCGGCACGCTGTTGCTGCCAGGAGGCATCCACGGGGCCGTGTGATCATTGACAGGGTTCTTCGCCAGCCATTGCGGAACGCCGTGGTGGACGTAACACACCCGCGCACCAATGCTCTCAGCCTTGGCAACAACAGCGTCCAGCCGCGCCCACTCGTACACGTTCCGGCTGGTGTTGATCCTCGCCCAATCGCAGCCAATGTCCCAAATCCGCACATAGTCCACGGCAGGCCAATCCGGTTCCAACTGCGTGAAGCCCATGCCAAGCATTACTCAGCCGCCTTCTTCCGTGTGCGCTTTGGCTTCGCGTCAGCGATCATCGCATCAACCTCATTCGCCACTTCCTCATACGCAGCCGTGTACGCATTGGCTTCACCAGCAACAAATCCCTCTTGACGGGCAGCAGCAACAGCGCGTGCCTGCTCAATCTCTCGCGTAGTGCTGAACCCAATCTGATACGCCACGACAACTGCACCCGTCTGACCAGGCTTACCGGCAGCGTTGTAGCCCTCACCCCAGCCGCCTGATCCCCAACTTGTGTTGCCGAACGCTGCCACGGTTTCGTCGTAACCACGAATGTCCACCACTCGTCCAGAACTTGTGAAGGAGGTGCTTGCCTCATAGTTTCCAGCACCGCCACCGCGTTTCCTGCCGCCTTGGAATGCGCCAGCCTCTCCCGCGTGGCCCTGATACGCCGTACCGCCACCAGGCCCGTGGTATGCGTCTGCCCAGGCCGATCCTCCACCAGAGCCGCCCGACGAACCTGCGCCCTGATTGCCTCGCCCACCCTTCTTAGCAACAAGGCCAAACGCACTACTGTCCACGTTCTGACCGCCAACCACAATCGGGTAATCACCCTGCGGCGCAGTAACGTGATTGTTGCTGTCCTTGGTGTAGATAACGCCGCCGCTGCCACCAGAGCCGCCAACGAACCCTTGCGCGTTGTTGCCCCACTGTCCTGCACCGTTACCGCCACCTGCCACTACAAGAACGTGGAACGGCTCAACGTCAGAACGAACCGTGAAAGTGCCGTTGGCGCGGTAAGTGTGAACCGCCCACTTCTGCCCCGTGCCGTTCCAATCATCTTGCTCTTTGTAGTCGTAGTTGCTGCCAGAACCTTCAGCAGCGTTGTAGTTCATCAAGAACGGGTCTGTGCGAGCCGACTTGCCGCGTCCAGCAGCGTTCACGCCATAGACCGTGACGACGTACTCCGTGTCAGGTTGCGTGTTGCTGACGCTGATAACGCCGCCGTCAGCAGGATCAACAACATCAAGCGCCAGCGTTGGGCCTTCCGGCTCAATCTCGCAGCCGTAGCCCAGCGTTGCTCCCGCTGCGCCTTCCTCGCCCTGATCGAACCAAATCACGCCGCCCTTTTGCTCTGTAATAACAGGCGCGCCAGGTCCACCCACGGCAGCAGAATCCCCGCCACCCTGACCAAGAGACACAATCCACAATGGCGCGTTCGCTTTCATGCCCTCACCTTTGTCACAATCCCCACCAAGTCTGGCGGTATGTCCGTTGCTGCTGCGATCTGCTCGTTCGACACAATGCTCACGAACCCTTCCTGACTCCACGCAGCGATCTGGAAGCCAGCGTTCAACCCATCAGCCAGCGTCAGCGTGCAGTCCTCTGGCGTGGCGAACAACTTGCTCTCGTCAGGCGCGGTCACCGTGTGGAACGCGCCCACCGCCACAACATTCACAGGCCCGAAATCAGGCAGGCTGTCAATGAACGCCTTGAAGTCAGCGTCCATGTCCAGAACGTCCAGGTAGCCAGGGACTTCCAGCGTCAGCCCATCAGGGTTCGTGTATTGCATTACTCAACCACCCTGACACGGATGTACGCCCGACCTGACGAGCCGTTTGCAAAGCCGTTCTGATGGTCGCCATCGCCTCCGTACCCGCAGTTCACGACTACGGCATCTGAGCCATACTGCGATGACCCGCCCTTGCCGTAATCAAAATCCGCTTGCCCCCAGCCCGTAATCGTCAGGGTAGGGCCACCCATGCGGCCCGTCACGCCACCACCAAGACCAGCAGCCCCGCCTCCGTAACCCGCACCTGGCGTTCCACCCGTGTAGTAAGGCTGACTATCTGTAACGCGAGTAATGCCGCCCTGAGTGGTCGCATCAGCAAATGGATACTGAGTGTTCGGGCCAGCCCCAGCAGAACCACTCCCTCCTTGACCTCCACGACAACTGAATGAAGTGATCATGTTGCTCAAAGGTGTTTCTGGCGTGATTACAGTTGCGCCTCCCTGTGCGCTGGCTCTGGAACCTGGCTGACCAATAGTTACTGTGTAAGTGCCAGCAGGCAGGTAATAGTCGTGCATCTCCCACACAGCACCATGACCACCACCTGCACCTAGGACGCCGTTACCGTTGTAAGTGCCCCCGCTTCCACCAGCGGAACCCAGCCACCAACTAACAGCACCAGGCTCACTCAACACAAACGTCCCATCGTCAAGGAACTCCACAGTCCTGTACGTCGTTTCGTCGATGGTCTTGTCAAAGTAAGTGCCGCCCGTTCCAGCCACCTCATCAAACACGCCAGGGTCGGGAGGTGCTGTCGGGTCTTTCGGCTCTTCACCGCCGCCAGCACCGCCGCCGTTCGGTATCCACACATCAACCGCGACCTGCGTGAACGACACGATTGCGTACTGCCCAACAGTCTCCGTGAGGTTGGGAGTCTCCACCGTCACAGCAGAGTCAGCAGCGTCCGACAAGTTCGACACCGCGAACACGCTGCCAACAGGCGCAAGCCCGTCAGGGATCGTCAGCGTCGGAGAGTCCAAGCCGCTGTACGTGAACAAGCCGCCCATCTCCACCGCTGTCGCCGTGTGATCCCCCGCAATCTCCACGATCTCCAACGTGTCCGACAAGCCGCCAAGAGAGTCAGCAAAGTCACGGAACGCCTGCGGCCCATCAGCAATGTCCGTGCCGCTTGGGACCGTGTACGGCCCCTCCACGGGGTCTGGGTACAACTCAGGCATTGTTCTCTCCCTCTTTCTCTGTTCTCAGGGTAGCGGTTTTCGACGCGAAAGCGCCTAACACGACAGGCGTATTGCTCAGGTACGTCAGGAGAACCGTGTCGCCTACAGACGGTGCAGGCTTCAGGTAGCGCGCACGGAACTCGGTTGTGCCAACAACCACGTTGCACACACCACCACTCACCGACGTCACAACGGCTTGGCGCAAGTTAGGAGGCGCGCCCTGTTGCAGCAGCAGCGCAAAGTCACTCATCGCTCATCACCCGTAACGTTTTCGTCGTCATTGACATTTGACTGGACGCGCCAAGGTTGAACGTCAGCGTGTCAATCTTGTGCGCCTCGCTCACGCCGTTCACGAAGTCCACCTGGATTACGTCACCGCAGTCCAGCGCAGGGTTCACCATGTTCGCCAACTTGACTTGGCGCGGCAGACCCTTATTGACTGTCAGTTCAGATGCAGCAAGCGCGTCCACGTCCTCTTGCGTCGTCAAGTTGCGGTTAGAGATGAACAACGGTCGGCGCCCAAACGACCCACTCCAATACGTCGGACTCAACGGATCATCGTCAAGTGCTGTTCCCATGAGAGGAACATCGCCAACATCGCCGCCCTCAACAACAACGCCATTGAACGTTTTGAGCCTGTCCATGCTTGTGTCTGTGCTGACCAAGGCGTTCTCCGCGCCAACGGACCACACAGGCGCAGCATCCACGCCAGGCTTGTCACGGATTATGAGCGTGCCAGACGTATCAAAAAACACTTCCGCGCTAACGCTCTCGGCTAACTCCTGCATCGCTTGCCAACGTTCCCTGTCATACGCCTGATCCGCTGGCAATGCAGCCGTGCTGGTTGCCGTGTTCTCAATAACAATCCCAGGCACGCTGTCACGCGCCAGCGCCTCAATCTCTGCCAGGACTGTTGCCTCGTTACCAGGCATCGGGTCAATGAGTTTGTCGTCAGCCAAGAGCAGGCTGCGGTCCGTACCGCTTAGGCGCACAAACGGATTCGGTCGCGTTATCTGCGTCCGGTCAATGCGGAACACACCCAGCGGCACAAGTTCCTGATCGTCAAACGCAAACTCAATGCCCCGGTACAGCACAATCTCGCTGCCCAGCGGCAACAACTCGTCAGGCATCTCCGTCATCGCCAGCGTGACGCTGCATGTTCTCCGCGTCGCTTGCGTTGCGCTCACTTGCACGGACGCGTCCTGCACAGCCAAGCCCTCCAACACAACGTCTCGCGCAAACAGCACATCAACGTGCGTGACAATCTGGTGGCTCGTTGCCAGCGCAGACAGGAAGCGGTCGGAGACGGGATACATTAGAAGCCCCACGCCACCACAGCAGGAACAGCACTTGATCGGCTCTGGGGCAGGCTCAGCGGCTCTATGGGGTACGTCTCAGGCAGCGCAACCCAGATTTCTTTCTCCTCACCCACAAGCACCCATTCCTCGTCCCAGGACAAGACGTCGTCCCACTTGTTGAACACCGTTGGCGTAGCCGTGCCAGCAGGGTAAGCAATCTCCTCAACCTCAATCGCCCACTCCCGCACTTCCTCGGCAGCAAACGTGCTGACGCGCAAGTCAGCGACACGGAACCCAACCATGTACGTGCGTGTCTGACTGCCGTACTCCGCTGGATGCAGGAACACAAGCGGCTCACCTGTGCCCAGGATGTTGTTCATGCGCTGCTCTTCTTTGAGGCTGTACGTGTAGACCTGCAAGGTGCTGGTGTAGAGGTCACGCGCCATAGTCACAGCAACGCGCTCACGCTGATTCAACACGTCGAACGTTTGTGCCCTGCCAGCGGAGTTGTATTGACGCCAACTGCTCACGTCCACTTGCAAGCCCAAACCTGGACGGGAGATTGGGCGCAACCAACACCCACTCGCGCCGCCGTTTTTCTCTGTGTAGGAGTCCAACACAAACGGCTGAGACTCCAACACGCCCTCAATCTGATCGCCAGCAGCGTCATACGCATACGCCCTGTAGATCACTTCCGTGTCCAACGGGCACTCGTAGTCACGCACACCGCCAGCAAAGTCACCAACCCACGGGTTCATCTGCCGGAACGGTTCTTCCTTCTCACCCACAACGCGCTTGACCAGAATCTCTGTTGCGCCTTCGTACTTCACAAACACGCGCACCGTTGCCGTTACAGGGTCCGGTATGCCTGCAATCGCGTCCGTGTCAGTTGCGAACAAGTCCAACATCAGTACCTCCCCAGCATCAACGATCGCGCTAACTCGTTCTGGTTCTTGTCAATCTGCACATCAACAATGTCCGTCAGTTCTTGATCGCCAATGAACACGCGTATGTTCGGCGGCTCCGTGGACGCTTGCGCGAGGCTGTCCTGCTGCACGCTGAACGCCTTTGACTTCGGCGCGGTGCTGTTGGGCAGCGGGTTCGCGCTTGCCGTTGCAGCAAACCCGTTCGTGAAGCCTTGTCCCGACTGCTGCCCGATGCGCTCAAACACGCGTGACGGTGAACGCACTTCCAGCGTGACCTTAGTTCCCTTGACCATGTCGTCAATCGCGCCAACCCAATCCTTGATCGTGCTGCGCAATCCATCAACCATGCCTTTGCCAGCCATGCGCCCAATGCGCTTCAGTTCCTTCTTCGCCTTCTTGATGCCCTTATCCAAGCCCTCCACCAATGCCTCGGCCTGATCTATTCCGTTCTGCCTACTCGTCATCGCAACCGCATCACCAACGCCGTACGCCATGGTGTCCAGCGTGACAAGGGATTGGAACGCCTCCGGTGACAGCAAGCCAGCCGCAATCGCGTTCGCTGTCGCTGTGCCAACCTCCGGCCCAGCCGCAGCAATGTTCGACATGATCGTCTCGTACATGCGACGACCCTGCTCCGTGTCCATGTTGAACTGAGCAGCAATCGCAGGCGCAGCCGCGTTCATGGCCTCCGCAAAGCCTTGCGACAGATTGACGTTCTCCATGAAGTTCTGCTCGAACGTCTTTGCAGCAGCCTGCGCAACTGCAACATCGTTCTCAGCCTCACGCATCTGCTCGTCGCTGATCGTGCGCCCATTGGCTTGCTGCGCACGCAACTCGTTCAGTCGCTCTTGCGCGTCAGCCAAGTTCTCTGCCTGCATGACGGACTGCTGGTACGCCACAGTCGGGTCAGCAGCGTTACCGATCAGCGCCTTTGTAATCTCCAGCGCGTACTCGCGTGCGTCCTGCTTCATGTCGTCAAGAATGCGTGCCTGCTCGTTGCGGTAATCAACGAGCGTGTCAAGCGCAGCCTGCGTTCCCTCAGACAACGTTTCCACCATTGCTTCGCTGACGCCGCCCTTTTCCAAGCCCTTGACAAAGCCTTCGACAACGCCTTCACCGATAGTGATGAAACGCTTGCTCGGGCTGTTCTGTTGCAGGTAGTTCTTGCTGTCGTACTCAACGCCCTTGACCATGTTCACAGCAGCAACCTGCGCCTGAATGCTGTTGTTCTTGATACCCGCTTCCATGCCTAGCGCGACGCCCTTACCAATCTCACGACCAGCCTCGTAAGCGTTCGACGCTGCGCCGTTGTCCAGCAGGTCTTGCCCAACGTCAGCAAGTTCGTCACCCATCGCTTTCGCGTCTGCCGCTGTCTCAACAAACGCCTGATGAACGGCGTCCTCTGCGTCCTTGCCGAACGTCTCAACTGCCTTGGCTGCGCCTTCTAGTTTCTTGTCAAGACCGGGCACCCAGCCGAACGCGACGACAGCGCCTTCCACCATCTTCGCTGCCCATGCAGTGATGAACGCGATGGTCGGCTTCACAACCTTGTCACGTATGAACGGGCTTATGTCGCCCATCACGGACAGGAACTTGCCGAACGCCAGCATGAGCGCGCCTACTGCGCGCACCATCAAGTCGCCCATCACTTCAGCGAACGCAACGAACACAGGCAGAAGCGGCTTCAGGATTGGCATAACAATCTTCAGGACGGTGTTGATGAGCATGACAAACGGCGGCAGCAGCATCGTGACAGCGCGCAGCAAAGGCGTGAACGCCTTGACCATGTCCAGCAGCGCATCAACCAGCACATCAACGATGGGCCACATCGCGTCCAGAATCTCAAACACCAGGTCAATGAGAACGTCCAGCAGCGGCCCAACTGCGTCAAACACAGCAACCAAGACCTCGCTGAGTTTCATCAGCACGCGACTCAGCAGCGGTCCCAACTTCTCGCCCAACTTTGCGAAGATGTCCAAGATGGGCTGGACTGCCGGAATAAGGGCCGCAAACGCCTCTGACAGCGATTTGAGCACCGTCCCCGCCACATTGCCCAAAGTCGCACCAACTTCCGCGAGGATTGGCGACAGGACTTCTACGAGGTCGCCTACGCCCTTGAACACCTCCGTCAATGCAGGAGCAATCTGCTCATAGATCTCAATGGCAACTGTCTCCATCTGAGATTGGATTGCCTCAATCGCGCCAGACAGTCCCTTCGTTGTTGCACCAGCCAAGTCGCCAGCAGCACCCTCAACGTCGCCCATTGCGCCAGCGAGTTCGTCGTACGCCTCCACGCCCTGCATCAAGACGATGTTTGCTGCGCGAGACGCGTCAGCGCCGAAGATGGTTGTGACGGCTTGCGCTCGCTGTTCCTCCGTCAAGTCCTTTGTCGCCTTGCTGAAGTCCTCAACCAGCGTGCGCATCGGCTTCAGGTTGCCCTGCGCGTCGAACACGTTCACGCCAAGGTCTTCCATCGCCTTCGCGGATTGCTTCGTCGGCGCAGTCAGTTTCTGCAACATCGTTTTCAGCGATGTGCCTGCGTCGCTGCCCTTGACGCCGGCGTTCGCCATAAGCCCCATGGACGTGACCATGTCCGCGACAGGAATACCCGCAGCAGCAAAGTTCGCTGCCGCTTGCGCCATGCCCGTGCCCAACTCCTGCACGGTTGTCGCTGCGCTTGTGCTGCCCCTAGCCAGCAAGTCAGCAATGTATGTGGCTTCCTCGGCTTTCAGCCCGAACGCGCCGACGGTGTTCGCTGCAATCTCAGCAGCCTGCCCAACGTCCATCTGAGCCGACACAGCAAGACGCATCGCGCCGTCGGCAGCGGCAGCCGCTTCCTCAACTGTGAAACCAGCCTTCGCAAGTTGCAGCATCGCGTCAGCAGCACCAGCCGCAGACACACCAGGCAACGTAATGTCATTTCCCAGCGCCTTCGCTGTCTCAGACGCAACCGCCATTCCCTCAGCAGTCGCACCCGTGACAGCCTGCACTTTGAGCATGTTGTCCTCGTACTCACGACCAAGATCAACAATGCTTTTCGTAATGCCAACAGCAGCAGCAGCCGTCGCAGCACCAGCCACCGCCACACCGGCAGCCATTTTCTTACCGAAACCCATACCCGCTTTCTTGCCAGCAGCGAGCGCGTCAGCCTGCGTCTTGTTGATTAGTTCAGTCGTGTCAGCAGTCACCTTGACGTACAACACGCCAACGTCATCAGCCATTACTCACCAACTCCCAACTCTTTGTGCAGGTCAGTCCATTTAGTTTTCGGCCTCTTGTGCCTCACGCCTGGACGCTGGATTGCCTCCGGACGCTTCGGCTTGCGCTTGCTGTGCACCGACGCTGTGATCCAACTCAACTGATTCACCGCGTCAATAACGCCAGCAAGCAAGTACGCCTCTGCCGTCCAACTTGACTCGCCTTCCTTCGCGTGCCAAGCACCCAACGGCAACCTCTGCAACAGAACCCAGATACGTCTGAGGGTTGCCCTGCGCGGATCAACTCCATAGACCCGCAGCAGGGCTTCCTCAACATCAGGGTCGAAAGCCGCCTGCGCAGAGGCTACGAGTTTCCCGTGTCACCAACACCAGAGAACGCTGAGAGCGCATCAAAGAAGTCCTTGACGTCGCCCATCGTTGGATTGCCTTGCAGGAACGTTTTCATCTGCTTCTCACCAAGCAGTTGTTCCAGCGCGCCAACCAAGTTCCCTGACGAGAGTTCCATCTGCACGGACAAAGGCCATTCGTCCGCTGCCGGGCACTCGTAAGGCTTGCCGCCCCAAGTGAACTTGAATCCATCCTGTGCCGCTTCTTGTCGGGCTGCACGGGCCGCATCCAAGTCAAATGGTGCGTCCCCCCGTTTTGCGGGCATCAGGCATCAACCTTCGATGAGACCTTGGTTGCTGAACGGAAGTTGCTAGTGGTCTTGGCGTAGAAAATCTCCATCAACTCACCAGCAGAGTCCAGCGTCTTTAGCGTCACAGGCAAAGCCATAACGCCAGAGTCCGTGATCTCCAGGTCGCCAGCGTCAGACAGCGATCCACGCGGAATGTAGTAGCGCACCTTCACGTCCAGGTCAGCAACGTCAATGACGAAGGAGTAGATCTGCGCAGGAGCGTTCGACACAACATTGAGGCTCCAAGTGTCTGCTGTGCCTTGGGTGGCCTGCTCCATGCCGAAATACAGTTGCAGGTTCTGCTCGTTGAACTCAAACATGGAGAACTCCATGCTGAGGTTGCGCTCCGTGATCATTGTGCGCACGGGCGAGCGTCCCTGCCACGGGTAGATGTCCTCGCTGTTGGTGGACTGCGAGAGCGTCACACCATCTTCGGACAGGTAGCCCAGCGTGGACCACTCGCCTGCAAGCGACGTGGTTGCGTCCGTGGGCGCAGTAGTTCCAACAGGGGCCATCCAGATTCCTGGCCCATTGGCTGTACCGATGAGAACATCATCGGCTTGCAACGCAGTTGCCATGACTTACTCCATTCCTTCTTGTTGATCGCGGTACGCCCGAACGGACACACCGACCCTGATTGTGTATCTGGGCGCACCGTCAGGCTCAGGAAGCCATAACGGTCCACTCAGTACCACTACACGCGACACAGTTGTGTCGTCAAAGGGCAACCGCAGTAGCCGTTGCCTCGCTTGGTAAGTGCGGTCATGTGCACGCTTCTTGCTGGACGCGTGAACGTCCACCTGAATCGTGACAGTCTCGCTGACGAAAGGCCATTGAGAATCGGAGTCCAGCGCGTACACGCCGATCCCACCTAAGTCCTTCAGCAACGCGTAACACATCGCCTCAACATCAACGATGGGCGGCGCGTGGTTTGTTGGCATGTTCATTTGCCGTACCTCCGCTTCGCCTCAGCCAACGCGTTACCTAGGAATGGGCGCGGAGGCACACCGTTTGCGCCGACCTCAAAATAGATCGCGTACTCAACGTTCGTGCCAACAAGTGCTGTCGCTTTCGCGCTAGTGCCGCCCTCCATGCGCGTCGTAATGCTCCTGGCGAGATTACCTGTGGGCTGACCAGGTGGGCGCGGGTTCTTCGGCTCGTAAGACTCAATCATCTGCTTCACGTTCTGCTTCGCTGTGCGCTCAACCTCGTAAGCAATCTTCTGCACGATCTTCTTGCCGCCACGGTAGATGACAGGCAAGTCCGTCCACTCGTACCGTGCGCTGTTCGCGCCGAAACCAGACTGCGCACCGCCCTTGCCTGCGCGCTTACCCATCGTCGTCTCCGTAAGTAATCTCCTCCAGCGACGCCACCCAAGCGTTCAGGCGCCCCGTCCCCGTTGGGTCCTCAACGAACCGAACTGTCCTTACGCGCCAATCCGTGTCACGTAACCGCAGCACGTCTCCAGGCACAACAGCGTCGTCCAAGTAAGCGGAGCCCTCACGCTTGTGTTGCGGCTCCGCAGGCCCAGCGCCAGCACCTTGCGCAGTCGCGTCAGCGTTCGGCTTCACTTCTTGCACCGTGCCCGTTACAGACCCAGCCTCAGTCAGCACAGGGTTTTGCGCCCAGCCGTGTTCGTCCAAGTCACGTGACGGAACCAGGACCGTGATCGTGTCAGGCTTGATGAGGACGCTCATCACACATCCTTCAACACAATGTTGTACCGCGTCCCCGTAGTCATCCAGCCACCGTCGCCGTGCAAAGGCTGACCAACCGTTATCTCAACCTTGCCTGGGCCTTGGCTGCGCCACACACCGATCTTCCACGCCAAGATGCAATGACCAGCGTCATTGACTATCAGCAAGTGCCCAATGGACTGAGCGATCATGGAGCCGTTGCGAGCGTCCAAGTCATACGGGTCATCACTCGTTGTAGTAATCGTGATCTTTGACGTCGTGTACGGGGGGGCAGTCATGCCCGATCCGTCCTTCGGAAAGAACGTGTTATCCGCTTCCGTGTTGGTTTGCAGCAAGCCCGTAATCGTGATCGTCTTGATCACAGGGCTGCCGTCAGGGAGCGAGGGCGCTTCGTCGCCGCCGCCAAGGTTCGCAAGGGCAGCGGTGTTCTTATCTACCTGCTCACGCAGTTCCGCGTCGTCGTAGCCCTCATCGTTCTCCAACGTCGTGATGCGGCCTTCCCAGGCAGAGTCACCAACAACAACATCGTTCAGCAGTAGCCGCTGACCATCACCAACAAGATCAGCCCTACCAACCTGCAACTCCTGGCTGTTCGTGAACGTGCCCGACTCAAAGAGAACGTTCCCCTCAAAGCCTTGCCCACGGTTATTGGACCCAGCCGCCTGCGATTTCGTTACCTGATACGCCAACGTCCCGTCAGGGCCTTGAATAACCATGACGCTGCCGACAGGGAACTCATCAATCCACTTGACGCGACCGCCACCAACAAGGTCATGGTTCAAGCCAATCGCAGACGGGTTAGGTAAGAACTGCGCCTCATACACCAGGACGTCACGCCCCAGGACGTACTCACCAAGTTTGTACCGCAGCGTCCCCATGCTGACGAAGTTCTCAACGCCCGTGACGTTCGCAACCTCACCCTGCAAGTCCAGGTCAAGGTGCGGCAACGATTCGATCTGCGCCTGCAACTCAGCGTCAGCGTCCTTACGATCCACAACCTCCTGCGACAGGT
>Ga0181587_10000523_pt1 | contig 31214 bp, 31 predicted proteins | sample 071ome_27_FD_132463 | JGI IMG/M metagenome (GOLD analysis project Ga0181587, IMG submission 132463) | Coastal salt marsh microbial communities from the Groves Creek Marsh, Skidaway Island, Georgia - 071409AT metaG (megahit assembly) | ecosystem: Environmental > Aquatic > Marine > Intertidal... | reverse complement strand
TTAAAAAGTATCTCTTTGGGCTTGATTTTGCAGGATATTTCCAGCACTCTTAACGATAAGCAAGTCGACGCCATTGTCGACGCAATTATTGAACAGCTAACTAAAACTTATCACGCTGAGTTGAGAAGCTCTTAAATTATGGCATTAACTAAAGCAAACATGGCCGAGAATCTTTATGATGAACTCGGATTAAACAAACGTGAGGCGAAAGAGCTGGTGGAAGCTTTTTTCGAAGAAGTGCGTTTGGCTTTAGAAGATGGTGAGGAAGTGAAATTATCTGGTTTTGGGAATTTCACCTTGCGTAATAAAAATCAAAGGCCGGGAAGAAACCCAAAAACGGGTGAAGAGATTCCTATTTCCGCCAGACGAGTCGTGACGTTTCGCCCCGGACAAAAATTAAAAACCAGAGTAGAAGAGCATGCTGGAAGCCAGCAACAATAGTGAACTCCCCGCCATCCCCAGTAAGCGCTACTTCACCATAGGTGAGGTCAGCGAGCTATGTGATGTGAAGCCGCATGTATTGCGTTACTGGGAACAGGAATTTCCTACTCTAAAACCGGTTAAAAGACGCGGTAATCGTCGCTATTATCAACGTCATGATGTGATGTTAATCCGGCAAATTCGCGGTTTGTTATATGAACAGGGCTATACTATCGGCGGCGCCCGGCAGAATTTGGCAGGTCAAGACGATGCCGCCATGCTAAATGGTGAGTCGCACAGCGATCAGTCGCTCAATAGTCAGCAAGCATTGTTAAAACAAACTCGCTCAGACCTTGAAGCGCTGTTGCAGTTTGTCAGTCAAGATCGCTAATACAAATCATCGAAGCACGCGAGCTCATTCATCCTTTTTAAAAATCGTCAGGTGTGCATTAGATGAAAACCATCTAGACTGAATTGCGTTGTCGTATCAATTCGCATAACACTTCAAACTCGGCGACTCTTGGTGAGCTTTTACGCCACATCAATCCAATCGATCGACTGACATTACCTTCATCAAAGCTTTTGGTGATGACGTTATTGTGATTGAGGAATTGAGCATCGACAGCCATTTTCGGCAAAATGGTAATTCCGATATTATTAGCCACCATTTGAATGACGGTATTTAAGCTAGTGGCTTGATAACGAATAAAAATATTCTCTGAGTGTATTTTGCAAGCCTCCATTGAGTGATCACGTAAACAATGACCGTCTTCTAACATTACAAATTCTTGTTGATTAAGGTCTGACGTCGAGAGTGTGGACTTTTGCGAGATAGTATTGTCTTTGCAGCAGGCAAGTAATAATTCATCATCAAAAAGATGACGAGTTTCTATGTCGTTAGCTGGATAAGGCAAGGCTAACAATAATACATCCAGGTGACCTGCATATAACTGTTCAATTAAGTGTTCACTCAAATCTTCACGCACATAAAGCGTGAATTCAGGATACAAATTACGTATATCTGATAAAAGATTGGGCAGCATAAATGGAGCAACTGTAGGTATGATCCCCATGTGCATTTCGGTTTGAAAGGGTTTTTGTGTGCTTTGTGCTATGAATACTAAGTCATTAGTTTCCGCTAGTATGACTCGGGCTTTATGATTGATTTTTCTGCCCATCTGGGTCAAACGCACGCTTTTATTGGTGCGTTCAATTAAAGATACGCCTAAGATATTTTCTAACTCAGCAATGCCCATGCTGAGTGTCGACTGCGACACAAAGCAAGCCTGCGCAGCACGACCAAAATGCAGATGATCAGATAGAGCGACTAGATATTTGAGTTGTTTGAGGGTAGGGTGGGCCATGATCGATAAAATCAATTGATATTGCGATAATTATTGATTAGACAAATTGATAATGCAACAGCTATTATCTCGGCTGTTCCTCAGTTGGTGTCTATACATCTACATTTAGACCTCAATGGAAGTAGCAGCATGCAGCCTAAATTAAGGCAAACTTGTTAACAATTGGAGATATACATATGTCACTTAAAGGTTCAAAAACTGAACAAAACCTAAAGGATGCGTTTGCGGGTGAATCGCAAGCTAATCGTCGTTACTTATACTTTGCATCAAAAGCGGATGTTGAAGGTTACAATGATGTAGCGACAGTATTCCGCTCAACCGCCGAAGGTGAGACAGGTCATGCCCATGGGCACCTGGAGTACTTGGAAGAAGTGGGTGATCCAGCCACCGGCCTACCTATGGGTAATACGGCAGATAACTTGAAAGCGTCAGTGGCGGGTGAGACACATGAGTACACAGACATGTACCCTGGAATGGCTCAGACAGCGCGAGAAGAAGGTCACGATGAAATTGCTGATTGGTTTGAAACGCTAGCAAAAGCCGAGCGCAGCCACGCTAATCGATTCCAAAAAGCATTGGATAGTCTTGACGGTTAAGCAACTAGGTATAGCGACTGTTCAAGTTCATATTGAACTTTGAGCGGTCGCTCATCTTAAATTTAAGGGGTCCACATGAGTTCTACAAAAATCACTAAAGAAGGTAGTCTAGAAGCACCTACTCGGCATGCTATTGATTGGCAAAATGAGGAGTTTTGGAATCAACAAGCACTCGATCAAGAGATGGAGCGAGTATTTGACATTTGTCACGGCTGTAGACGTTGTGTGAGTTTGTGTAATTCATTCCCAACCTTATTTGATTTGATTGATGAATCCGACACTATGGAAGTGGATGGAGTCGATAAACAAGATTATGCCAAGGTAGTGGATCAATGCTATTTATGTGACATGTGCTACATGTCCAAATGCCCTTATGTGCCACCTCATGAATGGAATCTCGACTTTCCACATTTAATGCTGCGAGCTAAAGCCATACAGTTTAAGCAACAGGGGGCATCAACACGAAACAAATTATTATCAGATACCAATAAAGTATCCAAAATTGCCTCGTTGCCATTGATCGATAAAACGGTTAATGCGCTTAATAACAACGCTATTTTTAGAAAGACGCTAGAAAAAACAGTTGGGGTGCATCGTGATGCGGTATTGCCAAAATACCACGCCAATACCATGCGTAAGCGCTTAGGGAAAACTCAATCTTCTGTGCAAGCGCAGGCGCTGGGTGAAACTACGGGTAAAGTCGCCTTGTACGCAACATGCTATGGCAACTACAACAGCCCAGATATTGGTGAAGACTGCTTCAAAGTATTTCAACATAACAATATAGACATCAAGTTAGTCAGTAAGGAACAATGTTGTGGTATGCCCAAGTTGGAATTAGGCGACTTGGAGTCAGTCAAGAAAGCCAAAGAGGCGAATATTCCTGTGTTAGCACAATTGGTTGATGAGGGCTATGATCTGACGGCATTAGTGCCATCTTGTGTGTTGATGTACAAACAAGAATTGCCTTTGTTGTTCCCCGATGATGCCGACGTGATCAAAGTGCAGCAAGCGTTCTATGATCCGTTTGAATACTTGCATTTGCGCCACAAAGAAGGTGGTTTAAAAACTGATTTTAGCGCTTCTTTAGGTGAGGTTAGCTATCAAGTGCCGTGTCATTTGAGAGTGCAGAATATCGGCAATAAAGCCAAAGATATTTTGAGTATGGTCCCTGATACCAACATTCATACTGAAGAACGTTGTTCGGGTCATGATGGTACTTATGCAGTGAAATTAGAATCGCATGAACATGCGGTCAAAATTGCTCGACCCATTGTCAAAAAGGTGGATCAACGACAACCTGACTACTTGATTTCAGACTGTCCAATGGCAGCCAATCACGTGGCACATTTGTCTGAATCAATTACTAAGCCGGAACATCCCATTACTTTACTCCGTATGGCGTATCAACTTTAAAACTCAAAGGATAAGCTATGACTCTACAGCGCAGTGATTTGTGGTCACTAGAACAATACTCACAACAACGTCCTTCTTTTAAAAAAGAAGTGTTGGAACACAAAAAAAACCGTGAGGTTAATCTCAACAAGCATACGCGTTTGATGTTTGAAGATGAAAAGACCATCCGTTATCAGATTCAAGAGATGCTTCGAATAGAAAAAGTATTCGAGGCGCAAGGTATTCAAGAAGAACTGGATGCTTATAATCCTCTTATTCCCGATGGCCACAACTTGAAAGCCACACTCATGCTGGAGTATGGCGATGTGGACGAGCGTCGTGTAGCGCTAGAGAAACTCACCGGTGTGGAGAGAGTGGTGTGGATGCAAGTGGGTGATGCTGAGAAAGTTTACGCCATTGCTGACGAGGATCTGGAGCGCGAAAATGATACTAAAACTTCAAGTGTCCATTTTATGCGTTTTGAATTCAGCACTGATATGATCAAGCAGGCGCAAGCAGGCGCTGATTTAAAAATCGGCTGTGATCATATTATGTTAGAGGGAGCGCAACTAACTATAACTGGTGCGACCCGAGAGGCGCTATTAGGAGACTTTAGTAGCTAATTGCCCTAATATGACCAAGTCTTTAATCATTTTTAGACTTGATCATGAAATCTATTCCAGAACAAGTGATAAGCGCTTGGGTGCGACGAGAAGATAACATGGTGTTGTCAACCGTCAGCACCCATCAATCACCCAATAGTATTTGGATATTATGTGCTGACATTATTGGTGATGATTGTATTTTGATCGCTGATAATTTCATGCATAAAACCCTCACAAATATACTATCCGCTAGTCGTGGAAGTTTGCTCATGTTGGCGCCTGAACGAGAATCTTATCAATTTGTTGGTCAGCTGGCTTATCATCAAGAAGATAAGTACCACCAGTTGGCTCTAGAAAAATGGCCACGTCCCAAATTTGCTGTCAAAGGTGCGGTGAGCCTGACAGTGGATGAAATATATGCAGGGGCAGAACGTATTGTTTGAATTCATTCATAGCAACGTTGCACTATTGCTCACGTCATGACAACGCTTTACAGTGTTATTTAGTTATGAAAAACTCGACTCATCACATACTCATTCTATCGAGTGTATAGCAAATTGTTTTTCGGGGTGTAGCGCAGCCTGGTAGCGCATCGGCATGGGGTGCCGAGGGTCGGAGGTTCGAATCCTCTCACCCCGACCAATGATTGATAGGTCAATCGTCTCTAGTTACTTTTAAATACTTCTCTCTCTTTTTCTCTGCGAGTTATCTTAACCGCTGATCTCAATGTATGTTGATGCAGGCGTGCATGACAGTTTTATTACAAACTAATTGAGTATTTGTAAAACTTTGGGTCATTTTCGATATTTTTTACAATCCCTGTTAATTTAAATTTAAAATAAGTGTATAGATCAATTATTAATTTAATTAACCAGAAAAGGATTGCAAATGAAATACCTTGGTGCGCATGTTCTTATGATTATCATCATTTCTTTGGGGTTGATGGCTTGTCTTGGTGGAGGGGGTAATAGTGGCTCATCATTAGCGACATTTTCCGGGTTTCAAGATTTATCTTCCTCACGTCAATACGCATTGGTTGACAGTCAAATTCAAGAAGGACGGTCTTTTACATCTGACAACATCGGCACGATCACAGCTATGGATTATGATGTGAGTGTCTCTACTTCCACCGCAGTCATCTTGAATACAAATGATCGGAATAAAATTTCTGGATTCAATTTTACCACTCCAGAGGGTGCTAACATTGAAACATCTCAGCGGCTATTATTTTCATGGATCACTGGCAACCCTGTCACAGATGAAAACAATGTTTGGTTGCAAAACACAGCGGTGTTGCTATTCGATAGTGAACAAAGAGTCGGTGAAGGCGAACGAACCGTTCCTCGAGTGATTGCTGGAATGTCAAACACAGATGCACTTGGGCATAATTACCAAACTTATGGTGTATGGACAATTTTCGGTACGACAAACAGCGGCAAGTCTGGTACTTTCTCAACGGGTATGGTGACTCAAGATGCGGCTATTCCAAGGGCTGGCTCTGCGACTTACACTGGCACTGTCATTGGTGATTACATAGGAGACGATAATACAGCTGCGGGTATCATCAATGCGGGGCATTATACAGTCACTGCAGATATGTCAGCGCAGGCGAATTTTGATAGCGGTAATGTTGGGTTTTCTACTAGCAATACGGCACTTTCAAGAGATTATGAGACTGTCTTATCCACTCCTGAGCTAGATCTTTCTGGCGAATTAACCTTGTCCTCCAGCACTAATCGGTTTGCTGGCACCATTGATAATTTCTATGATCTTGCTATGCGGATAGTTAAGTATGAAGTCAGGTTTAATGCAATCTTGGCCGTGCATGAGGTACACTAGCGAATGTTTTATCATCTTGAATCTATCTCTTAATCTAAAGTAGAACTATGAATTTTGATTTGGAATTAATCTTATTACTGGCAACAGTGATCAGTGGAATTATTGTGTGGTTTGACAAAGCCTATTTGCAGGCTAAAAGAGTACAAAAACGTCGAGCGGAACCATGGTATGTCGATCAAGCGAAATCATTTTTTCCAATTTTGATCATAGTCTTAATTTTACGTTCATTTATTGCTGAACCCTTTCGTATCCCCTCCGGTTCTATGATGCCTACTTTATTGCATGGTGATTTCATTTTGGTGAATAAGTTTGCTTATGGTGTCAGACTGCCGGTATCTCATACGAAAATTTTTGGGTCGGGTCAGCCTGAGCGTGGAGATGTGGCTGTATTTCGCTATCCTCAGAATCCTTCGCTGGATTATATTAAGCGTGTGGTGGGTTTGCCGGGTGATATGATCGAATACCGTAACAAACAATTATTTATTAATAATAAGCGTATGCCGCAAACTAAAGTGGGTCATTTTATCGGCGAGGGGCGTGATGCTGCCATGTCAGGGGCTGAACAAAAAATAGAGAATTTACAAACGCTTGAGCATGAAGTATTACTGAGTCAAAAACGTTTTCCTATTAATGGGGCTTGGCAAGTACCTGAGGGACATTACTTTGTTATGGGAGATAATCGTGATAACAGTAATGACAGTCGATATTGGGGCACGGTGCCAGAAGAGAATCTGGTTGGCAAAGCTTTTTTTATTTGGTTAAGTTGGGATTTCTCGGGCCGTCAATTTAAAGCTCATCGCATAGGCACGAGTATTCGTTAATGACACTGGGTGCTATCAATAAGGTGCTATTGCTACCGGAAGAAGTTACTGAATCTAAAATTTTTCAGTCAGCACTGACTCATCGCAGTGCGGGTCAAGACAATAATGAGCGATTAGAGTTTTTAGGTGATGCAGTACTGGGTCTGGTGATTGCGAACATATTATTTGAGAAATTCCCACAAGCCAGTGAAGGAGATCTGAGTCGCTTGCGCGCACACTTGGTGTGTAAACGTGCTTTGGCAGAAATGGCAAAAGCCGTTGGCTTGAGTGAAGTGCTTAAGTTAGGTTCTGGTGAGCGGCGCACTGGAGGACATTATCGTTCCTCTATTTTAGCGGATAGTCTTGAGGCTATCATTGCCGCTGTGTATCTAATCAAGGGTTTTGAGTTTGCAGCGGAGTTTGTGGCGCGCTTATATACTGAACAGCTTCAGCAATTGCCGGAGCCAAGTGAATTAAAAGATCCTAAAACACGTTTGCAAGAATATTTGCAAGCGCGTCAAGTAGATGTGCCGAATTATGAAGTCATCAAAGAGTGGGGTGAAGGCAATGACAAATGCTTCTTGGTTAAATGTGAGATATCCGCATTAAGTAAAAGCAGTCAAGGTGAAGGTAAGAGTAAGAAAAAGGCGGAACAGGCTGCTGCTAGTGAAATGCTCATACAATTAAATTCTCAATAAGCATGAATACACGCTGTGGTTATATCGCAATAATTGGTCGTCCTAATGCGGGTAAGTCAACATTGTTCAATCGCTTAGTCGGTCAAAAAATTTCCTCAGTCAGTTATAAGCCACAAACCACTCGTCACCGTATTTTGGGAGTGCGCACCGAGGTAGATGCTCAGTTTGTTTATGTTGATACACCAGGCATTCATCTCGGCGGTAGGAAACTCCTCAATCGAGTGCTGAATAAAAATGCCATGAATGCTCTGCATGATGTACAGCTTATCTACATGATAGTCGATGGTGGAAGTTGGACGCGTGAAGAAGAGCATATTTTACGTCAAATCCGTGCGGTTGAATGCCCGGTAATTTTGGTATTGAATAAAATAGATAAATTAAAACAGCGTGAACAGCTGTTTGAGTTATTGAGTCGCAGTGCTGAACGTTTTAATTTCGCTGAGATTGTGCCCATTTCAGCACTTAAGCGAGACAATATTGAAAGCTTAGTGAATGTCAGTAAGCAATATTTGCCTGTATCAGCGTTTTTTTATCAAGAAGAGTATCTGACAGATCGAAGTACTCATTTTATCTGTGCTGAATTGATTCGAGAGGCTGCTTTTGTGTTTCTTGATAAAGAATTGCCCTATGCAACCCATGTGGAAATAGAAAAATTTGACGCTGAGCAAACTCCAGTGCATATTTCGGCAGTTATTTGGGTAGAAAAAGATAGTCAAAAATCAATTATTATTGGTAAAAAAGGCGACATGCTAAAAAAGATTGGCTCGCGTGCGCGATTATCTATGCAACGTCAACTCGATATCAAAGCGCATCTAGAAATTTGGGTGAAACTGAAAAAAGACTGGCAAGATAATCCGCACGTGGTTGGACAATATGAAAAATAACTGCGTGATATGACATGCGTGTTGAATTGGAGCCTGCATATATTTTGCATACTCGGGCTTATCGTGAAACAAGCCTATTAGTCTATGCGCTGACCCACCAACACGGCGTCATGCATATGGTATGTCGTGGGGCACGCAAGAAAGGTCTGCATTATTTGCAGCCCTTTATTAAAATGCACCTGTCTTGGTCAGGTAAGGGGGATTTAGTCAGCTTAAATAAATATGAGTCGGAGAAGTCCAACTATCGCAATGATTTTCGCACTCATATTCAATGTTTTTATCTGCATGAATTGATATTGGCTTTAGTTCCTAAGATGAGCCCTGAGACGGAGTTGTTCAGTCTTTATGAACATACCCTTGATGCTATGAGTGCACATCCGCAAGATGAAGCAGTGTTGCGTTTATTTGAATTAGAATTGCTGGATATTGTTGGCCATTCATTACAGTTAGAACATGATATTCACCATCAGCCTATTTCAACGCAGGCTTATTATCGCTATCAACCTGGCATAGGGCCAACTGAAATAAGTATTAATCACTCGGTTGGCCACTTGCCATGGGATATAGTCAATGGCCGCCTACTTAAACAGCTCAGCTTGCGAGCGTTACCTGAACAAGATTGGCCACAAGCAAAATCTTTTCTGCGAGGTTTGATAAAATATTATATGGATGGCAAGCCACTGATGACGCGGCGACTGCTGAGCAATAAATAAGCTGTTATGGTGAAGATGCAAAAACAAGATTAACAATAGAGACAACAAGGTTTAAAAACAAAGTGCAAAATGAAAACGTTAGATTAGGAGTAAATTTAGATCACGTCACTACTTTAAGGCAGGTGCGTGGTACGCCATATCCTGACCTTATACAGGCAATACAAATTTCTGAGGCGGCCGGTGCAGATGGTATTACCATGCACCTGCGTGAAGACCGACGTCACATACAAGACGCTGATGTCTATGCTTCACGTGAGGTAATTAAAAGCAGCATGAATTTGGAAATGGCTGCTACCAGTGAAATGCAGCGAATTGCTATTGATGTGAAGCCAGATTACTGCTGTATCGTGCCTGAAAAGAGGGAAGAATTGACCACTGAAGGTGGCTTGGATGTCATCACGCACAAAATGCGTTTACAGGATCTCACTATGGCTCTGCAAGAGGCCAATATTCAAGTGTCTTTATTCATCGAGCCTAATCCTATTGTGATTGATGTTGTCGCTGAAATTGGCGCACCGATTATTGAACTGCATACAGGCCGTTATGCGGAACTCACCGGTGAACTGCAAAAAAATGAGCTCGATAGAATTGAGGTGGCAACACAACACGCTCAGCAATTGGGTCTGATTGTTAATGCGGGTCATGGCTTGCATTTGGGCAATGTAAAACAAATTGCAGATATTAATAATATAAATGAGTTAAATATTGGACATTCGCTCATTGCAGATGCATTATTTAACGGTTTGGCGAAATCTATCGAAAATATGCGTGCAGCTATGCAAGGAAGAACGGCATGATGCCTATCGGCTCAGGTATTGATATTGTTGAAATCGATCGTATCAAGGTGATCTTAGCCAAAGACTATGCAGCACGATTTATTGAAAAAATCCTGCATCCAAAAGAGCAGGAAGAATTTCATGCGCACCAAAGTCCAGCGGCTTTTGTGGCCAAGCGTTTCGCCGTCAAAGAAGCCATGTCTAAAGCCTTAGGTTTGGGTATAGGACGTGAGATTGGATTTGTTGATATGTATGTCGAGCATGACGCGCTGGGTAAACCTAGCTTGGCATTTACGGAAGGAACCGCACAACGGTTAGAATTAACAGATAAACACATATTATTAACCATTGCAGATGAGCGCGCCTATGCAGTGGCCCATGTGCTGATATTTAGTCATTAGCTGTATTAGAATCGCGCCAAAAGAATTTACTCGAACTAAACTTAGAGAATATTTTATTAAGAGAACATTATGAAATACAAAACCATGGCGGATTATGTGGGAAATACCCCACTGGTTAAACTGCAATATATGAATCCAAACCCAAGCAACACTATTCTTTTAAAGCTTGAAGGCAACAATCCAGCAGGTTCAGTGAAAGACCGGCCAGCCCTCAACATGATTAAAGCTGCACAAGCGCGGGGAGAAATACAGCCAGGGGACACATTAATTGAGCCGACCAGTGGCAACACCGGCATTGCTTTGGCTATGGCAGCCGCTGTGCAAGGATTTAAAATGATATTGGTTATGCCCGAGACCATGACTATAGAGCGTCGTTCAGCTATGACTGCTTATGGCGCTGAACTCATTTTAGTTTCGGCCGAGCAGGGCATGGAAGGGGCGCGTGATGTCGCTTTGCAAATGCAAGCTGAGGGCAAAGGGAAAGTATTAGACCAATTTTCTAATCCAGATAATGTCGCCGCACATTATGAGACTACCGGGCCAGAAGTTTGGCAGCAAACTGAGGGAGAAATCACTCACTTCATGTGCTCACTGGGAACCACTGGCACGATCATGGGAGTGTCTAAGTATCTGAAAGCGAAAAATCCTGATATACAAATGATTGGTATATATCCCGCCGAGGGCTCTCAAATACCTGGTATACGTAAGTGGGCAAAAGCCTATGAACCTGCCATATTTGATGAGTCTGTAGCCGATCAATTACTCTATGTTACGCGTGAGGATGCCGATAACACAGCTGTCAGACTGGGTCGTGAGGAAGGTATTTTTGCAGGCATTTCGTCAGGAGCCACTTTATTTGAAGCACTTAAACTCTCACAACGCGTTGATAACGCAACCATTGTTGTCATTATTTGTGATCGTGGTGATCGCTATATTTCTACGGGCATTTATGGTTAAGTTTGCTTGTGGTTATTAGTAAGTAGTTTGACGAGGAGTCGATTTGGATGGATTGCTCGCGTGATCGATGTGCTTAAAGGGCTGGGTTCATTGTTCATGGTGCTGGCTAAGGCTTCTGCACATAGAGGAATCCATGCTAGTCCACGCGATCCAAATCCACATGCGATATATAATCCGTCGTAATAGTTTGGACGTGGATACTGATGACGGGTGTTGCCAGTAGCCATTTCAGAAAAGTCGTTCATGAATGCTTCGCGTTGAGCTACTTGCCCTATTATGGGTAAGCGATCAGGACCAACAGCTCTAATACCGACACGTCCTCCCATATTATCGAGTTGCTGTGAGAATGTTGGTTTATCTAATTTGAAATCGATCATTTTATGGAGCTTGTTAATATTGCTTTCATGCTCAGCCTTGCGAATACGGGTGTCAGTATCGGCACTAATAAATGATGCTCCTAGCACATAGTGTTGATTGACAGCGGGCGTTAAATAAACATCAGAACATAGAATTTTTTCGGGATGTACTGAACTATATTGTTCCGGTATGTAGGTGACCTGACCGCGTTTAGCATGCATGCTACACCATGAGGTTTGTTTAAATAGATTACTTGTATATGCACTGGCAATTACTACATGTTCCGCTTCTGCGATAATTTTATTTTGGGCGATAACTTGCCAGCAAGATTCTTTTTGCTGTATGCGCGATATTTCATGGCCACCTTGAAAGTTGATATGGCCTGAATATTGATTCCATAGTGCTTGGCATAATTCTGCAGGTACAATCCAGCCCGCTTTAGGAATATACCAACCTCCCATATTCATTGAGCAAGCACTTAGTTGCTGTGCTTGATGCTGTGAGACCGGTTGAATTAATTCGGCGGGTAAGTGCTCATTATCTAGAATCTGTTGCATACGTGAGGCTTGCATGGAATCACGAGGAATTTGAATAGCACCACATCGATGCCACAATGGTGCTTGATGGGTTTGATTGAGTTGTTCGAATAGTTGCAGAGAATATAAAAATCCCTGCAATGTGAGTTGTGACTGAATATCATGATCGACACTCAATCTCGGCATTAAGATGGCATTTTGGTTGCCGGAACTCTCTTGAGCGATACTGTTATGTTTATCGACGATGGTGCAATGCCAGTTACGTTGAGCTAATGCAGCAGCAATATTGAAGCCAGCCATGCCAGCGCCAATGATAACAACATGGTGTGTTTTTTTATTGCTTATAACGGGTCGGGCATGTAACCAGCTTTTTTCTCGATAATGATAGTGCTCTGGTTGATCAGATTTATAACAGGTGCCTACTAACATATGATTTTTTTGTGCAAAACCAGCCGTCTTGCGACACTCAAAACCTGCTTGTGATAAATTTCTTTTCACCTCGCCCGCCACGCTATAAGTGCTAAATGTACCTTGAGGCTTAGTCAGTCTATGAACATTTTGTGCGATTTCTTGATTCCACAGAGAGGGATTTTTGCTGGGTGAAAACCCATCCAGGTACCAGGCATCCGCTTCAAAATCATACTTTTTAAGTTGTTCTAACGCACCGCCAAGCACCAGAGTGAGAACGATTTTTTTTTGTGCAAAATGCAGGCGATGAGAACCGATCACTGGGGGTGGGTAATGGGTGACCAGCTGTCGACTGAGTGTCTCATCACACTCGAGTAGAGTATGAATTTTTTTTAAGTCTTCGCGTTTGACAGGATGCTTTTCAAAGCTAATAAAATGAAGCTGTGAATTGGGTTGTGCTTGTTTTAACCATTCGCTGGCGGTAGTGAGGAAATTAATACCACAGCCAAATCCTAACTCGGCAATAGTAAAGTTTTTTTGTGACCAGCGTTGAGGGAGCTGATTGCCTTGGATAAAAACGTGCTTACATTCTTCTATGGCACCCGCTTGTGAAAAGTAGGTGTCTTGATAATCACTTGCATAGGGTATTCCTGAAGGATTAAAGTTTAGTTGTGCGTGCTGAACTGTTAGCATGTGATCACACATTTAAGAGCGTAAAGTGACATGAGTATACTCGTATTTGATATCGAATCTGTGCCTGATGTTGAAGCAGGACGAAAAATCCACAACCTCACAGATGATCTTTCAGATAAAGATGTGGTTAAAGCCATGCAGCATCTGCAATTTCAAAAGACCGGCAGTGAATTTATGCCATTGCATTTGCAACGTATCGTAGCCATATCGGTAGTGTTTGAAAAAGGTGAGCAACTGAAAGTCTGGTCTTTAGGTGATATTGATGCCACTGAAAAAGAGATTATTCAGCGTTTTTATGAAGGTCTTGAACAACATATACCCACTCTTGTGAGTTGGAATGGTGGTGGGTTTGATTTGCCAGTGCTGCACTATCGCTCACTATTACATGGTGTGCAGGCGCCAACTTATTGGGAAACAGGTGATGATAACCAGTCTTTTCGTTTCAACAATTACATCAGCCGTTTTCATTCACGCCACACCGATTTAATGGATGTATTAGCTAATTATCAACCGCGTGGTGGCGCTAAATTAGATGAAATTGCCACTATGCTTGGTTACCCGGGTAAATACGGTATGAGCGGCGCTGATGTATGGGATAAATATCAGCAAGGTGCCCTAGATGAAATACGCCATTATTGCGAGACTGACGTATTGAATACTTATTTAGTTTATTTGCACTATGAATTAATGCGCGGACGTTCATCCCCTGATTTGCTGATGCAAAAAGTGTTACGTGTGAAGAATTTATTGAGAGAGTCTAATCAAGCACATTTGCAAGATTTTTTAAAAGTGTGGGAAAGCGTTTAGGCGGACTTATCAGTCTAATTATATCGAGTATTCTTAACCAAGAGTTTCTGCAATCGCAATGCATTATGCGTATTTAGATAAGCAAAGAACTTATCGGGTGTCGCTATTACCAGTAAAAATCTCGCAAATCTCTGTTGGTTTACGCCAGCAGAGATTTTAGAATTTCTTTGTATGTCTCTTTAAGTTGAAGCAATTGCTGGGTATCAGTGTGTTCATCGATTTGATGAATGCTGGCATTAGTAACACCGAGTTCAACGACTTCTGCGCCAGTCGGTGCAATAAAACGACCATCTGATGTGCCACCACCAGTTGAGAGTTGAGTGTCGATGCCCACTATTTTTTTAATGGCGGTTTTGCAGGCGTCAACTAAGCGTCCTTCTGCTGTAATAAATGGTTGACCAGAAACGTTCCAAGTTATGTCGGTATCAAAATCTTTCAATACTTCTGCTACGCGTGCTTGTATGCTATCCGCAGTGATTTCTGTTGAGAAACGTAAATTGAACCACGCTTCTGCAGTCGCTGGGATGACATTACTTGCCCCTGTACCCGCCTTGATATTAGAGACTTGAAAGGTGGTGGCAGGGAAGTGAGCATTGCCTTGGTCCCATTCTAAGGCTGACAACTTGGCTAATATCTCTGCTAAATGATGAATGGGGTTAATGGCCAGATGGGGGTAAGCGACGTGACCTTGCTTGCCTTTCACAATTAAATGCGCGCCGATCGAACCTCGTCGCCCATTTTTAATCACATCGCCCATCTGTTGAGTACTGGAAGGTTCGCCCACAAGACAATAATCAATATGGATATTGTTAGCTTGCAAGTGTTCAACGACTTTGACAGTGCCATTGATGGCCGGGCCTTCTTCATCACTGGTGAGGAGAAAAGCAATCGAGCCTTTGTGATCAGGATGTTCTTGAATAAATTCTTCACATGCTACGGTCATGGCAGCGATAGAGGTTTTCATATCTGCTGAACCGCGTCCATGTAATATACCGTTTTCTACATGAGCGGCAAAAGGCGGATGGGTCCAATTTTCAACAGGGCCAGTGGGGACAACATCCGTATGTCCAGCAAACACAAATAATGGAGCTTGTGTTCCACGCACGATCCAAGCATTAGACACGTCCTCAAAAGGTAGCATATGGCATTCAAAGCCGCTTGTACTAAGCCGTTCAGCAAGTAAGTCTATGCATCCTTGGTCATCAGGAGTGATGGAAGGTTTTTGAATCAGTTGTTGGCTGAGTTCTAAAGTTGTATTCACAGGTTCTCTGAGTAGTTTTTTTCACTGAAACCCACCATAACATTTTCTTGAGTCACCAGCACGGGGCGCTTGATCAAGGTGGGCTGTGCAAGCATGGTTTGCACAGCACTTTGTTCGTCCATGGAGGATTTCTCATTTTCAGTGAGTGCTCGCCAAGTAGTGCTACGGCGATTGACTAGCGTTTCCCAACCTAGCTCACGCACCCAAGATTCTAATAACAGTGGATCTAGGCCGTCTATGCGGAAATCATGGAAGTTATAGTCAATATTATGATTATCTAACCAGCAGCGAGCTCTCTTGATAGTATCGCAGTTGTTAATGCCATACAGAGTTATCATACTGATCAATACCGTCAGTCGATAGCTCTTAATAATTCATTGATACCGACTTTGCTGCGAGTTTTTTCGTCCACTTGCTTGACGATAACGGCACAGTAAAGACTGTAACTACCATCTTTAGAGGGTAAGTTACCAGAGACCACAACTGAGCCTGCCGGAATTCTTCCGTAGCTGACTTCTCCCGTTTCACGATTGAAGATTTTGGTGCTTTTGCCGATATAAACCCCCATTGAAATCACCGAGCCTTGTTCCACGATCACACCCTCAACTACTTCTGAGCGTGCGCCAATGAAGCAGTTGTCTTCAATGATAGTTGGTGCTGCTTGTAATGGCTCTAATACGCCGCCAATACCCACACCACCAGACAAGTGGACGTTTTTACCGATCTGCGCACATGAACCCACTGTAGCCCAAGTGTCGACCATAGTACCTGAATCTACATAGGCGCCTATATTGACAAAACTTGGCATGAGCACAACATCAGGTGCGATATATGAGCCGCGACGTGCCATGGCAGGTGGTACGATGCGCACACCTAATTGCGCTAATTCTTGCTCAGACTGGTTAGCAAATTTTGGTGGCACTTTGTCATAGTATTGAGCAAAGCCAGATTGCATAGCGCTATTTTCTTCTATTCTAAATGAGAGTAGAACAGCTTTCTTAAGCCATTCATTAACTACCCAATCACCATCTTTTTTCTCAGCCACACGATGTTGACCAGCATCTAATTGCGCCATAGTTTCGATGACAGCCACTTTAACTTCGTTGCTTACATTGCTAGGTGAGATATTGGCACGATCTTCAAAAGCGCCTTCGATGATGTCTTGAGTACTCATAGTGATTTCCTTAACTGTATCTATATTATTTAACGGTTGCCATTTAACAATGGCTACTAATAAAACGCCTGATTCTTTGTGCAGCTTCACGGCACTGTTGTGGTGCTGCCACCAATGCGATACGCACATAATGTGCGCCAGGATTGGTGCCGTTCACGCTTCTACCAAGATATTGTCCGGGTAGCACCGTCACATTGTGCTGGGAGTATAACCCAAGTGCGAATTCTTCATCATCTATTCGCGTATTTAACCAGATATAAAAACCTGCCTGAGGCTGATTTATGGTGGTGATATCTTGTAATTCTTCGATGAAAGCTTGAAAACTCTGTCGATAACGTTCGCGATTGAGTTCTACATGCTGTTCGTCGCTCCAAGCTGCAGCGCTGGCCATTTGAGTACTAATAGGCATAGCACAACCATGATAGGTGCGATATTTGAAGAATTTGCTAATCAACTGCTCATCTCCCACCACAAAGCCCGATCGTAATCCTGGAGCATTACTGCGTTTAGAGAGACTGTAAAAAGCTAGACAGCGTTGATAGTTATGATCACCATAGGCTTGAGAGGCTTGCAGTAATCCTTTAGGTGGATGCTGTTCATCGAAATATATTTCTGAGTAACATTCGTCGGAAATGATGACGAAATCATATTCATGTGCAAGTTGTATCAGATGTTGGAGAGATTCCTGTGGTATTACATCGCCGGTAGGATTAGATGGAGTACATATATAGACCATCTGGGTTTTCTTCCAAGTGGCCGCATCAACCGTATCGAGAGCCGGTAACTTACCATCTTGTACACTTAGGTCTAGGTAAAGTAGTTCAGCACCAGCCAATAGCGCCGCACCTTCATAAATCTGATAGAAAGGATTAGGACTGATAACTGTAGCAGCTTGAGTCTGATCGATAATCGTTTGAGCTATAGCGAATAAAGCCTCGCGACTGCCATTGACCGGTAGAATATGACGTTCAGGATTTAGACTTGTTTCTGGCAAATTAAAGCGACGAAGTAACCAATTACAGATAGCACTTCTTAATTCTAGTTCACCTTTGGTTTTGGGATATTTGGCTAGACTGTCAATATTGTCGATGAGAGCCTGTTTGATAAGATCTGGCGTTGGGCTTTTTGGTTCGCCTATCGACAGATTAATCGGTTTAAGGTCGGGATTGGCGGTGACACCTGCAAAGAGATTTTTTAGTTTTTCGAACGGGTAAGCATGTAACTTGTTGAGATCCGGGTTCATGTCAATATTCAGCCTATTAAATAATGTAGCTGCTGTGTTGATTATCTGCAGGGGCTAGTTGAGCTTGTAAATAATCACTCAGAGTTTTTTGTTCTTGCGTATTGATAATTTTGCTACCGTCCATGTGAGTAATATGGAAAATATCATGCACTTTCTCACCTAGAGTGCTGATGCGTGCGCCGATGACTTTTACGTTGGCTGCAGCTAAAGCCTGAGCAATATTGGCTAACAGACCCGGATGATCAGCGGCATGGACGTGCAATATAGTATGATCCAGATGGTCTGCATTTTTAATATTAATCTCAGCGGGCACTTGAAAATGAAGCATACGAGTAGACACAAATTGTTTCGCTTGATTGTGTTCAATTTCATCACTAGCAAGTACACGTTCAATGTCATTTTGTATGATTTTTATTTGCTCCTGACAATCAACTACTTGACCTAAATGATCTGTGACATTGAATGTATTAAACGTCATAGAAGTTTTAGAGGTGATAATGCGAGCATCTAAAATACTTAAATTATGATGTAATAAGCAATCAGTTAATTGAGCAAATAAATGAGCTTTGTCTGGTGTGTAAATAAATATTTCAGTGCTACCGCGTTGTGGTGAGACACGTACATGCACGTGAGTATTAGTTTCATTCGTTGGATTGAGGGCAATATGAGTATGCCATGCGATCTCATCATCAGTGTGTCTTAAGAAATAGTCATCATTATGTGTCTGCCAAAATTGTTGGCATTCTTGTTGATCCAACCCTTGTTGTTCTAATTGAGTCAGTGCAGATGACTTAATATCTTCAATAATCGCACTATTATCTCGGGGTGCCTCTGCTCTTAACTGGAAGGCGGTATATTTATAAAGATCTGCTAATAGTGTTGAACGCCAATTATTCCATAGAGTTGGGTTTGTCCCTTTGATGTCAGCTATGGTCAGTAAGTAGAGATAGTTTAAACGGATGACATTCGATACTTGATCAGTAAATTTTTGAATAACACTGGGCTCGTTGAGATCTTTATGCTGCGCAGTAATAGACATTATTAAATGGTTTTCAACCAACCAGCTAACCAGAGTGGCATCAAACTGGCTCAAGCCATGATCTAGGCAAAACTGCATTGATTCTTGTGAGCCTTCAGTGGAATGATCTCCGTCTCGACCTTTGGCAACATCATGAAATAGTGCGGCTAAATAAAGAATTTCTAGTTTTGGTAGTGAATGAAAAATTGCGCTGATATCATCTTGACTGCGCTCTTTATCACCTAATCGGCGAGCTTCTGTGAGTACTGTAAGTATATGATGGTCAACCGTATAGACATGATAGAGATCATATTGCATGTGACCAACAATACGCCCGAAGGCAGGCCAATAGGCAGCCAAAACTCCTAAGCTATGCATGCGTTTAAATTCGTGTGCAATCAAGCGAGGTTGTCTTAATATTTCGATGAATAGCTTTTTATGTTCTGTGTGATTGCGAAAGTCGTTGTCTATTAAATGTAAGTTGTCGCAGATTAAACGAATACTTTTACTGCCAATCTGCGTCAGCTCTGGATTTTTTTGCAGCGTGAAAAATATGTCTAGCAAAATCTTTGGATGACTAAATAAGGTGTCAGCGTCGTTAATATGTAACGTTTCACCGACGCTATAATAATAATTACCAATGGTATTTTTTGACTGTGCTTGAGAGTCATTTAAATAGTGCTCTTGAAAATGCGCCGATAATAGAGTGACTAGCTGAGAACATTCACTCAGATGGCGATAATAGTTCTGCATGAATTGTTCCACAGCAAGATTAGCATTGGAATCGTTGTATCCTGATCGCCGTGCTAATTCAATTTGGTGATCAAATAGCAGGCGTTCATCTCGACGTTGTGTAATCAAGGCCAGTCTAAAACGTACACTCCACAAATATTCTTGTATACGATGAAGTGAGCTATATTCTTTTTCAAGAATAAACCCCTTAGCCACTAACTCATGAAGGTTATGGTTATTGAAGTATCGTTTAGTGACCCAGTCAATGAACTGGATGTCTCGCAATCCGCCTGGTCCTTCCTTGATATTCGGTTCTAGCTGATAGAGAGTGTCACCATATTTAGCATGCCGATCTACTAGCTCTTGTTTCTTTGCTTGAAAAAAATCTGCGCAGGACCAGAGCTGATCATTGGCAAGCACTTGTTTGAGCTTGTCATAAAGCGCGGGGTCGCCGCATATCAGGCGAGACTCCATGATACACGTAATGACGGTGATATCTTTCTTTGATTCTTCAAACGCTTCATCGACCGTTCGCACGGAATGCCCAACCTCTAGACCGCTATCCCACAACATGGTTAAAAAAGTGCTTAACTTGGATTCAGTGTCAGCACTGATCTGTTGAGAGATGACGATCATTAAATCGATATCTGATTGCAGATGTAATTCAGCACGGCCATATCCCCCAACGGCAATCAAGGTCGCTTCGTTGTCTTGCAGATGTTGTGATTGCCAAACATGCCAAAGTAGATGGTCGATAGCTAATGCGTAACCATTAACGCAGGCACTGATATTTAAATGACTATTGAAGGCCTCTATAACTGCTTGACGCGTATTTTTAACTAAGGTTTTTAGATCGGAGATGTTTTTTAAAGACGTACGCCAATGAGAGTTATGCTGAGGCCACCATGATTGTTCAGTGATAAAGGTGGGGGCGGGTGTTAGCTTAGGCATCGATATTAAATGTTTCTTCAGGCCGACGCGTTAATACTTCGTAACTGTTATCAGTGACTAATAATGTGTGTTCCCATTGAGCCGATAGGCTGTGATCTTTAGTGACTACAGTCCATTTGTCAGGCAGTAATCGTACATGACGTTTGCCTGCATTAACCATGGGTTCGATAGTAAAGGTCATACCCGGCTCCAATACTTCACCACTATTGGGTGAGCCATAATGCAATACCTGAGGCTCTTCATGAAATTGTTTGCCAATACCATGTCCGCAGTATTCTCTCACCACGGAACAATGATTTTTTTCTACAAAAGTCTGGATTCGATGGCCAATATCTCCAAGGGTGACACCCGGTTTAATCGTTTCAATACCGATTTTCATGGCCGCATAAGTTAAATCCACTAAACGAGAGGCTTTTATAGTCGGTTTGCCTATGTGAAACATTTTGCTGGTATCACCATGAAACCCATCTTTGATGACAGTGATATCAATATTCACGATGTCATTATTCTTCAGTACTCTATCACCAGGAATTCCATGACATACTTGGTGATTGATAGAAGTACATACTGAGCGAGGAAAACCACGATAATTAAGCGGTGCAGGAATGGCTGACTGGGTATTCACGATGTAGTCATGACAAATATCATTAATCTCTTGAGTGGTGATGCCAGCCTGCACATGAGGTTCTATCATTTGCAGGACCTCTGACGCCAGTCGTCCTGCAACGCGCATTTTTTCTATTTCCTCGGGTGATTTTATGTGTATAGCCATATTGTCTGCATGCTTAGAGCTATTTAGCCTTGTAGATTGACTAAATTAGCAAGATTTTAGTGTCGAGTTTAGCTGAACAAACACCTTACACTGTGAAAGGCATGAATTTCAGTGTGTGAAGTCTATCAGAACCGGCATTTTAGGGGATAAAATTGTTGATTCAGTCAGATTATGGTATAAATCCGCCGCGCAAGACGCAAAAAAATAAATCACACGTATCTCGACACATTTAACGGGGTGCCGTATTGCAGATCAATACATCTGAATATGGTTGTTGAATGGGAGCTGCGGACGTTTAAAACCCTGACAAAGGAGCAACATATTATGACTGACGTTACTATGCGCCAGATGCTAGAAGCGGGTGTCCACTTTGGTCACCAAACTCGATACTGGAACCCTAAAATGGCCCCCTATATCTTTGGGGAGCGCAATAAAATACATATCATCAACCTTGAGAAGTCCCAGCCGATGTTTGGCGAGGCGCTTAATTATTTAGGTAAGATGGTTGCCAATGGTGGCAAGGTGTTATTCGTAGGCACCAAGCGTTCGGCACGTGAAGCAGTCAAAGCCAATGCTGAGAGCTGTGGTATGCCTTATGTGAACAACCGTTGGTTAGGCGGCATGCTGACTAATTTCCACACGGTGAAACAATCTATCAAGCGCTTGAAAGAACTCGAGGAGATGCTCGAAGGCAATGGTGCTGAGCGTCTAGGTAAGCGCGAAGTTTTGCAGATACGCCGTGAGGTAGAAAAACTTAACCGTAGTCTAGGTGGAATTAAGAATATGAATGTTCTCCCTGACGTTCTATTCATTATTGATGTTGGTTACGAAGAAATTGCGGTGAAAGAAGCAGTCAAGCTAGGTATTCCTGTGGTTGCTGTTGTGGATTCAAATAATTCATTACAGGGGGTTGATTATGTTATTCCTGGTAATGATGATGCTATTCGTGCCATTCAACTCTATACCTCGGAGGTTGCCAAGGAGATCACTCACGCGAAGGCGAGTTCACAAACTTTGACAGGCGATGAAAATGAGTTTGTCGAAGTGAAAGATGAGGCGGTTGAGGATAAAAAGACTAAACCAAAAGCCAAGGCGAAGCCAAAAGCTGCACCTAAAAAGAAAGCAATAAAAGCTGAGGATATTGAGGCGTCAGTTGAAGATGCTAAAGCGTCTACTGCTGATTCAGAGGACAAGCCTGCTGAGAGTTCAGAATAGTTTGACTCTTTGTTAGATACATAAGATAGACATACTAAAGATAGGTGAATTAAGAATGCAAATTACTGCCTCTATGGTTAAAGAACTGCGCGAGAGAACGGGTGCAGGAATGATGGAATGTAAGAAAGCCCTAACAGAAACTGATGGGGATATGGATGCTGCAATTGAATTGATGCGTAAATCAGGTCAGGCAAAAGCAGATAAAAAAGCGTCTAGAGTTGCAGCCGAAGGCACAGTCGTCATGATGATTAGTGATGACAACAAACATGGCGTCATCCTTGAAGTTAACTGTGAAACTGACTTTGTTGGCAAAGATGATAATTTCTTGAAGTTTAGTCAAGATGTGGCGACTGTGGCTCTGAGTCAATCACCTGCGGATGTTGATGCGCTTATGGGAATGAATTCAGGCTCAGATACACTTGAAGATGCACGTCAAGCGCTGGTCAGCAAGATTGGTGAAAATATACAAGTACGACGATTTGCACTAGTCAATTCACAAACGGGCGTGTTGGGTAAGTACTCGCATGGTAGTCGTATTGGGGTGATGGTGGAAATCGAAAATGGCTCTGATGAGCTAGGCAAAGATATCGCTATGCATATTGCAGCGAGTAAACCCGCTTGTATTGATGAAAATGATGTCTCGCCAGAGATGCTACAACAAGAAAAAGATATTTTCGCTGCACAAGCTGAAGCGAGTGGTAAGCCGCCGGAGATCATTGAAAAAATGGTACAAGGTCGTATTAAGAAATTCTTAGGTGAGATTACGTTGCTTGGTCAGCCATTTGTTAAAGATCCAGACAAATCAGTGCAAAAACTTTTGTCAGAACAGTCTGCAAAAGTTTTATCTTTTCATCGATTCGAAGTCGGAGAAGGTATTGAAAAGAAATCTGAAAACTTTGCCGAAGAGGTCATGGCACAAGTCAATCAGACAAGCTGAGCAAATTTATCAACGGGGACTTAAAAGTCCCCGTTTTTTTATGTTTACTAATAGTGAAGGGTGAGATAATAACACTCATATACACCACATAAATAGGTTGCACGCATGGCTAATGATCTAAAATATAAACGTATTCTCCTTAAGTTGAGTGGAGAAGCGTTAATGGGGCAGTTCGACTATGGTATAGATCCTGCTGTTATTTCACGGGTCGCAAAAGAAATTGTTGAATTGATGGATATGCAGGTGCAGGTAGCTGTTGTGATTGGTGGCGGGAATATTTTCCGCGGAGCCGGATTGGCTGAGGCGGGTGTTGATCGAGTCACAGGCGATCAGATGGGCATGCTAGCGACAGTGATGAATTGTTTGGCTTTGCAAGATGCCATTGAGCGTCAAGGGAAATATTGCCGCGTTCTTTCGGCATTAAAAATAAATCAAGTGTGTGAAGATTATATTCGTCGCCGCGCTATTCGCCATTTAGAAAAGGGCCGAGTGGCAGTTTTTGCAGCAGGCACAGGCAATCCATATTTTACTACCGATTCTGCAGCGAGTTTGCGAGCTACTGAAATTAACGCTGACTTGATGTTGAAGGCGACTAAGGTGGATGGTGTATATACCGAAGATCCGATAAAAAATCCGCATGCTACACGTTATGATAAATTGACCTATGATCAAGTGTTACGAGATAAATTGAATGTTATGGATGCAACCGCTATCGTGATGTGTAGAGATAATAATATTCCTCTGCGAGTATTTAATATGTTTAATCCAGGCGACTTGAAACGAATTGCTTTAGGCGAAAACGTGGGCACGTCTGTTGTGAGTGAATAATATGATTGAAGAAATAAAAATTGATGCTGATTCGCGCATGAGTAAGAGTATAGAGTCATTAAAGACTGAGTTGACAAAAATTCGCACTGGGCGAGCAAATGTGAGTTTATTGGATCATGTGATGGTGGATTATTATGGCTCTGAAGTTCCGATTGCTCAGGCAGCTACTGTGACGGTGGAAGATGCCCGAACTATAGCTGTTTCACCATGGGAGAAGGCGCTCATACCGGCGATTGAAAAAGCTATTATGAGTTCAGATATGGGTTTGAATCCTGTCACCTCGGGGGACATGATCCGTGTGCCGTTGCCAGCGCTTACAGAGGAAAGACGCAAAGATTTTGTGAAATTAGTTAGGCAAGAAGCGGAACAATGTCGAGTAGCTATTCGTAATATTCGTCGTGATGCCAATGCTGATTTTAAAGAATTGGTCAAAGAAAAAGAAATTTCTGAAGATGATGAGCGTGGTGCATTGGAATATATCCAAAAGCTCACAGATAAACACATTAAATCCATCGACGATATCTTGACGAGCAAAGAAAAAGAATTAATGGAATTTTAACTATCCACTGTATTCATTTTATGTTGCAGTCTAATCGTTTGCTATGAGTACAAATACAGTCTCGTCTAGAATCTTGCCCCAACATATCGCAATTGTTATGGATGGTAATGGACGTTGGGCGAAAAAGAGGTTGTTGCCGCGTCAGGCAGGTCATCTTGAAGGGGTCAAAGCACTCAAGAAAGTCATACAAGCATGTTTAGAGTTTGAGGTTCAGGCGCTTACTGTATTTGCATTCAGTAGTGAAAATTGGCGACGTCCAGAAAAAGAAGTCAATGCATTGATGGAGCTATTCTTATCTTGTTTGCAAGATGAGGTTGAGCCATTGCATGAGCATGGGATTCGCATAAATTTTCTTGGTGCAATAGAGACATTTCAACCTAAGCTAAGAGAAAATATTCAAGCAGCTCAGAATCTAACACAGCGCAACAACAAGTTAGTATTAAATGTCGCACTCGGTTATGGTGGGCGCTGGGATATTGCTCAAGCCTGTCGTAAGCTATGCAAAAAAGTGGAATCAGGTGAAATAGATTCGCATAGAATTGATGAGGTGTTGTTAAGCCAACACCTAACAACCTATCCTTTTGATGAGCCTGATCTATTTATTCGTACAGCAGGTGAGCAGCGCCTGAGTAATTTCCTGATTTGGCAATTAGCTTACACTGAACTTTATTTTACCGATGTATTGTGGCCAGACTTTGATGCCGATAAATTAGAAAATGCTATCGAGCATTTTAGTTATCGACAGAGAAAATTTGGTCTCACACAAGAGCAAGTTGATGCAAATAAAACTTAAGCAACGTTTACTCGCCGCTATAATTATGGTGCCGCTGACTGTGTCTGCGGTGTTATCTCTAGAATCAGAATACCTTGCAATCATATTTATAATGATTGCTTGTATGGCAGCTTATGAATGGGCTGCTATGAGCTATGAAGAAACTGCTAAGAAAATCATGTACGTATCAGTCTGTGCATTATTGATGGTTTTAGTGGGCTTATATTTGCAATCAGAACAAGTTAAATTTTTTATGTTTTTGGCCAGTATCTATTGGGTGTGTATATTGATGCTATTGAGTTTTTATGAGTCAACTTGGATTGATAATTATTTATTGAATAGCTTTTTAAGTGCTAGTGGTTATTTTGTTATCACGGTTGGTTGGTTATCAATGATTCATCTTCATCAGCAAGATCCTGCATTATTATTATATATGTTTATATTGATATGGATTGCCGATAGCGGTGCTTATTTCTCAGGTAAGCAGTTTGGAAAAACAAAATTAGCTGAACAGTTAAGCCCAGGTAAAACACGTGAGGGTTTGCTTGGTGCAATGGTGTTATCAACATTGTTTGCTTTAGTGGCAGTGTGGTGGTTCGAATTTAAGTTCCTTAATGCATTGTATTTTGTTCTTTTATCTTTGCTTAGTGTCCTTGTTTCAGTCGTGGGTGATTTGTTTGAGAGTTTAATCAAACGTAATGCGGGGAAAAAAGATAGTGGCTCTATTATTCCCGGTCACGGCGGCATATTGGATCGTATAGATAGCTTACTCGCAGCAGCGCCAGGGTTTGCTCTGGGTGTTCATTGGTTACAATAGTTAGATGTCAACTCATTCAAAAGGTATTGCGATTCTTGGTTCCACTGGCAGTGTGGGATGCAATACTTTAGATGTGATTGCACGTAATCCTGATCAATTTCATGTCGTGGCTTTAGGTGTTAATACTTCAGTAAAAACCTTACTTAAGCAATGTCAGCAGTTTCGTCCTCAATATGTTGTTGTATCTGATTCGCGGGCGGCTGAACAGTTCTGTCAAAGCCTGTCTGTATTAGATTATTCTCCACAAATTTTTACAAGTGACACCGGCTTGGAGCAGATTGTGACAATGCCTGAGGTTGATTGTGTAATGGCGGCTATCGTTGGAGCGGCAGGGTTACCCTCGACCTTAGCAGCGGCACGTGCAGGCAAAACCATCTTATTGGCAAACAAAGAAGCTTTAGTGATGTCAGGAGAATTGTTGATTGCTACCGCCCAACAACATGCGGCTCAGTTGTTGCCGATTGACAGTGAGCATAATGCAATCTTTCAATGCATGGCCAACTGTGCTGATCAACAAGTGCTTCAAGGTGTAGATGAGATTATATTGACCGCATCGGGTGGGCCATTTTTAAATACTCCTAGGGAGTCTTTGTCTGGTGTGACACCAGAGCAAGCTTGTCAACATCCCAACTGGTCGATGGGTAAAAAAATCTCTGTTGATTCAGCGACTATGATGAATAAAGGCTTGGAGTTGATCGAGGCGAGTCTTTTATTCAATATGAATATTGATCGAGTTCGAGTGCTCATTCATCCACAGTCTGTCGTGCATGCCTTAGTGAATTATAAGGATGGTTCAATGTTGGCTCATATGGGTTATCCAGATATGCGCGTCCCCATTGCGCATGCCATGGCATGGCCAAATAGAATACAGTCTGGTGTTCAGAAGTTAGACCTAACACGAACTCATCTTGAATTCATGCGTCCTGATCTTGATAAATTTCCCTGTCTGGCGCTCGCGATGCAGGTACAAAGTCAGGGGCAGTCCGCTCCGACGGTGATGAATGCTGCGAATGAAGTTGCTGTGCAGGCTTTTTTAGATGAGCAAATTAACTTTATGCAGATACATACTGTCGTTTCAAGGGTTGTTGACTCTATGCAGCTTGTTGCCGTTAAAACGCTGGAAAGTATTCTAGAAGTAGATCGTCAAGCTCGTTCGCTTACACATGATATTATCCGACAGATGGAGTCATTATGATTTGTTTAAAGATGATTATGAATACATTAGATGAGGTCGATAGTGTCGCAAAAAACCCAAACTTTAAAAATAATGTTATAAGAATATGAATGGATTTTTAATCAGTTTGGCGTCTTTTGTTGTGGCAATTAGTGTAATTGTCACAATCCATGAGTTTGGGCATTACATGGTTGCGCGTTTATGTGGTGTGAGAGTATTACGCTTTTCTGTCGGTTTCGGGCAAGCGTTATTTCGTTATGTCTCACCCAAAAGTGGCATAGAGTATGTGATTGCGGCAATTCCATTAGGTGGCTATGTCAAAATGCTGGACGAACGCGAGCAAAAAGTGGCTGATTCTGAAAAACATAAAGCCTTCAATAATCAATCAGTGTACGCTCGTTTTGCTATTGTGGCTGCTGGTCCCGTGGCTAATTTCGTGTTTGCTATGTTTGCATACATGATGATGTATATGGTGGGTATGCAAGGTATTAAAGCTGAAATTTCACAGGTGCAAGAAAATACCATCGCTTATCATTCCGGTTTGCAAGCCGGTGATGTGATTTTTAGTATCAATGACAAACCTATATCGACTTGGGAAGATTTGAGTTTAACGATTATTTCTGAAGGATTAAAAACAGGTATCGTCAAGATTGAGAAAACTAGTGCTAATGGAGATGTTAATGAGATCACCATGGACTTATCTGACAGCAGCATGTTAGTGGGTGACGAAAATCCAATTAGTAAGATAGGTATTTCACCTTGGCGACCTGAATTGACCACTCGCTTTGGTAAATTTTCTTCTGATAGCGCAGCTCATGCGCAAGGTTTTGTTGAGGGGGACACGGTGTTGGCAGCAAATGGTCAAGCGGTGGATAGCTGGATGAGCTGGGTGGATTTGGTTAAAAGTCATCCAGGTAGAGACATTGATGTCTTAATACTGAGAGATCAACAACGGCTATCGATGACATTGCGACCTAAGAGCATTGAGGTGGATGGAGAAGTAATTGGGCGCATTGGCGTCAGTCCGTGGATAGATCGAGAGGCCTTAAAGCAACGACAAGTGACTATCAAGCAGGATTTTTTGGCTGCATTTGAGCATGGAATGACAAAAACATACGATATGAGCGTGCTGACCTTGAAATTGCTTGGTAAACTAATCGTCGGTGAGGCATCTACCAAAAATATAAGTGGACCGATATCGATTGCAGAGTTTGCAGGGATATCAGCTCAATTAGGTTTGGCTTCGTTTTTAAGCACTTTGGCTATCATCAGCATCAGTATAGGTATACTTAACCTTTTGCCTGTGCCAATGCTCGACGGCGGACACCTGATGTACTATCTGATTGAGATGGTTAAGGGGAGTCAGGTGTCAGAGGCAATACAAATATTAGGACAAAAATTAGGCATAATAATGCTGGCAGGCCTCATGCTGTTGGCGTTTTATAACGATTTTCAAAGACTGTTTAGCTGAACACAATACAAACTGTGATAATTAGAATAATAAAATCTTTGTTGACGATTTGTATGTTATGTAACGTGCATGTCGTCATTGCGGAATCTTTTAACATCGTCGATATTGAACTCGAGGGCCTCGAGAGAATCACGCCTGGAACCGTGTTTACTCACATTCCGGTTGAAGTAGGTGATGAGTTTAAAGACTCGGATTCAGTGCTCGTTATTCGTCAGCTATACAAAACAGAATTATTCAGTGATGTGGTGTTACGTCGAGATGGCAACAAATTGATTGTTGCGCTAAAAGAGCGCCCAGGTATCGCTTCTCTGGAAATTCTAGGAAACAAGGATATACCGGATGAGCAACTTATCGAGAGTTTGGAGGCGATTGGAGTAGCACCCGGTCGAGTCTTGAATCGTTCGGTACTAGAAAGATTAGAAAACGAACTCCTGCAGCAGTATTTTTCACGTGGCAAATATAGTGTAGAGATAAAGACGGTGACTAACGAGATCTCTCGTAATCGTGTAGATGTGCAGATCATGATTGCCGAGGGTAAGGCTGCAACTATTCGTGAGCTCAACATAGTTGGTAACAGTGCTTATGAAGAAGAAGATCTTAAGGAAGATTTTCAGTCGGGTCAAAAGTCTTTCTGGAAGTTTTGGTCTGACCAGGATAAATACTCTAAACAAACCTTAGCTGCTGATTTAGAGAATCTTCGATCGCAGTATTTGAATACGGGTTATATGAATTTCACTATTGATTCTACTCAAGTTTCAATTACTCCCGATAAAAAAGATATATTCATTAGTATCAATATTAATGAGGGTGATCAGTATACTTTGAATGATGTGAAGCTGGCTGGTAATTTTGTTGTTTCGGAACAAGAGCTAAGAGAATTATTGGTGACAGAAGTTGGTGGAATCTTTTCACGTGAGCTAGTGGTTAGATCTAGTGATGCTATCTCAAGAAGACTCAGTGCTGATGGTTATGCTTTCTCACGCGTCAACCCTATTCCTAAATTGAATGATGAAGACAAAACAGTAGATTTAACTTTCTTTATTGATCCAGGTAAACGTACCTATGTAAGACGAATCAATATAGTCGGTAATCAATATAGTCGTGATGAGGTATATCGTCGTGAATTACGTCAGATTGAGGGAGCATGGTTTTCCCAAACAGCTGTAGATTTGTCGCGACGAAGAATTCAGCGTTTGGCATTTGTGGAAATGGTCGAGGTCGAGACCAATAGAATTCCTGGAGTGGATGATTTTGTCGATGTTACTTTTACTGTGCAGGAACGTTTAGCAGGCAGTTTTTCTGTGGGAGCGGGCTTGTCTGACAGTCAGGGTGCAGTATTAACTGCAAGTGTGAGTCAAGATAACTTCCTTGGCTCAGGTAAACAAGTGGCTTTCCAGATTAACACCAGTAAAGTTAATACTATTTATGATCTTTCTTACACTGATCCTTATTACACCATTGATGGAGTGAGTCGTGGCTATGGATTCAGTTACATTAAGACGGATGCAAGTGAAGCGGATATATCAGACTTTGATTCTGAGAAATTTAGTTTAAGAACTAACTACGGTATTCCATTGACCGAGGATGATCGTGTCAGCATGACACTCGACTTACAGAAAACAGATGTGCAGGAAAGTACTAATAGTTCTGATGAAATTCGTGAATTTATTGATGACAACGGTGAGAAATTCCTGAATTTCAGTATTACAGGTGCGCATGTTCATGATAGCCGCAACAGAAGAATGTTTGGTACCAAGGGTCTTTATCAACGAACACGCTTGGAAGTGACCACACCATTGAGTGATTTAGAGTATTATAAGCTGGAGCACAAGCATACATGGTTGTATCCGATTAACGATACCTTTACCTTTGCAACACGTTCATTGATTGGTTACGGTGATACATATGGTGGTGATGGCGATTTGCCGTTTTTTGAGAAATTTCGTGCAGGTGGATCAAACACGGTGCGCGGTTATGTTACCAACACACTAGGGCCAAGAGATAGTCGCGATGATGCTTATGGGGGTAATTTCCTTACATC
>Ga0181587_10000521_pt1 | contig 31374 bp, 26 predicted proteins | sample 071ome_27_FD_132463 | JGI IMG/M metagenome (GOLD analysis project Ga0181587, IMG submission 132463) | Coastal salt marsh microbial communities from the Groves Creek Marsh, Skidaway Island, Georgia - 071409AT metaG (megahit assembly) | ecosystem: Environmental > Aquatic > Marine > Intertidal... | reverse complement strand
GTTACCACAACAAAATTCTTTTCTGGATCGATCACGACGCAGTTGCCGCCCGCACCTGAAGCAGCGAACGTCGATTCAGATGCGTTTCGCCCATATCTCTTGTGTCCAGAGTTCAGCCACCACATGTATCCGTACTGGTCATTCAGGTCGCATGGAACCCGCATTTGCTCGATCCATGACTCCGAGATGACCCGTTTGCCGTCCCACAAACCATTGTTCAGGTAAAGCTGTCCGAATCGAGCGTGATCGTAGGTATCAACCCAGAGACCTCCACCCCAGTGAGCACCACCCGATACTGACTCAGTGACCGTTCCATCGATATTCACAGTGGAATAATCGTCGTAACCGTGCCATTCCCACTTATCGGAAGCACCAATGACGTCCATAACTTCGCGTTTCAAAACATCGGGGAGTGGTTCACCCCAAACCGCGAGGAGTGCAAGGGCTGTGCGGTTGACTCGAACATCGTTGTACTCCCAGTGACCGCCGGGTTGCTTTCGCTCTCGACGAGATGCTCCACCTGTGCCAGTCATTCCTGCGGGACCCAGATCTCGGTTCCAGTCAACAATGTCTGGCTTTGTGAAAAGCGTCCCTTCCCACTCGGATGTTTGTTGCAACAGGTGGTGCCATGAAATCGACCGGTTCTGGTCTGTATCGAATCCATCGACAAGTTCACCGGAACTTGCCTGAGTGATCGATTTGCCAGATTCGTATTGGATCACTGGATCGTGCGGACTACGGATGAGTCCACGATCGATCGCAAGTCCTGCAATAGTCGCAACATAGCTCTTGGTTGCAGAAAAGGTCAGATCTACACGATCAACATCGCCCCATTCGGCAACAATATACCCATCTTTGATCACCAGACCCGCTGGACCACCGCGGTCCTTCATTGGGCCGATCTTTTCCGCCCATTCAGGAGCGTCTTGTCCTACGTTCGCTGTGCGAATGTCGATGGGCCAGTTGATCTCGTTCGCAATCGCAAATTGAACAGCATCGGACAGCTTGTTTTGATCAATTCCCAACTCGGAAGCGTCTTTGCGCTCCCATTCACCCTTAGAGGGAAAGTACATAGCTGATTAATCTTCCAGACGCTTCAGGTACTGACCGATCCAGTCGTAGTCCACGAAGTCGACATAAGCGTCCATCAGTGCTTTCGTGATTGGTCCGGCAGGCGCACCACCGCCAATTTCACGTCCCTGTACAGATTTCACTCCACAAATACAGAGCGAGGTGGAGGTAAGGAACACTTCGTCTGCTGTCATGGCATCGAACATGTCGATGTCTTTAGTCACGACCGGGACATCGATCCGTTCAGCCATCTCGATCGCGGTTTCGCGAGAGATTCCACCAAGGACGTACTGCTCTTTCGGCGTGTAGATGACACCATCTTTGATGGTGAAGATGTTCGATCCAATCCCTTCGGTGAGGAATCCCCGGGTATCGAGAAGAATCGCCCACGACTCTGGATCCTGCGCTTTCGCCTCCATATCGGCCATGATCAAATTCAGGTAGTTGTGAGACTTCGCCCTGGGGCTTAGCGCTTCTGGCGGCACTCGACGCACGCTTGGAACAAGTACATCGATTCCGTCACGATACAGCCTGGCTCTTGGTTGGAGCGGCAACGGCGCACACTCGATGATCACATTTGGACCACCTGCGGTGTGCCACATGTCTCCACCAACCAGATCGACTCCTCGAGAAACACGCTGCCCAACCCAGAAATCGTCGTCTGGACCCAGCAAGTGCAGGTTTGCCTCGAGGACATCCATGGTCTTCGACACCATTTCCGCCTCAGTCATCCCTGGATCTATGTCCACGTATTTGAGCGAGTTGTAAAAACGACTTATGTGAGTTTCTAGTTTGAAGATCTTGTGTCCAAACGTGCGGGTCATGTCGAACACCGCGTCGCCGTACTTGAATCCTCTATCCCTGAACGGGATTAGAACCTGGGACTCGGGGATTATCTCGCCGTTGAAATAAGCGACTCTCTCGCCTTCTCGAACTGAACTCATTCTCTTCTTCTGACCTGTGACTACAAAAAGAACGACATTGGTCGTTCTAGATTGAGTTAAAACCGGTGGGGTGCCCGTTGCGGGACGATGCTACGCCACATAAGTCGGTGCGTATAGTTCCACACTGTATATATGTATAAATATATGTATGTATGGATGTATCGATGGGTGAGAATGGGTTAGAAGACCAGTTCGAGAAACCCGACATGTCTATCATCGATGTATCCCAGAACTCTTACAGATCACTCGTAAAAGCGGCTCACGAGCGCGGAATGAGCATTGACCGCTTCATCCAGGCACATTTCAGTACAGATAGCGTGCTAAACGACGCGCCCTCGAAATCAGAATTCGAGAGCAAATCAGTTCCGCAAAGCAATTTGGTCGACTTTCCGTTGGTCACTGATCGAATTGAAGCAAATACAGAACCTCCAGAGACACAGAGAGCTCTCAGAACCCTCAAACCTACCTTGGTGCCTGCAAGTGGCTTTGAACGTCTCTGGAAGAACGTTGAGCACCATGCCGGCACTGAATTCTCGACCAAGAGAGGCAATGATTTCACCTACACGGTGGAGAGTGGTTATCTAACGGTCATTGAAAGTGGAGCGAGAATCCCGAAGAGCCAGTTCAAGAAAGCTGACAATCAGTGGCCAAGCACGGGACCTTCCGCAATGCGTGGGATTTACGGTGCCTCGTTCGTATGGGCCGTATTAGCGGACGATCGAATAAGAGAAGTCGCCTAGACTTCTACCAGCGGAAGCCTTCTAGCCGAAGGATTTTCTCCCATATCGCCTCACGAACAAGTTCGGGCAAATCGTTCGTTTGCGCATACCGCACTAACTCGGTCGCCGCCCGCGGATCTGAACGCTGCACTCCGTAGCCGTGTCTGTACCGCATGTGACCTGAAAGTCCCTGGGCGGTTTTGCATACTGCTCCGCACAAAACACAATCAGTTGGGGGGCTAACTTTATTTGCCGAAGCCAGCTTGCGGTGGAGCTTGGCTATCAACAGTTGAGTGGGTTGCGGAAGTCCAGGTAGGCTAGAAAATGAGTTCAAAGCCTCAAGTTTCTGAGCACGCGAACGATCAACAGCCTCCGCCCATTCAGTGTTTCCGTGACGGAACCTGCGGTGACCAGCAAGCCCCTGTGAAGACTTGAACACCGCTTCACACTGAGGACACTTGACCTCGCTCGTATTGCGATTCTTTTGAGGTGCCGTGGTGATAGTGCTTGCTCGTTACGGTACTTGGTTGGGATCTTCCGCAGGGTTGCTCAGGTCGATGATATCAACGCCGAATTCCTCAGCCGTAGCGGACTCAACCAAGATCCACCACATGAAGCTGTTGCCCACATCCCGTCCCTGCTGAGGGACGACCTCAAAGCGAAGGGTAGTTCTATCGCTCGTTATTAGTTCACCCGGAATATCAAATGAGTCGACACCGAAGAAGAAATCCCGGTCGTCCAACTCCCATTCCCCAGCGAACACACCGTTGACGAAAACGTTCAACACTCCACGCAGTGCTGCATCGTAGCGCTTTGCGACTACCAGGAGTTCAGCAGGAATCGATTCGACGGTGAACTGCTCTGAAATCGTGAAAGTGGCAGCCTCATCCTTCACGATACCCGATTGAACGGTTCGGAACGAACGCTCAACCACCGATCCACCGCCCTCAAGTTTGTATGAATGTGCGGCTTCGGAGTATTCCGGAATGGCGGCTGCATTCCCTACATCAATTATGTCGATCGCAGAAATATTCCGGCGCAGGAGATCATCGTCGTAGGCAGCAAGACTGTCGGCGAACTCAATTTCAGTTACATAGTCCGCTTCGTATGCTCGCATTTGCGAACCACCGAGAATGGTATTGCGATCGACTTCAATCGTGTGGATCGGGTCGGCGAATTGCCAGCTATCAAAGTAAATCGATCTAAATACAAACAGGTAGTCGATTTTCTTCTCTTCGGCAAAATCTAACGGCGGGCGACCAATCGCTTCGGCAGTGTTCAATCCAACAAGGTCGTACGTAAAGCGGTTCCCGAAGAATCTCATGGCACCGGCGTCACGAACACCAATACGAGCATCTTCTGGAAGATTCTCGTCAATCCATTTCGCCATTCCGACATCAATGTCGTGAACGTTCTTCGAGTTCCATGAATAGTCGGATGAAAGCCTTTGCCAGTCCGAAGGCAAGGCGATGAACGGCATTACCACTGCCGCGACGAACACGATGTTCAGCGCGAAGTTGAATATGTGCGCCTCACGCTGATCCACAGGAGCCCGAGTTTCACGCCATGTTTGGAACTGTCGCCAGACCCTCAAAAAACCAACGATCATCAGAATCGCAAGGATAGGAATAATCGAATCGAGATAGCGCCGAGTAAAGAAGTTCCAGGCAGCGTCAGTCAGAGGGAACGAAGATGCGACAGCGTATGTCATCACCGCCGGAGTGAGCGCAAGTGGAACTCCTGAGAACGAGTAGGTTCGCACAACCCAAATTCCACCAACAACAACTGCAACTGCAGTCACAGGGAATGCAACTCCGGAGAAGAAGGAAAGATGATGGAAGTAACCCTGGAGTACGTTGATTCCATTCGACAGGGGGATCAGCCCCATGTCCTGGGATTTAGCCAAATAAGTGTTAGGCCATGGGCTTCCGTTGACGGTGAAGTTATAAGCCGACCATGCACCACCGAGAACCAGGGTTGGAAATACGAGTGCAACTAGTTCGTTGACATCCTCGCGGTTCACGATTTCCAATCGATCCCGTTGCCAAAGTCGGCGAACAGTTGCGGTACCTACGACAAGTCCAAAGATCAGGTATCCCTCTGGGCGAGCCAATATCATCAGCCCCATCAGAACACCTGTCAGTCGCAATCGACCGAGCAGGAACGCCCAAACCACTGACAACGCCAGCAAGCCGAACAGCTGGACTTCCATTCCAGATACGGCAGCAAATCCAAAGCTCGGCTCAATTGCAATGAGAACACCGGTGAAGATTCCGAGTCGCCGCTGGTGAGTGAAATGCCAAACGATGTGCATGACAAGCCAACCCGCAACGACCGCGAACAAAATTCCAAGCAGCTTTGCGGTGGCAACTATGCCAATACCAATTGGTCCGAGTATCGCCCAGGAAGATCCCGCGACAATCGCCCACAGGGGACTCGTCATTCCAGATTCGGGAATACCTGGGTTGTACCAGAGTTGGGCATGTTCGGTGAAACTGCGGGCGTAGACCATGTGGATCCAGCCATCATCGAGTGGGAACTTGTCGAACCATGATGAAACGCCGCTTGCTGAGTTCACAAGGAACACGAAAGCAGTCACCAGTTGCAGCACAGCGACAAGTGCGTACGGCTGCCAATCCAAGTTGGAAACGACGCGAACTAATCCAATCTTCGCCAACGAAGACTGCCCAAATCGAGTTTGTGAGTCCAAACCTGTCGTCATATCAAATTTCTAGTTCTGCTCGACCTATCGTGATCGAAGCACGCCACCGACTATTGCAGCGAGTCGAGGCAAGAATGACTGCGTAAGGAACGTCAGAGTCAGAGTGGCCACCCGTTGTGCACCCATCTTGGTTTCCGTAAGCGGATCGCTAACTCTCCACTCCTTGGCTTCCATCATCACTGCCAGGAATCCACCGAATCTGAACCAGAATATCGTCCATCGGTAAGCAGGCATGAAGATAAACATCCACCAGTGTTTACGAATTCTGACCTTCGCCTCACCCTCTGCTATGAAGTACGAAACTATCAGGTAAAGCGATTCCACGAACATGTAAATGATGTACATGGAAAGAGTCGCACTCACCACGAGTGTCAATGGGTAACCAACGAAATACATCATTGGTAGCAAGAACGTCCAAACAACTCTTGGGAATGCGAGCGTGTGGTCAATCACCAGCGATTTCGAGATCGCAAGCCCCTTGATGCGGAACGGGTGCCGATCAAATTCCGGGTACTGAGATGCAACCTCAAGTTGACCACGCTGCCACCTCAGGCGTTGAGCGTAGAGAGCCTTCAACGTCTCAGTCGGGTGCACGAACGCCGTTGCATCAGCCACCGCTACCACCCGCATTTCAGGGAATTTCTGTGCGATGAAGAACGTCAGGTCGGTATCTTCCGAAACCGTACGCTCGTCATACATGAACGTCTTGAGAAGGATGTCTCTACGGAACGCCGAGAATGCCCCAGCCAGCGTAAACAACGATTTGGTTTGCGATTGATACTGGCGCCCTATCCTAAAACCGGCGAAATACTCGAGAAACTCAGCTTCCGCGATCAAGTATCTGAGTGGGTGAACGTCTTTCTTCTCACCCGTCATCGGGTCAACGTCAGCCGGTAGTACCTCAATCGCCCCAGTCGCGCCGGCTACCTGCGGATCGTTATCGAAAGCCCTGACCATCTCAAGAATCGCGTCAGGATCAAGAACGGTATCAGCGTCGATATTGATAATAATCTCACCGTTTACACGGTGGATCCCTGCATTCAGAGCACCCGACTTACCTTTGTACGGCAGTGAAATTAAACTCAGATTCCCAGCAAAGCTGATCGCTTGCTGAGATGCGACCACAGCTCGCGTGGTGTCGCTGGATTGGTTGTCGATAATCAGCACATCGAGTTGAGAATGCGGGTAGGTCTGCTTCCGAACTGAGTCGAGACAGTTCGGCAGAACTTTCGCTGCGTTGTAAGCCGGTATCAGTAGAGAAACTCTTGGGTACTGATCTAGCGGCTTCTGTCGCGCTTTTGCACGAACGCTCGGGCGTGCCCTGATTCCACCTATGAAATATGCGACCGCTGTTGTGCCATCAATCAGCATTGGCACGAACAACCACACACCCCAGAAGAGTACGAATCCGACTAATTCGTCTGTCATGACGCCATCAACTCGTCATCGATCTTGTGTTTGACGGTCCTTAGGGTTGGACGTGTCATCAAGAACCAGTAAATCCCAACAACCAGGGCGAAGAACACAGCTCGCCCGATGATCGTGTGAGAAATCAGCAGTGAGCTCTTGCCCATGTAGTGCAACGTTACCACTATGACCATCAATCGAATTACGTTCGACATGTACGTAAGTACGATGGCACCGAGGGTGAACCAAATACGCTTTCGAATACTCCAGCCCGGGTAAAACAGGAGCATTCCAGCAATCACGCCAGACTCAAGGAGACCTGATGATTCGACTGTCACCTGGAGCATTGTCCATCCAATGTCTTGCGAAATAACAAGCACGAGAATTGCACCAGGAGCTGATTGGAATATTTCGGTCGGGAGTCCAAGCGCAAGTGAGCTTGCGTGCACTCCAGCTGCAACTCCAATTTGAAGCGCTTGCTCAAGTCCGGTGGCTCTTCCCAGGAAAATAATTACGAACGCCAGACCAACCGAGCCAACGATGTAGAACGGGAGCCATATCCGGTTTAAGCGGAAAAACGCGACTATGAGCGCCCAAATTCCGGTAAGCGTGATGATCAGCCAGAGGTCCATATTTTCCTACCTCTAAACCACCAAATAACGAAAATTCCTAAGCCTGTTACAAGTGCGAGCAAAATTGGACCAAAGATAGATGCAGGTGACCACTGGACATCACCGCTGTCGGGTAATCGGTCTCGTTCATTCGGGTTTCCAACGGTACCAGAATAGGAAATCACGTACATTCGTATTACATCACCCAGGCTAATTCCGAGATCCGACCAACTCAACGCAAACTCGGCCCTCAATCCACCTTGGCCTTCTGATTCACCCCAGTTGTTCCAGCCTGAATCGCTTATCACGTTGTCGTTATCGGCCTGGCGAACTTTCACCTTCACACGACCGCTGTTATCGGGCTCGTGCTTGATCTCAACCTTTCGGTCAGAGGATGTTGTGAAGTCACCATCGTTGTTAGCGTCAATAAAGAGGATGAACTTGCCGTCATCTTCAAGATCATTGTCACCATCAAACGGATCACATTCCTCTGTGTGTCGTTTGATCATGTGGTAGTTGACCTCTTCATTCAGGTTGTTCGCCCAGTAGAACTCGTGAGGGTCGTATCTCTCATCACCCGAGTTGTCCTCACAAGGGTCAGATATGAACGCTTCCCCCCCCCAATCTGAGAATGAGCCGTCGATGGTTATGTTTCCTGCCGGAGGAGTTGGGACTGGTGTGTTCGTAGGCGTAGGAACAGCTGTCGGGACCGGCGTTGGAGTTGGTGTAGCGGTTGGAATTGGAGTAGGCGTTGGGGTGGGAGGCTCAGGAGTAGGTGTGGGAGTGGGGACAACAGTCGAGAACACCTGTATATCGTCGACATGGATCTTATCGTCGTTTTCATTTCCGTCCATCGTCCACGTGAACGTAACGAGATCCGAAGGTGTCACTCCGGCTGCATCAAGATCGATCGTGTACTGACGATATGTATCGTCATCGTCACCATTGCCCCAGGTTTCTAGTACAACTGGTGATCCCCCATCGGGTGTGGCGCTAAATGAAGCAGAATCAATGTTCTCGAACCCTTTGGCTTTCAACCAGAACGAAATCGAAACAGAGCTCTCACCAGTCAGATCAACGGAGCGCGACATTGATGACGACTTGCGTATACGCACATGGTGAGAACCCTGGATAGGCCCTTCTTGGTCACGAACGCTGACGCTTCCCGATGTACTCCAAGAACCGTCGTTCCAGCCGAGGCCTCCGCTCAGGCTGTCGGATTCAAAATCTTCGGATGCGTGGAGCGTTACAGCACTTACAGTGGCGGAAAGAACGAGCGCGAAAAGTCCTGCCAACACCACTGCCACAACCACGGGTGTTAATGATCGACCCTGTATTTGGGAGAGTCTGGTCATAACTGCGCTCTAATTTCAAGTTTGCTCTACCTATGAAGTGTGTTGAGTGTGCGCTTAGTCTCATTACGGTGAATAAGTGAGTATCAATTCTCACGATACGTCCAACTCTAAGCTGTTTCCAAGGATCGACGCTGATGAGATCGTCCGCCAGATTCACCGCGTTTACCCGTTAGACGATTTCGTAATCGCCTTCTCAAATCGACTGTCAGGTAAAAGATAACGCCGAGAATTCCAATTACCGTAGCAACTCGCCCGATCGTATAAATTGCAGTCTCGTCCGAACTGATAAAGACTGAGTATTCGCCTTCCGGGAGCCGGGCAAGGGTTAGAGACTCTATGCCCACCAATTCAACCGGTTCTCCATCGGCGTACACGTTCGTACCAGAGTGTTTACCCATCGGTAGCAACACCCACTTTTCGTCGTCTAGCGCGAGATCGAATCTCCATCCGTCTTCACTCGCTTCGTAGTTCCTCATCGGAATCGACGAGTCAGCGGGAATTTCCTTCGCGGTCAATCCTGACAAAGATTCGAGGATCCTTATTGCAAGTGGATCTTTTGTGATCGCAGCATGAAACATCAAGTTCAAACCGACGAAGTAGACATTTCCGTCGCCATATGTGTTTCGCGAAAGTGCTGAACCTTCAGCTGCAATGTACTCGAACGGAATGAGAGTTTCGTCGGCACCTTGCGGCGTAACAGATCTCCACGTTCCGAACTCATCGGTGAACGGCAGCAGTGGACTCACCACCCCATCGATCTTGAGTCTTGCCTGTCCGATCTGCAGAACTGGCTCACCGTAAACACCGAGGAACTTAGGTTCACGGGATAACGTGTCCAGAGGTGCTGAAGTTAGATCAACGATCACCGTCTTGCCGCGGCTTGCGAGTTCTTCCGCCATGTCTTCAGCCGCTCCCCGGTTGTTCCATGTGAATCGTGAAAGCACTATCACGTCGAACATATCGAGAAACTCGATATCGTAGTCTTGGATGTTCGGTGATGTTCCAACAATCAGTTCAGGGAACAGCATTGCCATGTTGTTGGAACCGGTTCCAATACCAATAGCGTTTAGTGGGATTTCTACCGCTCTTGGAGAGCCATCTTTGTGAAATAGGGTGAGTCGTTGATGCGTGTGGACCTGCTCAAATCCAACGTTCTCTAAAGCAGGTCTAAGATTCGCATCAATATCCGGTTGAGGCAGTAGCACGACATCATCGGTACCCAATCGTTCGAGACGTGAAACCGTGTATTCGAGATGTCCCTGGTCCATGCTTTGGTTTATTCGTGCCAGCAGTGCGGCTGTAATTGAACCTTGAAACGCCCATCCGAATATTTGCTCGCGTTCACCTTCTGTAGTGAACAACATTGAGGGAGCTGATCCCAATCGAGAAAGGTCGGCAGTCGCGACTCGCCAGCCATCAAGCTCCCGCAGTTTTTCCGACATGACTTGCACGTCTTCTGGAACTTCTCTGGTTCTAATTAGTGCCGTTGAAGATTGAAAATCGGCCAACATCACGAGCGGGATTGCGAGTGCAGCGAAACGCATCCATCTGTACTGAGGAGTGATGGAAATAGTCATCAGTTTCGACGCGACTATTAAGCTCGTCAGAATCAGCACGAGGCTGGCAAAACTCATGAATCGAAGCGGCCAGAAAATCTGGTGCGCCGGAAGTGCTCTCCATATTTCCACAATCAGGGTTGAACCGATCAAAGTCATGATGATCGTGACCGGAATGAGAGATTTGACCCACGGATCCAGACGGCTCCATACCAACCACGAAAGAATTGTCGCTATAACGACGCTAATCCCGACGTAAAAGATCTCTTGATCAGTCGCCCTCAAACCGGGGTTCAGAACGACCGAAAGTGGGAACTGCGCGATTGCCTCACTCGCAGCTTCGTTGTCGAGTTCTGTAATACCGCCAGTGAGCGACGGAAACATCCACCATGCAGAGACAAACAGCCCCATTGTTAGCGAGAAAGCACCCACGGCAGCGGAACGAAGTGGACCACGCCCCACGAGCCAGTAGAAAACGGCGTACATGCCAAATCCGAGGAGGAATATTCCCGCCATCATCGCGTGAGACAGCACGATGATTCCAACGGTGAGCACTACGCCTAGAAAATCGCGTTTCCTGCCGTTGTATTCCATTAGGTTTACCAGGAAGTAAAACGCCGCTGGAAGGAATGCTGTGGAAATAATTCTAGGTAGGTTTCCTTCGGCGAAGGCGACACGGAGATTGTCCGGAAAGATCACAAACAGAATCCCGCCTATGGTCGCCCAACCAATTCCAATGCGGGGTCCGAATAACAGGACTGAGGTACCACCAATCAACGCGGTGAGTATCAGCAAATAGTTTCCTGCGACGTAAATATTTCCTGTCAGTTCGTTAAGCCCAACAAGGACGTAGTAGGTCAGCGGCGGGAAGTACCGGAGCATTTGCTGGCCGCTGTACCACTCCGGGAACATGTCTGGATACCAGTTGCCTTCAGCCATCTCCTGGCGCAAATAGACGGCCTTGATAAGGTGCCCCCAAGTGTCAGACGACCACGGGTAGACAAGGTCAGGGTCGCGTGGAAAAGCGATGCCCAGGTAAAGGACAAAGGTTGTCGCCGCAATAATCAGGAATGCGAGCGGATATGCGTAACTAGATCGCCACTGCAGCATCTGAATACGAGGCCGAGTTAGTCGGACTCTCCCAAACTCTCACTTGCTTCAATCGAACCTCAGGCCTGTTGATCTGCGACTTGAGACGCTCAAAAATCACTTTCGCGATGTTTTCTGAGGTCGGCTGCAGAGTCGTGAATGGTTCCACGGTGTTAAGCAGAGTTTCGTTGTAATCAGCGACGATAGCCTCAATCAGTCCACGCGCGTCGCCGAAGCCAAGAACCACCCCATCGTCATCCTGAGCCGGAGCATCCATCAATACTTCCACTCGGAACGAATGATGGTGAGGTGGTCCCTGAACTCCACCCATCGTCACGAAATGTCTGGCTCCAAAGAACGCATCGGCACCTAGTTCGAAGACCGGTCGAGTCTGGGCCATCGAACCTCCGTCAGCTACGACACCACTCACTGATGCTTCCTCGGCCAGTTCGATCTCGATTTCGTTGTCTCTCACAACGAGTCGAGTTGGCTTGTACGGATCGGGGAGTCCAACTAAATCGCTTACAAGTGCCGTAGAACCTGTAGATTCGACCGAAAAGACTGTCCGTGTTTCTTCTTTCGATACGATGCGGGCCCACTTCGTAGATGACAGTCCATCAAGTTCAAGCAAATACTGGGCAGGGTTGGAAAGACCCTCGGCGATAATCTGGGTTTCCTCGACAGATTCCTCCGCCAACAATCTGCGTAATGGATGTCCGTCTTCCTCTTCACCAAGACGTTCTGCAGCCAGTCGGAAAATAGCCGAAGCATCCCGCAGTGCCTCACGAATCGTACTCTGAGCGACTGCAGCCTCTTCATGTAAGTCTTCTGCTCCCAGAAGCGGGGATGTAAGCGCTTCCAGCGGGGCAAGCAATGCACCAGAAAGATCGTCTCTAGAAGTTGGAGGGGCCGTAGCTTCCGGTTCACGGTCTACAGGTAGTTCTGGCTCAACAAGAACTTTCGGCTCGGCAACTGGTCGTTCTTCCCTCTCAACTACAGCAACATACTCAATCACGAATTCTTCTCCGAGTATTCGATCAAATACTCGCTGCGCCTGTTCAAGTTGTGTCTGAACTAGATCAAGGGGAGACCCTAGCTCCAGTGCAAGCTGCGCTATAGGGAGATCGGTCGTGATACGCAGCCTGACGAGCTGCTGCAGCTCTGGAGGCAGATCATGTGCCGCTTCCAGCAGTACCTGGCGGTGTGATTCGGAGACCGTTAGTTCATCAGGTTCACTAACCTCAGACACCAACTCCATATCGTCGGTCTGCCCACCCCCATGTACAGAAGGCGGGCCTTCGTACGAGCAAATACACGGTCCACCCTGAACACAACCCGAGCAGCAGTAAGTTTCACCGTCGTGAATCGTCGGTTCCCATGCGAACTCGTCGAAACAGTTGAAACAGGTATGAACTGATCCGTCTGGAGTGTTCTGAGTATTTTCGTCTTCGGGAGGAGTGGTCATTCGAGCCGGAATTAGTTATCGATCAATCCTCTGGTATCAAACTAGACGATTCGCCTGGCAAGTTCAGTCAAAAGCCGGTCAGGACAAGTAACAGATTCGTAAAAATGAGTTTGAGTGAATTAACTTCGGTGCGCACGTGGAATTGAGCGCACAGTTCTACGATTTCTACCCGCCGAGAGCTTACGGCTAGTCGGAAACTGAGAGCCGGTATCCAACTCCACGCTCTGACTCGATCGGGTCAAATTCAGCATCAACGGCAGCGAACTTGAGCCTGATTCTCTGAACGTGAACTTTCAGGTAGTCGATCTCGTCGATGTACTCTCGCCCCCACACTTTCGCCAACAATGTCTTGTGCTGAACGACCCGTGGGTAAGACTTCGTCAGGTGAAAAAGCATCCCATACTCAGTCTTGGTCAGCTGAACATCTTCGCCGGCCAGGGTCACTTTACGAGTGACGAAATCAAACTCGAAGTCACCTTTCTTGAACGATTCACCTTCACCGCCGGGCGTTGGGGCTGAAGCTCGCCTCAATACCGCTTTTATACGGGCGAGTAACTCAAGGTGACTGAACGGCTTCGTGATGTAGTCGTCAGCCCCCATTTCCAGTCCTTGTACCTTGTTCAACTCGCCGCCCCGAGCGGTCAGTATCAAGATAGGTACCTGAGATGTTTCTCGAATGGTTCGGCAAACTTCTAACCCACTCGTGTCAGGCAGACCCATATCAAGAATCACGACATCAGGATCCTCAATCTCAAATTTTTCGAGCGCGGACGTCCCGTCGGGAGCATCGACGAGTTCAGCATCGGGCCAGCGCAAAGCGAAACAGATATTTACTGCCTCAACAATGTTTGGATCGTCATCTACGACAAGTACTTTCATTAGCTGCCTAACTATCGTGTGAAGTCGACACTATACCAACGGTATGGCAAAGCCAAACTTAGTTTCACTTTCTCCGCTTTCCACCCAGACAACCCCGTCGTGCAGTTCGACAAGCCCTTTCACAATGGCCAACCCTAGACCAACTCCTGAACCGCTGTCGGTGCCTTCATCAACAATCCGATAAAAAGGTTCCCAGATTCGTTCGATATGTGCTTCAGGAATTCCGCGACCAGTATCAACCACTTCGACACACAAGGCATTCAGCAGCTCATCAGACTCCTCACGAGTAACTACTCCTTCATCGAGTCTTGCCTTGCCAATCTCAACAGCTATCGTCCCACGAACCGGGGTGAACTTCATGGCGTTGCTTAGAAGGTGAGTCAGAACCTGTGTAAGTCTGAAAGGGTCAGCAACAACCGGCGGGAGCGAATAATCAATATCAAGCTCAATGGCTACCTGGCGTTGACCGGCGGTAGGTCGGAGGATGTCCATTGCCGCGAGCACTGGTTCACTCGCGTTTATCGGCTGTTTGATCAGCGACAGAGAGCCTGACTCGATGTATCCAACTTCGAGCAAATCTGACGCTTGCCGTTCAAGTCGTCCGATACTGCGCTCGAGGTTCTCTAGCAGGCGTTTGCCCTCTTGTGGGTTGTCCTTGAGTGCGTCAGGGTCTTTCAGCAGACCATACGAGACCCTAAGCGAAGAGATTGGTGTTCTTAACTCCTGAGCAAGAGTAATTATGAAAGCTGCATTTACGAGCGAGCTCGCGCTTTCACGACTGGGTAAATTCGGATCTGGTGCCGCAGTCTCCTCAACTATCGACTGCTCCGAAAGTGGCTCGGACTCACCCGGAGTCTCGGCAGGACCAACGTTCTCCTCTTCATCCACAACCTCAGCGCTTTTTAGTTCATCAGAGTCTGAATCTTCACCGTCTTGTAACTCCACATGGGCTGGTTCAATGTCAGCCTCATCAAGTTGCTGGGGCTCGTCGGACTGAACCTCTGACGATTCTTCAACTACCGGCTCTGCACCTCGCGAATCGTCGTCGATGAGGTCGACGTTCTCGATGGAGCTTGACTCTAATTCAGACAGCACTACCTCAGAATCGGTCGATTCGTCCGGATTAGACTCTGGATTGATTAGGCGTCTTATGAAACTGCCGGGGCGCATCCATACACGCTACACGAATTGAGATCGCTGACCAATGTCAAACGTGTATTTTCGGTCGAAGTACGAATTTAGTTAGGGTACTCAATTACCCTGTATGACCAGAGTTCGCGCACAGCTTCATCGAGCGATTTCCGTCCTGGTTGAGCGACTGCAAGTCGTTGCGGGAGTAGTCCATCCATCAGTGGCTGTGCCAGATCGGCTCTCTTCAAAAATTGACCTAGAACGACACGATCTCCACCAAGAACTACATGATCGATTTTGCCGGGATATTGATCTATCCGTGATTTGAGAATCTCTGAAGCCTCATCAAAAAGCTCTCGAATCCACTTCTCACGGTTGCGCCTGAACCTATTTGAGCTCTGCCCACCTTTTCGGTGCTGACCTTTCACGTATCGACTGCCGGTCTTAGTAATAGCGAGTTGCTCATTCTCCGCGACGCCAACTGCGTAATTCCCAAGTCGCAATAGCACGATCGCCGTCACGCGCCCGGCCGACGCGAACTCCCGAATTTCTTCAAATGAGTTCGTCTCACTCCCAACGCGAATAGGAAATGGCGGTAACAACACCATTCGTGGTTTGAAAGGCTGATCGATAACCGAACTCGAGATCAAAATGATCCCGTTTTCCGATTCGTAGAACGACTTCGGCAGATCACCCCACTCTGCGTCCAGCGTGTACCCAGGGTGTAAAAGCTCGACAACAAACTCCGCTCCCGGCTCGATCTCCATATCGATCAAACGTTCGAGGAGTTCAGAGGTGTGGACTGTCCGTGGCCCAGTAAAAGATGAAGTGGTCAATGCAGATAACCCGTGGCGAAAACTCGAAACAGGTTACCTGAGCACTATTCGGTCCAGGTTTTACCCCGCATTGCGATCGCGACCGGATCTACTCGACCACCTAAACCGTAACCATCGGTTAGCTGGAAGTAGCCCTTCTCGATCTGCTCGTGTGGCTCCATCACCTCGTGCCGCCACTCAACCTCGTAAACGGCGTGTTCCAATGGAAACTTGTAACCAAAAGCCGATGTTGCATGTGCAGAAGCAAGTAGCGAGAGCGGTCCTGAAGGACAATGCATCGACACAGAACCCGGCCAACGCGCTTCAAGCTCTCGTCCAATGAGATACGCCTCAACTGGACCACCACAGAACTTGACGTCTGGCATCACGATGTCAAGAACGTCTTCTTCCATCAGCTTAGTAAACAAACCGACACCGTAACCATGCTCGGCTCCAGCAATCTTTAGCTCAGCTTTGTTGCGAATCTCTCGAAGGTCGTCGGAGTTTGCAATTGGGTCGACCGGTTCTTCGTACCAGCCTGCGCCGGCTTCTCGCAACTCTGGCTCAAGCGCTAGTGCCGATTCGAGATCAAATCGTGAATGACAGTCGACCAACAACGTTCGATCCGGCCCGACAACTGCCTTGGCAGCTCGGATTCGATCCAGACCGTTTTCTGCTTCCCGAGGCAGACCGGTCGAATTGAACGGAGCTCTACATTCATCGAACGGTGCACACTTTGCGGTGGTGAACCCGGCATCCATCGCTCGTTGAGCCATTTCTGCAAATGAGTCTGGTGATCGATCAACGACCCCATTGTCATCCGGCAACATTGATCGATTGATATTCGAATAAAGCTGAACAGTCCGGTCAGAAGTTCCTTCTTGGTCGTAAAGCTCACGAAGGTAGTCAACCATCGGCAGTTGCGCTCGCTGCGATAAAGCATCAGCGACGGCGCATCGAAGACCACTGACAGCGGTCGCGAGTATCTGGTCGTTTTCCAACTGCTCAACCGACAGGTTGTTCAACCGGATCACATCAGAGTCGTCGGTCAGTTGTTGACCTCGTAGCTTGTTGGCAAGACGCGCAACAAGTGGTGCAACGTCCTGGGTCAGCTGGGTGGACGTGATTTCGCCTTGCCCATGCGTTCCCGAATCGTCACTCAGCGTCAAATGCACCCATTCAGTTTTAGCTCGAACGTGGATCGAGTTGAATTCAAGTGCAGTTGGCGTAAACCACTCACCGGCAACCGGCATTTATTTGGCTCCTTATTGGCCCTGAAAACTCAAATTCGCCTGGGCGATTACCGGTTTGGGTTCTTTCGGTACTGTGCGTACTTGTCGTCGTTGATGAACTCATCAATTACGATCTTCTCGCCATCCAAATCATTCGAAATGTTCGCTGCGAGAACTGCCGCAAGCGAGTTGATCGATGAATTGAACGAGTTCAACCGCAATTCAGGCTTGTCTTCGACAATCGAACTTGCAAACGACTGAGCAATACCAAGCGTGCTGTCAGGTCCCATGGCTCGTCCATGTGGACCCGGCGAAACGACTTTGCGCACTTCGTCCATTGAAGGGTTCTGCGCTGGCGGCCAGTCACCGTCGTAGGTGTAGTCGACGAAATCGTCTTCCAGCTTGATCGTTCCGTGAGTGTGAATGATGTAGTCGAATCGACCGTTGTAGAACGAGCGTGCCGGCTTCGTGAACAACAGGTTGGCAACACCACCCTTTTTCATTCCATAGGTCACGGTGTACGCAATCGGGTTATCGCCCTCTGCTTCGTGAAGTTCAGCCGGACGTTCGGTGTAGGTTGCTCGCACCCACTCAACGTCGTCATCCGACCAGTACCGCATGATGTCGGTCTGGTGAATTCCGGCTTCCACGATTGAAGTTCCCGACCATGCCTTGTTCGCGGTCCAAATTCGGTTCGCAGGCCCACCTTGCTCTTCTGTGTGGCTGTGCTTCTTGCTGTGACCTTCAACACCGCCTTCAGCAACCATCGTCATGGCAGCAACCCACTTGTCCTTGAGATAAGCGTGAATGTCGCTGTAGCCTCGGTCGTGTCGCATTTGGAAACCAACCGTGCTGGCAACTCCAGCCTTGGTAATTGCAGTGTCCTGGCTGATGATGTCGTCCAGGAAAAGCGACTGAGGTTTCTCAGCGAAGATTGCGATCCCGCGCTCGGCTGCTCGCTCGATCTCGCCTTTGTGCTGGTTCGGTGGAATAACAAACCAGATAGCGTCTACTTCGCCAGACTCAATGAGCGAGTCAGCGTTGTCGAACATCGAAATTCCAGCAGGAGAGTATCCATCGACGAACTGAGAGATCTTCGACTCTTCCAGGTTGTCCGCGAATGGGTCAGCCAGTGCGGTTACTTGCACAATTTCGTCGGATTGCAGCTGAACAAGCGAGTTCAGGTGCTGTAGTCCACGCTGACCAACACCAACCAAACCGACTCGAAGTGGACCTGCCATTTATCTCGTTCCTATCTAGTGCCACTGGCACCGCCAATTGCAACACACGTCACAACACACGTCGCAACCGAAAATATCTGTCACAAACTCTGGAAGAGCACGTTTGAAAAAACGCCCGCTGAGTTTACACCTGAACAGCATCAATCGAACATTTCGGAATGATGTCTTCGTGTTGCCCTTTGCGCGTCATGGGTGTTCAATGCCAACGCGAGCCCATTCCGGTTCTCCCTCCGGGACTCGGAGGGAGTTCCCGGAGCTACCGAGTTCTCCTTCCTTGATGGAAGGGGTCAGGGGTAGGTGGAATGCGCCTCGCGACCAAGGACGCATGTCCGCCCGGAGCTAACGAAAGAGAAGAGATTGGAGATTCAAAGCTGAGTGACTATGTCACGATCGCGATCTAACACATGTCCGCCCGGAGCAAATAACCACACCATGAAAGTCACCGCAGTAACAACACTCTCAGCAAGCCGCTTCAACTACGTAAAAGTTGAAACCGACGAAGGTATAACTGGCGTCGGAGAACTCCACCCCGCTTCAGGAACAGGTGGCACTCCATTCGTGCCAAGGGCTGCGGTCGAATATTGCGCTGAGTATCTCGTCGGCAAAGACCCACTTCACATCGAGCGACACTGGCAGCACATGTTCCGCCGACAGCTCTTCCGGGGCGGATCGGACATGATGGCAGCGATTGGTGCAATCGACATTGCTCTGTGGGACATCAAGGGCAAATCGCTCGATAAACCGGTTTATGAATTGCTCGGCGGTCCGACCCGAGAAAAAGTTCGTCTTTACACCCACCTCGGCGGCTCTTCGCCAGAAGCTCTTGCAGATGAAGCGCGAGCACGGGTTGAAGAAGGATTTACAGCAGTTAGGGTTTACCCATTCGGTGATTTCGGAAATTCCGACTTCGAAGAGGGTCGTGGACTCGAAAACATGTCATTCACGGGCATGCAAAGAAACGCCGTCGAACGAATTGGTGCGGTGAGAGAAGCTGTAGGTCCAGATGTCGACATCATGATCGACGTTGTGAACCGCCTCACTCCAGCGGAAGCGATCGGTGTTGGCCGCGCGCTTGAGCCTTTCAACCTGTATTTCTTCGAAGATCCAATTGAGCCTGAAAACATGGACCAGTGGCAGTGGGTCGCTGAACAACAGCCGATTCCGCTGGCAATGGGAGAGCGTCTGTACACGATCTACCAGTTCATGGATTTGCTCAACCACCGAGGAGCAGCGTTCGTTAGACCTGACCTGTCACTTGCAGGCGGTATCACCAACATCAAGAAAATCGCAGCCATTGCAGAAGCTCACTACGTTGGCGTTGTGCCGCACAACCCGTTGAGCGGTGTTCTGACCGCCGCCTGTGTTCAGTTAGACGCCGCGACTCACAACATCCCGGTTCAGGAATACCCGCACGACGACAACTCAGGCATTAAAGCCGAGTTGATCAAGGAACCGCTAAATCGCGAAGGCGGCTACTTGTTAGTCCCCGACAAGCCTGGCATCGGTGTCGAACTAAACGAAGAGGCCTTCAAACACCACCCACCTCTCCCATACGACCGCCCAGCACTCGTCAATCCTGACGGAGCACTAAGGGAGTATTAGCTAGAACGCTGTCGCCCCGATGAAAGACCTTTCCTGAGCACAGTCGAATGGATTGGGGTCAAACCCGCCCGCCTCCAACGCACTACCCGCATCGGCAAGGCGCACCAACAGTTGTCATTCTGAACTTGTTTCAGAATCACGTAAGAACATAAACAACGTCCAATCCATTCCTGAATGTTTGATGGTCACTGCGATGAAAATCAGGGGCGCAGGTTCCCGATGTGCCATCCGCTCATTGACCAGTTCCGCCGATCGTCCGAAACTAATTACTAGAGAGAACGCGGTAACCGGATCGCAACTGGCCTGCACCTATAAAAGCGCGAAAACTCTCTGGCGATTCCAATTCGCCGTGACTCACGGCTTTCGCTGGGAGGAGCTTCGGTGACAAACGAAGTTCTGGTTCTAATATCGTGTACAAGGTTTAAGAACCTCACCGTCAGCAAACGTAAATCGCAACTCCCGCATTTAGTGCGATCTCAGTCTCGACTGAACCGCACACTTAGGATCAACGGATCACAAATGCGAACACAGGATCTGGGGTTTCCGGTCAAGCTACCAGCGCTGGTGCGACCAAACGTCTAATCCACGCTCCACACTTATCACGGTCGTTTCAATACGATTCGACCCACAACAAACTTCCCGTTCTCGAAAACTGACCTAAACCCTCCCTTCCTCGATGGAAGGGAGTCGGAGGGAAGGTGAAATGCGACGCGGCGACCAAGTCCCGAGCATCTCGGGACGCCCGGAGCATAACGAGACCCACTAAACATCCCAGGTGGACGAACTTCCACCTCTAAAACACGTTGCTGACGATAAGCAATGTTCGAAATATTCTCGATCAAACTCGAGGTGCTTTAGCCGCTGACCCTGTCAACGGCTATTGGCGCGCTGGCAAGGTATCAACATGTCGTTAATCGCACCCCGGAATATTTAGCCAAACTGCCCTTATGCTCAATCGATTCGTTGAAGTTTTCCTGGTCGCTCTTCGACTCGGGTTTACCTCCTTTGGTGGACCAACCGCTCACATTGGATATTTCCGAGATGAGTACGTAGGGCGACGAAAATGGCTGCCTGAACAAGAATTTGCCGACCTCGTGGCGCTTTGCCAAATGCTTCCTGGGCCCGCGAGTAGCCAGCTGGGAATAGCGATTGGAACTATCCGGGCGGGTCGAATCGGCGGAATCCTCGCTTGGATTGGGTTCACGATGCCATCGGCTATTGCACTCATTCTGTTTGCATATGGCGTTTCGACTGTCGAGGACGTTTCAGATGCCCCGTGGCTCGCAGGTGTGAAAATCGCCGTAGTTCCGGTCGTTGCCGTAGCAGCTCTTTCTATGGCCAAAACCCTTTGTCCCGATCGAACAACGGCCACTATCGCGATCGCTGCAACTGCGGCGATGCTGCTCGTGCCGGACGCGGCGTGGCAATTCGCGGTCATTGCTGCCGGTGCAATTGCTGGACTCGCAGTTATAAAAACAGACACATCTGGTGCAGAAACACAAAAGTCCTCCAGCTCGCGTAGCTTTGGTGGAGTTCTAATTGGAATATTCTTCGTTCTGCTGATCGGATTGCCGATCCTCTCAGAATCACTGGATGAATTTGAGCTCGAAGTGTTCAGCGGCTTCTATACCTCAGGTTCATTGGTGTTCGGCGGTGGTCATGTTGTGCTACCGCTTCTCGAAGCCGAGGTGGTCGAGTCGGGATGGGTCAGTGCTGACAGTTTCATTGCTGGCTATGGCGCTGCACAGGCTATTCCAGGACCACTATTCACGTTCTCGTCCTACCTTGGTACAGACTCCGGTGTTTTCACTCCTCTGTGGCTCGGCGGCTTATTCGCACTAGGTGCAATATTCCTACCGTCCTTCCTCCTGATTTGGGGGGCATTACCGTTCTGGACTCAACTCAGATCCAGCCAAAGATTCAGAAATGCACTTGCAGGTGTGAACGCCGCAGTAGTTGGCCTCCTCGTATCAGCCCTCTACACACCGGTTTGGACCAGTTCGATCAAAGCGGCGGAGGACCTGGCACTCGCCGCAGTTCTATACGCACTCCTCGCAGTTTGGAAACTACCGGCGTGGCTTGTAGTAGTCATTGCAGCTGGTGGCGGTTACGTGCTCGAATGGCTCTGATTCCCTTTACCTGCGGGTAAGTCTGAGTCAAAATCCGTGACCATCAATCCCGCGAGGTGTGGGATTCTCAAATTTACGTTCACCCAATTCACTAAATGCCAGACTCACCAAACTCCTACGACCTTGTTATCACCGGCGGTCGGGTACTCGACCCTGCCAACAACATTGACTCGAACCTCGATGTAGCTATTTCAAATGGCAAGATTGCGACTGTTGAAGCCAACATTGATACATCAAATGCCTCTCGAGTCATTGATGCCTCTGGAAAGGTCGTCACTCCCGGACTAATCGACCTGCACACTCACGCGGTCGGTGGCGTTCGAATGCCTGCAGGTGAAAACTTCATGGTTGAGCCCGATGTTGCAGGTGTCAGCGCTGGAGTCACGACCGTGCTCGATGCCGGTTCAGTTGGTGCCTTGAACGTTGGCGGAGTTGTAAATTTTCTCGTTCCGAGCGCAAAAACACGACTTCTAACCTTGATCAACGTTGGTTCAATGGGCGTAGCAAATCTTCCAGAAGTCAAAAGCGCCGAAGACATCAACGTCGAAGCTGGAATTGCCGCGATTCAATCGTCTGGTTCTGTCGTAGGTGTAAAAGCCCGAATGGTTTCGCCAGGAATAACGGCACTCGGACTCGACATGCCCAGAGCAGCCAAGGAAATGGCAGTTGGTGGTGACGGGTTCATGATGGTCCACGTTGGCGACATTGCCGGTCAGGATCCCGTTGCTGCTGATCTCACACCTACTTTGCTCACCGACATTCTCACCGCAGGCGATGTCGTCACTCACACCTTGAGTGGCGCAGTTGGTGCGCTTCTCGCCGACGGTTCGTTGATTTCACAAGCCCAAGATGCTCGTGACGCCGGTGTTTACTTCGACGTTGGAGTCGGTGGAGGAAACTTCTCGTTCGAGTCAGCCAAAGCTGTGCTCGATCAGGGGTTCATACCCGACACCATCAGTTCCGACATCACAGCGATGAGCCGATTCGCCGGTCCTGTCTTCTCGCTCACGGAATGTATGGGCAAGGTTATGTCACTCGGAATTTCGTTTGAGGACGCAATTCGTATGACAACTTCGAAGCCAGCGGAAATTCTCGGACTTGGAGATGAGCTAGGTTCTCTCTCCGCCGGAACTATCGCCGATATTTCAATCGTAGAGTTGGTCGAAGGCGAATTCCTGTTCCATGAAGCATCTGGAAACACAGGTTCAGGCTCCCAGGCGGTGAATCCAGTAATGGCAATCAAAGATGGCGTTCCACAACCTCTAGACCATGGACCTCGACCATGGGGCTGGCTACCGACTCAAGCATAGGAGTTTTCGATTGACTACCCGAGAACAGGTACTCGCTAAGCTCGAAGAACTTCCTCGTTTCAAGCTGTCACATTTGAACACACCGCTGGAGCCGTTTGACCGGTTGAAGCAGGCGCTCATTGACCAGGGCGTGGATGTTCCGAATCGGATGCTTGTGAAGCGTGATGATGTGACCGGTCTGGCGTTTGGTGGCAACAAGGGTCGACACTTCGAGTTCGAGATTGCTCACGTTCTCGAAGAGGGTTACGACACCGTTATCAACATCAACCACTACCACTCGAACCAGGCACGATTCATCGCTGCCGGCTGTGCACGTGCAGGGTTGAAATACCACATCGTTTCGCAAGACGAGCTCGATGCACCGCTCACTGGAAACTTGCTGCTCTGCAAACTGATGGGTGCGGTAATTCACCGAGTTCCATCTGAATACTCACGACAGGTAGCGGAAAAGATTTTCAAAGACGAGGAAGAGGCGGGGCGAAAGCCGTACATTCTTCCTGACGACCCCTTCGCCGACATCATGGGAATGATCGGATTTCTTGAGACTGGAACAGAACTCGAAGTTCAGCTGGAAAAAGCCGGGGTCGAAGGACCTGTTCGCTTCTGGGGCCTAACTGGACGTTCGATCGCTGGTTTGAGGCTTTATGGGAAGAACCGTGGACTCGATTGGCGAGCGACTGCAATTCAATATTCTCCAGGCGAGATTAGCGACTTCAACGAAGTGACCAACAACCGTTCTCAACAAGTTGCTGAAATGTTCGGGTTCGAACAGTCGCTGGAAGACGGCGACCTACAGGTGCTCAGCGACTACCGAGGACCTGCCTACGGCGTACCCGACGACCGAGTTATCGAAGCGATCAAGCTGGTTGGCAAAGCCGAAGGCGTTGTTCTCGACCCCAACTACACAGGCAAGTCAATGAGCGGCCTCATCGGAGAACTGCGAACAGGTCGCGTCAATCCTGAAGAGACGATCTGCTTCATCCACTCAGGCGGACTGCCACAAGTATTCGCCCACGCCGACAAGTTTTTGGACTGAAGCGGGTTGGGCAGGTACTGTCATCCTGAACTCGTTTCAGGATCTAATAGCTAGTCGTACCGGTTAGCTGCCAAATCTACCCACTCAGGATTGGCGGCTTCAATCAAGTTCAGCTCGATCCACCGGTGCAACGAATGCCACCCCGATGAAAATCGGGGTCAAACGTCGACCTGCGCACGTCTTTAGTCGTACCAGTCCGCAGCAAGATCGACCCAATCAGGATTAACGGCTTAATGTATTCGAATCAGACACTGAACGCATGTGTTGTCATCCTGAACTTGTTTCAGGATCAGCGGACCCATACCAACCTTCTGCTAAATCAGCCCATCCTGGATTAGCGGCTTCAATCAAGTTCAGCTTCCAACGCCGATGCCATCGCTTTAACTGCTTCTCGCGCGCAATTGCCACCTGAACTTCGTCCGTCTCCTCAAACCAAACAAGGCGGTAGATGTAGTGTTTGTTCGTAAACCGAGAACCGAGTCCGCTTCTGTGCCTGAAAACGCGCGCTTGGATATCACTCGTAACCCCGGTGTAGAGAGTTCGCTTCTCATTGGAGAGTATGTAAACGAAGTAGCGCTTTTTCATCAAATGAGGTTAGTCTTAGCCACCAATCGTGATCCTGAAACAAGTTCAGGATGACAACACGTTCGACCAGATCAAAATACATCTGTCTCACCCGACCCACTTCAAACTAATTCCATGCCTCTCACTCCCGAACAACTGCAATCTCATGTCGACAAGGTTCCTCGAATGGAAATGGCACACCTGCCGACTCCGTTGGAGCGAATGCCGCGGTTGACTGAGCGGTTGGGTGGCCCCGACATATGGATCAAGCGAGAGGACCTGACGGGCCTGGCGTACGGCGGTAACAAAGCACGTCACTACGAGTTCGAGATGCCTCACGTCGCTGAGCAAGGTTACGACGTGATGATCAATATCATGGACTACCACTCGAACAACGCCCGAATGACCGCCGCGGCTGCAAACAAGATTGGAATGCGCTACATCCTGGTCTTGAAACACGCCGCCCACAGAAAAGTCCAAGGGAACTTGCTGATCGACAAGATCCTAGGTGCTGAGCTACATCTACTCGACGAATTCCAGTCAGGCGATGCCGATGGCTACGCAGCAAAGTTGAAAGAAGACCTGGAAGCCGAAGGTCACAAGCCGTACCTGATCCAGGAGCACCTGTTCCCGCGTATCGTCGGAATGGTCGGGTTCGTACAAGCCGGTATTGAACTTCGAGAGCAGATTGAGCGAGAAAATCTCAAGAACGTCCACATCATCGGGGTTGCAGGTCGGTCACTTTGCGGATTGATAATCGCTGCAAAGGCGATGGGGCTCGACTGGAAGTTCACGGGTGTGACAGTCAACTATGACGTGCCTTTGAGCGGGTACATCTTCGAGCACAACAAGGACATCCAGGAACTGCTCGATCTGCCAGTAACCTTTGAGCAAAGTGATATGCGAGTGCTAGATCAGTACGTAGGTGAGGGTTATGGCGTCATGACTCCTCAGGTCGCTGAAGCAATTCACATTGCCGCCCAAACCGACGCAATCATTTGCGACCCGAACTACACGGGGACTGCCATGGCTGCGTTGATCGACCAGGTAGAAGACGGTGGGTTCAGCGAGGATGAAACCGTTGTGTTCCTTCACACCGGTGGATTACCAGCCGTATTCACTTTCGCCGAGCAATTGGCTGCTTTCGACGGTTAGTCAAATCTTGACCTAATCCGTAACGAACTGAGTATCGTACCCTCGTGTATAGTTCAGGCGTGTTTCATAACTGACATGCATTGACATGTATTCAGGAGGATCCAGTTGAACCAGAACAATGGTCCAAGGCTCGGAGCGGAAGCTTACTCAAGAGGGCGTGCGATCCAAACCCTTCGAAACGGCAAGAACCCACGGCGATCCGAATTGCGATCAAGTTTACCGAAGTGGATCGTAATCGGAATTTTCGTCCTCGCTATTCTTTCCTTCGTGTTCTGGGGTGTTCCGGTCTAGCGAGGTAGTAGCGGCATGAATGATCCGAACTTCCGAGCTCGCATGGAGTCGGCGGCTCACGAGGCCAAGATTTACGCCAACAATCCACACTTGCGACCTAAACGAACTTTACGCGGTCAACTCATATTCCTCGCAATCCTGCTAGTACTGGTAGTTGTTGTGATCACCGTGTTGCTGAACATGACACCGACTGAAACTCCGGTTGAATAGTCGAAATCCTTACGATGAACAATCATTCCAACTACGACCCTACCTACACCGCCAAAGAGTTCGCAAAAAGAGTCGAAGAGCAGGTTTACAAGGAAAATCCGCATTTGCGGCCAAACAGACAATTCTATGTCTGGCTACTTCCTCTGGGACTGTTGATTACGGTCGTCATCGTCGCAATCGTGTTTCTTGTGTTGATGGATCCCGCGGCTCAATCGAATTAACGAGAACAAAAAAACGCCGACTCAAATTGAGTCGGCGTTTCTCTTAGTTACGTTTTATGGCTTACGAAGTTACGGAGCTAACTCGCTCAGCTACTCGTGCAACACCCCGTGAGAATCGAGGAGTGATGTAACCCTCGAGAATTCCTGCGCCGAATGCGAAAGCGAACAGAGCCAGCTGACCGGCCATGATTCCGCTACCGCCCTTACCTGCGAGGAATCCGATTCGAGTGGTGTTCTCCTGGTCAGAAACCAATGGGAGTGAGATCACTCCAGCACCGAATAGTGCGAACACTGCCATCGCAAGTACTCCACCAACAAGAGGTCGCGCCAGACCAACCATGAATAGCGCACCTTTATCGGTGTACTCGAGTTGCATGGTCACAGTGCGAAGCAGAACTGAGAACGCACTACCTGCGATACCGAAAATAATCGCAGCAAAAACAATCTCAAGCGGAGTCGACAAGAAAAGCGCATCGAATCCAGAAACCACAATTGTGGTTGCAGACAGCGCTCCAGCGAGAATTGCTAGCCCCGCCATTGGTGCAACTACACGACGCAACATCGTGCGGGAGTGAATCATTTCGTTCACGTTTGCACTTAGCGTTCCAAGTATTTGGTCCCCGTCGCGCAGAACGTCTATTCCACCTGACATCGCTCGATCAATCCATGCTTGTAGATTGTCGATCATCTGGGTGTGATCGCTGAGCTTCGCGCTGCGAACTCGGATCATCAGTCGCTCAACCGCAGCGACAAACGGAGCCGCCTCCGAAATCATCCCGCGATCGCGCACCTGGGGGATGGCATCCTCAGCTTCAAACCTTACTGGTTCAGTCATACGTGCTCCTATCTGGTCGGACCTTGATTCCAACCTGGAGTTGCCAGTCAGGTGAGCGGGCGACACACCGGAGACCGGTTCCGAACGGGTAGCCGCGCACCCTTTTAGATGCCGCAAAAGTAGCACTACGTGCTATTGGGGTCAAGAATTCAGGTTGAATTCGAGATGTACGCGATAGATTTCGTCGCGAACTTTCGGAACTGCGAATCTGAGATTGCTATCCCTGTTTGGCGCGTTCCTCACGCTCACGCAGTGCTCTCTTTGATGAGTACCAGAGCCACAGTCCACCGCCAACGAAAGACAGAGAAACTAGCACGAACAGAGCGGTCCCCCATCCGTTACCACTACCGCTTCGAACTCGCGATTGAACGAGAACCGGCATCACAGTAGAGCCCTGGCCAAGATCTGATTCAACCTCAACGTCAATGCCCCACTGACCGGCCGTCTCAAGATCGAGCTGAGAGAGATAGAAAGTTCGATCTGCCGGGGAGTTGAGGGCAGGTGAATACTGCCGTTCACCTTCATCCGCCGGAGTTCCGAAGACGCGGACGAAGACTTCATGCAAGTCCTCCCCCGACTCAGCATCTCGAACACGAACGGCTACTCGCGTGATTCCGACGACAGGGTTCTCAGGCGATACTTGAACTTGAATTCTGTAGGGCCCGGCGACATCTTCGCCCAAGATTTTGTACCCAACAATCGGCTCTTCTTCTTGCGCCTGGACAGTCGTGGCTGTCGCGACCAGCGCAGCAACAACGACTGCAAAAATCAGTGAAATCTGTCGTATCGAATTGGGCACTCGGAAATCTTCCAGTCGAATTGCGAAGTAATGTCCTCGCATTTGTAGAGAAACACGGGTTAAATTTTGCCTCACACCGAAGAGAAATGGTGAGGAACTTCTGTTGCAGCAATTTGATTTAGTGATCACCGGTGGCCGAGTCATCGACGCAGAAACAAATTTCGATGGTTTCGCCGACGTCGCGATACGAGGCGGTATCGTCGAGCTAATCGAGCCCGGAATCGATCAATCAAATGCAGACGATGTTCTCAATGTGAACGGGAATTGGGTCATTCCGGGAATGATCGATACCCACGTTCACGTCGCCAATGCCAGCGACCTGGGTCGAATACGCGGGATGGGATTGCAAATGGTTGCAGCCGCTGGTGCAACTACCGTCATCGACCTCGGTGGCAGCATGGATGCACTTACAGAGGGAATCAAAGCTCGCGGTTCCGGTGTCAATGTTGCCTCCCTCGGGTATCTCAAACCTGGCGAGACCGTGCCGGAAGGCAGTTTGTCGCAATCAACCGTTCGGGGCATCGTTGAAACTGCGCTCGATGCCGGATCAATTGGGATCAAACTATGGGGTGGCTATTACCCCTTCACACCCGAGGAAACCGGTCATTTCATTGGTGAAGCGAACGATCTTGGTGCTTATGTCGCCTACCACATAGGCACCACTGAGTCCGGATCTCGTCTTGACGGAATGAGAGAACTACCGTCAATCCTTGGTACTGATAGACGAGTTCACGTCGCGCACATCAACGCCTATTGCCGTGGGTCGATATTGCCGGTTGACGACGAAATTCGTGAGTCACTCTCAATCCTTGAATCGCTGCGCGACCAGGTAGTTTCCGAAGTTCATCTTGCGCGACCAAACTTTACGTTGGGTAAGTGTGACTCGGATGGAAATGTTGAGGCAGATGTTTGCCAGAACTGTTTGAGGCTCGAGAACTACGAAACGACCGCTGACGGAATACGTGCAGCGTTGCGAAACGGATATGCGTCTACGGTAGAAGAAACTCGAACTGGACTCGTATTGGTGTCGGGCGAACGCGGTGTTGAACTGTTTGATAAAGGCAACACCGATGTCCCGATGAGTTTTCCAGTAAACAACCCAATATCCGGGTTCCAGCTAACAGCCGCGAAAAACCACAACGGAGAATTCATTGTCGACGCTATTGGCAGTGACGCTGGAGCACTTCCTCGAAATGTAAATATTGAGCAGGGCATGCGACTGGTTAAGTTCGGGGCTCTTGAGCCCATGGAATTGGTCCAAAAACTCAGCTACAACTCAGCGAAAATGATAGGGCTGCCGAATAAGGGTCGCCTTTCGCCCGGCAAAGACGCCGACATCACAGTGATCGATCCAGAAAAAGGTGTGGCTAGCCACGGTATTGTCGGTGGCGAGCTCATCATGCTCGACGGACGCCCGATCGGATCTGGCGGAACGATCCTAACCACAGAACGTGGCAAACGTTCAGCTGAGGCAACCGGCATCGATCATGAAATCATCGACCCGTCCCTGGCGATGATGTACACCGGTCGTTAGTGCGATGACTCCAGTTGTTGATCGTCTATCGCCACGTTCCTGAACGAGAAGTAGATCAAGAAGTCGTAGACGAGCTTGAGACCGCCTCCAAACAACCAGGGTGCCACCGTATACGAACCTGCCCACAGAAAGCCCGTTGCGGTTGAACTAGGCATCCTGCCGATTCCTCTACCCAGGTTCGCCGACCCTGCCATCACCGTACGCTCCTCTGGCGGAACGATTGCCATCATGTAAGCCTGTCTCGTCGGGACATCCATTTCGTCGAATATGCCACGCGCCATCCACAGGAAGACAGCAATCCATACCGCGGGTGAGAACGCAAAAGAAATCAAAATCACATTCGACACGACCTGGGTCCATACGAACGTGTTCAACAACCCGATTCGAGCAGCGACGTAGGGTGCCAACCAGATTGAAACCATGTTCAACGCCTGCGTCCCAATCAGGATCGCTCCGACCGTCCCTTCGCTCATGTCGTACTTTTCGACCATCCACAGTGCGAAGAATGAATCGAAGATCATTCCACCGGCAAATGAGTCGATTCCGAACAACGCAGACATTCCAAGCACCGGACGCTTTGCCTTGGATTTGAATGGATTTACAAGCTGTTCGCCACTCGGGAGTTTCGATTCAACTGCAGAAGAAAGTCCAAGGTAAATAGCTGCGTTTACCAGGTTGATACCGAGATAGATCGCTAGCAGCACTTTATAGGCATCGATTAGCTCCCAACCTCGAACACCGATCAGGTACGTCGCAATACCAACGAGTGCACTACCAATTGCACGACCACCAGCTGAACTGATCGAAAGATTAGAGAACACCCGGGTTCGGTTCGCAGGTGTAGAAACTTCAGTGAGCGACTGTTGTTCAAGTTGAAGACTCGGTCCCCAGTGCATTCCACTTCCCGCGTACGATCCAAAGAACGATGCAACTCCTATCAACCAAACGTTCTCTGTCACCATCAGCACGATGATCATGAGTCCGGTTAGTAGGGCAATAAAAGCAAACCAAATCCGGCGCGAAATCCAGTTCGCTGTGAACATAACCGCAAGTGACAGAACGAACCCACCTACCAGGCTCGCTCCCAGTACCAACCCAATTTGAGGAATAGATAGGCCAGTTGCGGAAAGGTAGATCGCCATGATCACGGCGATGAGTCCTCTTCCCATGTCGCGTAGTCCTCGACCTGCATAAACGATGTACGCGTCGAGATTAGGACGACCTTCGACCTGGAGTGATTGTTCTGGAGTGGACTGCGTCATTGCTCGGCGAACAGTAGCAAAACCCCTGTTCAAAAAGCTTCGGGCAAAAGACAAAAAAAGAAGCGCCCCAGGGTGCATCCCAAGAGCGCTTCTGCGTTTTCGCTATTCAGTTAGCTGAGAACACGAAGATTATTTCTTCGGTCCGCCACCTTTTCCTGAGTTGCCTCCGCCGCCGCCAGAGTTACCGCC